>JAEIGA010004345.1_pt1 | contig 21933 bp, 17 predicted proteins | sample 9270691 | NCBI WGS metagenome assembly JAEIGA01 (sample SAMN17057246, study PRJNA624740) | gut metagenome | biome: biome; isolation source: fecal sample | host: Bos grunniens | place: China: Xizang | collected 2019 | reverse complement strand
ACATTGTTCATCGCGATGGCTCCATCACTCGGATTCTTGGGTACTGTGATCGGTATGGTTATGTCATTCGACGAAATCCAGCAGAAGGGTGATATATCTCCAACTATCGTTGCCGGTGGTATGAAGGTGGCTCTTATTACAACTATCTACGGTATTATCGTAGCTCTTGTTCTTCAGGTATTCTACAACTTTATCTTGACCAAGATTGAGTCTATCGTAGCAGACATGGAGGATTGTTCAATTACACTTCTCGACCTTTTGACAAAATACAATCTTAAGAAGTAATAACAGCTAAATAAATTTATATATTATGAATGCTGATATTTGTTCAAAAGTCTCAAGAATTGCTTTCTACATAGCAATGGCAGTGTCAGTGGCTCTCATTGTGCTGTTCTTTGGTGTAGGCTTCAATGATATGGAGACTATAAATAATAATGATATGCGTTCGCCTCAGTTTACCGACGCATTGCTATATTGGATATATGCCTTGACTGCAATTGCTGTAGTTCTTGTGCTCGGATTCGGTATAGTTTCATTCGGTAAGAACTTTAAGGAAAGCCCTGTAGGTGCTCTTAAAGGTCTAATGGGCGTATTGTTGTTGGTAGTTTTGTTTGGTGTGGCTTATCTGCTTGCATCAGATGCTCCTATCTATGTTAATGGTAAGCAACTTGCGGATTCAGATGGTAATCCAATCGCTGCTTCTTCTTATATTTTGACTGATGTTTTGATTTATGTTCAGTATGCTCTCGGTGCTGCGTGTGCTTTGGCTACAGCATTCAGCTTGCTTAATATATCAAAACAGGTGAAGAAATAATAATGAATAATAAGTAACAAAAATGGGAAAAGGTAAAAGAAAAGTTCCGGGAATCAACGCCAGCTCAACGGCCGATATCTCGTTCATCTTGCTCATCTTTTTCTTGGTCGTGACTTCAATGAACTCTTCTACAGGTTTGAATGTGCGTCTGCCGGAGCCTCCTGAGGATGAAGATCTTCAGAATCCTCCTAAAATCAAGAAACGCAATAGCCTGATAGTGTTGGTTAATATGGATAACCGAATCATGATTACTCAAGGTGAAAGACCTGCTTACGAAATTGATGTGGCTGATTTGCGTCAATTGGCAAAGGATTTTATCTCAAATGAAGAGAATCGTGCAGACTATCCAGAGAAACACGCCGAGGATGTGGTGTTTGAGGATGGCGGTGTAGAGCATGTGCTCCCCAGCGGTCGTCAACAGAATATCACAAGTAAACATGTGATCTCTTTGCAGACCGACCGTGGTACAAACTATAACACATATTTTGAGGTTTCCAATGAATTGTATGCTGCCTATGATGAATTGCGTGACGAATTGGCACGTAAGGAGTTCGGCAAGCCTTATAATACTTTGGATGTTGCTCAGCAGATGTTGTGCCGCCTTTATTATAAGACTATGATTTCAGAGGCAGAGCCTCGTTCTATTGGTGGAGGAATATAATTATGAGTAAATTTAATAATAAAGGAAAGGCAGAAATGCCTGAATTGAATACCTCGTCACTACCTGACTTGATTTTCTCTATCCTCTTTTTCTTTATGATTGTAACATCAATGCGTGAGGAGGAAGTTAAGGTCGAATATACCTTGCCAAAGGGAACAAACTTGTCAAAGATAGAGCGTAAGACTGCTGTTGTGAATATTCATATCGGTTCGCCTTCAAAACAATATGTAGGACAGTTGGGTTCAAGTGCGCGTATTCAGTTGAATGACCGTTTTGCAAATGTAAAGGAGGTTGCTCCTTTCGTTATCAACGAGCGTTCATTGATGCGTCAGGCCGACCAGGCTGTAATGAAGGTTGCTCTAAAAACCGACCAGAATGTTCGAATGGGTATTATAACCGACGTAAAGATGGAGTTGCGTAAGGCTCGTGCTTTGTCGCTTATGTATTCGGCTGACGAAAGAAATAAACAGTAATATAAATACTGCCATACAAAAAGAAATGCCACAACCCAAAGTTGTGGCATTTCTTTTTGTATGCTATTCTTTTTATTTGTTGCGTTTCAGGTATGTTACAAAACGATATCCAAAATTGTGCTTTTCGTCTTTCTCGTATTTTTCGTCTTGTATAACCTCCCATTCTTTCTTTGAAAATTCCGGGAAAAATGCATCGGCATTGTCGGGTGTGTCATCTACTTCGGTCAGGCATAGAATGTCGGCCATAGGTAGTGCTGTTTTGTAAAGCATTTCTCCACCAATGATATATACAATCTCTTCGTTTATGCAGTTGGCAAGAGCTTCTTCTAAAGATTTGAAAGTCTCTGTCCCCAAAAAAGAGTTCTCCTTTCTTGAGAGTACTATGTTTCTGCGGTTGGGTAAAGCTCCTTTGGGTAGAGAGCGGAATGTGTTGCTACCCATGATTATTGTATGCCCCGTTGTGAGCTCTTTGAAACGCTTGAGATCGTTTGGTAACCAATAGATCAATTTGTTTTCAAAACCAATAGCGTTATTCTTTGCTATGGCCGCTATAAGTGCAATCTTGTACATATCTGTTTATACGGCAACTACGCCTTTAATGTGTGGATGTGCGTCGTAATTCTCAAGTGAGAAATCTTCGAATTTGAAAGAGAATATATCCTTGACTTCCGGATTTATTGCCATTGTGGGCAACTTTTTAGGTTCTCTTGTCAATTGTAGGTTTACCTGTTCTATGTGGTTCAAGTAAATGTGTGCGTCGCCTAAAGTGTGTATGAATTCGCCTGGTTTTAATCCTGTGACTTGCGCCATCATTAATAACAACAAAGAGTATGATGCGATATTGAATGGAACACCAAGGAAACAGTCTGCGCTTCGCTGGTAAAGCTGTAGGCTCAATTTTCCATCCGCTACATAGAATTGGAACATTGCGTGACATGGGGGTAGATTCATGTTCTTTATGTCTCCTACGTTCCATGCGTTTACGATTATGCGTCGTGAATCGGGATTGTTCTTTATGGTTTCAACAACCTCTTTTATTTGGTCGATGTGCTCTCCGTTGTATCCGGGCCATGAACGCCATTGGTAACCATAGATGTGTCCCAAGTCACCATTTTCGTCAGCCCATTCATTCCAGATTCTTACACCATTGTCTTGCAGATATTTTACATTTGTGTCTCCATTCAAAAACCATAACAACTCGTGGATTATTGATTTTAGATGAAGTTTCTTTGTTGTAAGACAAGGAAAACCGTCTTCGAGATTAAAACGCATCTGGTGTCCGAATACACTTAATGTTCCGGTGCCTGTTCGGTCTTCTTTTTTTGCTCCTTCGGTAATAATCCTATTGAGCAGATCAAGGTATTGTTTCATTTTTGTTGTTTTTGCGGAATTAATACGCAAATATATAATTTAGCCTTTTCTTTTCCTAATTAAATGTCGGTTTAATTATTGATTTGTACTTCATTTAAACAAAAATATTTTCTAATAGTTAAAATTATTTATTATTAATAATAAATATTATCTTGGCGAATGATATTACGGTTTTAAAATACTATATTTGCAAATTAAGAAGGGATTGTAAAGTTTCTAAAATGAATTTGAATACTGATTTTGTGAATAGAACAGAGGCTCTTTTTGGAAAAGAGTTGTATGCTCGGTTTGCTCAGGCACTTGAGATTGAGCCTGTTGTCAGTATTCGCTATAATGAGCAGAAACTTCCAGCGGATGATAGTTGTAAGCTGGTTCCTTGGGCTTCTCAAGGTCGCTATTTGCCCTCTCGCCCCGTATTTACAGCCGATCCGCTTTTTCATGCCGGTTGTTATTATGTTCAGGAGGCATCTTCCATGTTTGTAGGACAGGTCGTTGAACAGTTTGTAGAGGGCCCGGTAAGAGCGCTTGACTTGTGTGCAGCTCCTGGCGGAAAATCCACTCATCTGCTTTCGTTGTTGCCCCATGGCAGTATGCTTGTCTCGAATGAGCCGATGCCTTTGCGTGCACAGATACTTGCTGAGAATGTTACAAAATGGGGTAATCCTTCGTCTGTTGTGACAAAGAATATGCCGGCAGATTTTGCATGTTTAAAGGATTTCTTTGATTTTCTTCTCGTCGATGCTCCTTGCTCGGGTGAAGGTATGTTTCGTAAAGAGCCCAAAGCCGTAGAGCAGTGGAGTGTTTCGAATGTAGAGATGTGTGCAGAACGCCAAAGGGCTATACTGTCCGATGTGTGGACTTCGTTACGTCCCGGTGGTCTTCTGGTGTATAGTACATGTACTTACAACAGCGAGGAGAATGAACAGAACGTGTGTTGGATAGCTGAGGAACTTGGTGCTGAGGTTCTTGAACTTGATATATCACCCGATTGGGGAATAACAGGTTCACTTGCTGATGAAAAGTTGCCTGTATATCGTTTTATTCCTGGTGCAACCGAAGGAGAGGGTTTCTTTCTCGCAGTGTTAAGAAAAAACGGTGATGGGACATTGGCACAACCTCGTCAGTCGCGTTTGCAACAACTCACTGCAAAGATGAGAACAGAAGTTGAGAAATATTTGAAAACTCCGGAACAATTCGATTATATCTTGAATGGAGATGTTGTGACTGCGATGCCTAAAGAACATACAGCGGCAATGGCTATGCTACTGCAAAAGATGTGTGTGTTGCATTGTGGTTTGCCTGTTGCAACAATCAAGAATAATAAATTGTTACCGATGCATTCGTTGGCAATGAGCGTTTCTCTTCGTAAGGAGGCGTTCAATGTCGTAGATTTGGAACTTGAACAGGCTCTGATGTATTTGCACCGCGAAACGTTGTCTTTGTCATCTCAGCCAATAGGTTATCTCTTGCTTACATACAAGAATGTTCCTATAGGTTTTGTCAAGAATGTCGGTAACAGAGCGAATAACCTTTATCCTTCGGAATGGAGGATACGTAAGAACTTATTGGATTTATAATTAAAAATCTATATATAATGAAAAAACTATTTTTGTCATTGATGTTGTTGTTTACAACATTGAGTTTGAGTGCTCAGTTTGGAAATGTTGAGCCTGTTACTTTTGAAGAGGTGGTTTCTGTCAATGGAGCTGATGGAACTATCGAGTTTGAAGCATATATCGAGCAGGGTTATCACCTCTATTCGACCAATATTCCTGAAGGAGGTCCTACACCTACAGAAGTATCATTCAGCGTTGTTGAAGGTGCTGAAATCGTTGGTGACTTGACTGCAGGTGAAGGTGCTGTGACCGAGATGGACCCTATGTTCGAAATGATGGTGTCTTATTTTAGCGAGAGTGCTGTCTTCACACAGAAAGTAAAATTCTTTGGTGGCAAGTATCGAATTAAAGGAACATTGCGCTTCCAGTCTTGCAGCGACTCTAATTGTGTACCCGGTCGTTATGATTTTGATATAACAGGTGAGGCTGTTGTTGAGAAACCGGTTGTCAAAGAGGTTGCAAAACCTGTGGAACCGGTTGTAAAAAAAGAAGAAAAAGCAGTTGAAAAGCCTGTAAACAAGGAGCCTACAAAGCCTGCAAAAAAGGTTGAAGAGATTGCAGAGGCACCCGTAGCTGTTGTAGAGCCTGTAGTTGAGGAAAAAAACGAACAGCTTGCAGTTGTTGAAAACAACGAGGTGAAAAGCTCAATCTGGGAGCCTGTCGTTGATAAGCTTGCTTTGCAGAATGAGGCCGAAGAGACAAGCAACCGTTCTATCTGGATTACATTCATTTTGGGCTTCGGCGGCGGTCTCTTGGCATTGCTTACACCTTGTGTGTGGCCTATTATTCCAATGACAGTGAGCTTCTTCCTTAAGCGTTCAAAAGGACGTAAACAAGCTGTACGTGAAGCGTTGATTTATGGTGCTTCAATTATTGTGATATATCTTGTTCTGGGCTTGGCTGTAACGCTTATTTTCGGTGCCGGAGCATTGAATGCCCTATCTACAAATGCTATCTTCAACATTATCTTCTGTTTGATGTTGCTCGTATTCGGTGCATCATTCCTGGGAGGTTTTGAGATTACTTTGCCATCATCATGGACAAATAAGATTGACGAAAAGGCTGGAAATACGAGCGGTTTGTTGAGTATTTTCTTTATGGCGTTTACACTGACGCTGGTTTCATTCTCTTGTACAGGTCCTATCATTGGTTTCCTTCTGGTTGAGGTTTCAACATCGGGTGAAATCTTTGGCCCGGCTGTAGGTATGTTGGGATTTGCTCTTGCCTTGGCATTGCCTTTCACTCTTTTTGCTCTCTTCCCCTCTTTGTTGAAGCAGACACCACGTTCCGGTAGCTGGATGAATACAATAAAGGTGGTTCTTGGCTTTGTTGAGATTGCTTTTGCCTTGAAGTTCTTCTCAGTGGCAGACCTTTCTTATCATTGGGGGTTGCTCGATCGTGAGACTTTCCTTGCATTGTGGATTGCTTTGTTTGCAATATTGGGCTTGTATCTGTTGAAGATTGTACGTTTGCCACATGACGATGCCGATGACAAGAAGGCTTCTGTTCCCGGTTTCTTTATGGGATTGGTTTCAATAGCTTTCGCTATTTATATGGTACCCGGATTGTGGGGTGCGCCATGTAAGGCAATCAGTGCGTTTGCTCCACCTATGAATACTCAGGATTTCAGCTTGTATGACAATAGCTTCCATCCACACGTTGATGATTATGAACTCGCTCTTGAAATGGGCCGTCGTGAGGGCAAACCTGTATTGCTTGATTTTACCGGTCACGGTTGTGTAAACTGTCGTAATATGGAGGCTTCTGTTTGGAGCGACGACCGAGTGATTGATATTATGCGTGATGATTACATTGTAGCATCGTTGTATGTCGATGACAGAACTCCTCTTGCTGAGCCTTTCGAAGTAGAGATAAATGGCAAAATGGTGATGCTTGAAACCGTTGGTGACAAGTGGACTTATCTTCAGGGACATCGTTTCGGAGCCAATGCTCAGCCTTTCTATGTATTGGTTGACGGCGAAGGTGAACCGCTTTGTGGCTCATATTCATTTAATCTTGATGTTGATGCATATATCGACTTCCTCGAAAAGGGATTGAAGAAATTTGATAAATAATAAGACAAAACAATGAACTTTACACCAATTGCAAGACCTGTTTTAAAAAGTAGGGTAAAGCAGATTTCCAAATATGCTGTTAATGCAGAGCAGATACAGCGTGATGTCTTGAAACGTCTTGTTAGTACGGCTTCAGCAACAGAATGGGGTATAAAACACTCTTATTCTGATATTGCGAACTATGAACAGTTTGTAAAATCTGTTTCTGTTCAGGATTACGAAAGCCTGAAAAATTATATAGACCGTATGCGACAAGGCGAGAAGGATGTGCTTTGGAAAGGTCGTTGTAAGTGGTTTGCTAAGTCTTCGGGAACAACAAACGACAAGAGTAAGTTTATTCCTGTTACTCCACAAGGTTTGCAGAATACTCATTACAAAGGTGGTTTTGATGTTGTAGCCCAATATGTGACAAACGTTCCCTCGAGTCGTATCCTTTCAGGCAAAGCCTTGATTCTTGGTGGTAGTCATACTCCTAATTATAATCTCTCAGGTTCACTTGTAGGCGATTTGAGTGCCATACTTATAGAGAATTGTAATCCTTTGGTGAATGCTATGCGTGTGCCGGGCAAGGATATTGCTCTTTTGAGCGACTTTGAGGAGAAAATGGACAAGATAGCTCGTGCCACATCCATGATGAATGTAACCAACCTTTCAGGTGTTCCTTCTTGGATGATGGCTGTCCTAAAACATATGCTTGATATAACAGGCAAAAAAACCATAGATGAAATCTGGCCGAATTTAGAGGTGTTTTTTCATGGTGGCGTAGCCTTCACTCCTTATCGTGAACAGTATCATCAAATCATCAAAAGTCCCAACATGAAGTACATGGAAACCTATAATGCAAGTGAAGGTTTCTTTGGTATTCAGAACGACCCTGCCGACTCTGCAATGCTTTTGATGATTGACTATGATGTGTTCTATGAGTTCATTCCGTTTGATGAGTTCGACTCACCAAATCCGCGTGTACTTCCTTTGTGGGAGGTAGAGGTCGGCAAGAATTATGCAATGCTTATATCTACTTCATGTGGTCTGTGGAGGTATATGCTCGGTGATACGGTTCGTTTTACGAGCAAGGATCCTTATAAGATTGTAATTTCGGGACGAACAAAGCATTTTATAAATGCGTTTGGCGAAGAGCTTATGATTGATAATGCCGAGAAAGGACTATTGAAGGCATGCACCGAGACAGGAGCTCAGATACGTGATTATACGGCAGCACCGGTTTTTATGGATGCCAATGCACAATGTCGTCATCAGTGGCTTATTGAGTTTGCTAAAGCACCCGCGTCAGTTGAGGTTTTTGCCGAAATACTTGACAAAGAATTGCAACAGATAAACTCTGATTATGAAGCAAAGCGTTATAAGAACAAGACAATGCAACAACTTGAAATAGTTGTCGCAAGAGAAAATCTTTTTAATGACTGGCTTAAGAGCAAAGGTAAGCTTGGTGGTCAGCATAAGGTGCCTCGTTTGAGTAACAACCGTCTGCATATTGACGAACTTTTGACTATGAATAATATTTGATGAAAATATATTATAACATATTATTGGCTGTATCGTTGCTCGTTTTTGTTGCATGTGCCAGCATGGGAACGCCTGATGGCGGACCGTACGACGAGGAGCCTCCTGTTCTTATGGAGGCAAAGCCGGCTATTGGTGCAACAAATGTGAAAACAGGTAAGATTACACTTGATTTTGATGAGAACATCAAACTTGTCAACGCTTTTGAGAAAGTTGTTGTTTCTCCGCCGCAGAACCAGATGCCCGAGATTAAGTATTCGGGAAAACGTGTTACGGTAGAGTTGATTGATTCATTAATTCCCAATACAACATATTCAATTGATTTTGGCGATGCCATAGTTGACAATAACGAGGGAAATCCTTATGAGGATTTTGCATATTATTTTTCTACGGGTGATGCAGTTGATACACTTGCAGTTTCCGGAACTGTCTTGAATGCCGAGGATTTGGAACCTATTAAAGGAACTATTGTAGGTTTGCATTCATGTATCGACGATTCTGCTTTTACAAAAAAAGCTTTTGAGAGGGTGGCACGTACCGATTCCAGAGGACATTTTGTTATAAAGGGAATTGCTCCCGGAAAATATCGTGTATATGCATTGGGCGAAGCCAATAATAACTATCTTTTTGACCAGAAAAGCGAGACATTGGCCTTTATGGATACTTATGTGTCTCCTACAGCTTCTCCTGCAATACGCCCCGATACTATCTGGCGCGACAGTGTAACTGTTGATACGATTATATATACTTCTTATACACGTTTTCAGCCGGATGATATTGTCTTGCGTGCGTTTAAAGAGGAGTTCTATTCCCAGTATCTTGTAAAGTCACCTCGCGATAACCACAACAAGGTTACATTCTACTTTGCTGAAGCCAATGACGAGATGCCTGTTATCGAAGGTCTCGATTTTGACAGCAATGGAACATATATTCTTGAGAATTCTGTAAACAATGATACTTTGACACTCTGGCTTAAGGATTCTGTTATTTTTCGTTCCGATACCCTGGCTCTGAAAGTCACTTATAAAGTTGCTGATTCTTTGGGCAATATCGTGGCAAAGAGCGATACTGTTTATGCTGCTTCCAAGCGCCGTTGGGAAAAAGTAGTGGAACAACAGAATGAGAAATTTGAAAAAGAGCGCAAGGAGTTCCTGAAAAAGGCAAAACGTAGCGAGGAGTATGATGAGAACAACCCTCCCGAATATGTGCCTCCCACCAAGGAACTTAAGATACGTTTTTCGGGCTCATCTTCAATGGATGTAAATGCAAATGTGTTTTTTACATTCGACGAGCCGTTGAGTGAGCTTGACACTATGGGAATACATCTTTCCAAGAAAGTTGATACATTATGGGTGCCGATAGAGTATGTTCTCCAACCTGACAGAAATATCAGAACTTATAATCTATACGCAGAATGGCGCCCGGGAGAATCGTATCTTGTAGAGATAGATTCTGCCACATTTAAAGGCATATATGGAGGTGTTTCCAAGAAATATTCGCAGGAAATGAAGTTCCGCACGTTTGAAGAATACGCGGTGCTGTATCTTGATATACCGGGCACAGGAGATAATTCTTATGTACAATTGCTGAACAAAACCGGCGGAATTGTGCGTACCGAGAAGACAAACGAAAATCGATGTGCTTTCTATTTCGTAAAACCCGGAACATATTATCTACGCCTTTTTATTGATGAAAATGGTAACGGAAAATGGGATACAGGCGAATTTGAGAAAGCTAAACAGCCCGAAAAACTCTATTATTACGATCGTTCACTTGAATTGAGAGCTTTGTTTGAATATTCTCAGGATGATTGGGATATAAACTCTCCGCTTGACAAGCAAAAACCTCTTGAGATAACAAAGCAGAAACCGGACAAGGAGCATAAGAAGATGAACCGTAATGCAACACGCAAGTTTAAGACAAAAGAGAAAAAGTGATAAATAAACAATAATAAACGATAGATATATAGCAATATGGAAAGTAAATTCATGATATACAATACGCTTTCGCGTAAGAAAGAACTGTTTGAGCCATTGCATGCGCCCAATGTGGGTATGTATGTATGTGGTCCCACAGTCTATGGTCCGGCCCATCTTGGTCACGCACGCCCTGCGATAACGTTTGACGTGCTGTTCCGTTATCTTCAGAATATAGGATACAAGGTGCGTTACGTGCGTAATATAACCGATGTCGGTCATCTTGAGCACGATGCCGATGACGGTGAGGACAAGATTGCAAAAAAAGCGCGATTGGAGCAGCTTGAACCAATGGAGGTGGTTCAGCACTATACATTGCATTATCACAAGGTAATGGAGGCTCTCAATGTTCTTCCACCAAGCATTGAGCCACATGCTTCGGGACATATCATCGAACAGATAGAACTTGTAAAGGAAATTCTTGACAACGGCTTTGCATACGAGAGCGAAGGCTCTGTATATTTCGATGTCGCAAAGTACGACAAGGCGCACCATTACGGTATTCTTTCTGGTCGTAATCTCGAGGATGTGCTTAATACCACACGCGAGCTCGACGGACAGAACGAAAAACGTAATCCAGCCGATTTTGCTCTGTGGAAATGTGCACAGCCTGAACATATAATGCGTTGGCCCTCTCCCTGGAGCAACGGTTTTCCCGGCTGGCATTGTGAGTGTACGGCAATGGGACGCAAATACCTCGGTGAGCAGTTCGATATTCATGGTGGTGGTATGGACCTCGTATTCCCGCATCATGAATGCGAGATTGCACAGGGTATGGCGGCAATGGGTAAGCACGTGGTTAAATATTGGATGCACAACAACATGATAACCATTAATGGAACAAAGATGGGCAAGTCGTTGGGCAACTTCATCACTCTCGATGAATTCTTCAATGGAACACATAAGCTGCTCGCACAGCCTTATTCACCAATGACAATCCGTTTCTTCATACTGCAGGCACACTACCGCAGTACAGTCGATTTCAGTAATGAAGCATTGCTGGCGGCTGAAAAGGGTATGCAGCGTCTGCTTGAGGCATATAAGACTCTTGGCAATCTTGTTGCTTCGGGTGAAACAACAGTTGATGTGGCATCGCTCCGTACAAAGTGCTACGATGCAATGAACGATGATATGAATACAGCATTGGTCATATCACATCTGTTCGACGCCTGCCGTGCAATCAACCAGGTTGCCGATAAAAAGGCTACAATCAGTGAGAGTGACCTTGCCGAACTAAAGGAGACATTCAAACTTTTTGCCTTTGATATTCTTGGTCTTAAGGAGGAACGTGGCTCCGACAGCGGACGCGAAGAGGCTTTCGGAAAGGTTGTGGATATGCTCTTGCAACAGCGTCAGGTGGCAAAAGCCAATAAGGATTGGGCTACAAGCGACAAAATCCGTGACGAACTTGCTGCTCTCGGATTTGAGATAAAAGATGGCAAGGATGGCTCAACCTGGAAACTGAATCGCTGATAAGATGAATAGGATATATCTTCTTTTCATATCTGTATTGTTTATATGTTGCGGTGCTTCATCAAGAAAACCGCAGGATGTAAAGGCTGAACCATCGCAAAAAGTGCAGAAGGTTGTAGAGCCGGCGGTTATTGTGCCTATATTCGATGCTGATAGTGCATATAGTTTTATAGAGGCACAGGTGAACTTCGGTCCTCGTGTGCCAAGCACACCGTCGCACCGCAAGTGTGGTGACTATCTTATATCAAAATTCGAGAGCTACGGAGCAACCGTGCTAACTCAGGATATTGATTTGAGAGCCTATAACGGTGATTTGCTCAAGGCACGTAACATTATAGCGCAGTTCAATCCCGAGAATAGTAATCGTATAATGCTCTGTGCACATTGGGATACACGTCCATGGGCCGACAGTGACCCCGACAAAGCCAATCACTATAAGCCCCTGCCCGGTGCAAATGACGGTGGTAGTGGAGTAGGCGTGCTGCTCGAAATAGCACGTCATTTGGCTACTGTGCCCTCAAAGGTGGGTGTTGATATCATCCTTTTCGATGCCGAGGATTACGGATTGCACGAGAATGATTCCCATTTGTGGAAAAAACATAGACATTCATGGGCTCTTGGTTCGCAGTATTGGTCTATTAATCCCCATGTGGCAGGATATAATGCACGCTATGGAATATTGCTTGACATTGTCGGCGCGCCTGACTCAAAGTTCCTGTACGAGGGGTATTCAACCCGTTTCGCCGAGGATGTTGTATATAAGGTGTGGCAACATGCCGACAAATTAGGCTACAAGAACTATTTTGTACAGGAGGATGGCGGTATAATTACCGACGACCACTACTATGTGAACAGCATTTTAGGTTTGCCATGTATAGATATAATCAATTGCGACCCTGAAAGTCCTAACGGCTTTGGACCTTATCACCACACAATGAAGGACGATATGCAGTGGATTGACAAGGCTACACTTAAGGCTGTAGGACAAACCGTATTAACTGTAATTTATAACGAGAAATAATGGCTGATATAAAAGAGATACAGGACGAGATTATAGATGAGTTTATCGGATTTGACGATTGGCTCGACCGTTATCAGTTGCTTATTGATTTAGGTAGCGAGCAGGAACCACTACCCGAGGAGTACAAAACCGACAACAACCTCATTGAGGGTTGTCAGAGCCGTGTGTGGCTTCAGGCAGATGTCGTAGATGGCAAGGTGGTTTTTCGTGCCGAGAGCGATGCGCTTATAGTAAAAGGTATCGTTGCATTGCTTATTAAGGTGTATTCGGGACATACGCCTGATGAAATTCTTTCTACAGAACCTTGTTTTGTCGAGGCAATAGGACTCAAGGAACATCTTTCACCTACACGTAGCAATGGTCTTGTTGCTATGATAAAACAGATGCGATTATACGCTTTGGCGTTCAAGACAAAAATGAACTTATAATATAAAAAAGCGACCTTAGGTCGCTTTTTTATATTATAGATTAAAATCCAATGTGGTTTTATCTTTCGCTACTGTCAGCATGCACTCTGCACCCTCGATAAGCGGTACGTTTTCATCGCGGTGCCCAACCGGAAATCCAAAGCATACAGGAATATTGTATTTCTTTACAATGTTATGTATGAGATTGTATGGCTCTTCAAATTCCGGGTTCTCTTTTATTCCTGTGAATTGTCCCACTATAACTCCTTTGATTCTTGACAACGCACCGCAGAGTTCCAACTGGTACATCATACGTTCAATGCGGTAGGGCTGTTCTCCAATATCTTCAATAAAAAGTATAATATTCTCTTTGAAAATATTATACTCGGTTCCTATTAGAGCCGTCAGAACTGAAAGGTTACCGCCGGCAAGCCTGCCGGTGGCTGTTCCGTGTATATCAAGCTTGTGAGAGCCGTTCTCGTATGTCGGTTTTTTGCCGAACAAAATATCTCTGAGCATATTTGCCTGGAAACTGTCAGGGAATTTCGACAGGTGGTTGCATTGCGAAGAGTGAATAGACATAATTCCTTGCGACAGGCATGCTGCATGCAATGCCGAACAGTCGCTCATGCCTATAATCCATTTTGGGTGCTCTTTTATTAATGTGGCAAAATCTCTGAGAAGATGTACGCATCCATAACCGCCGTAGCTGCATAGCACTGCCTTTATATCATTGTCGGTAAGTGCTTTGGCGAAATCAGTCATTCGTTCCTCTGCCGTTCCGCTGTAATAGCCTCTTTTTGTTAAGGTGTGCGGCATTATAACCACTTTTAGTCCCCACTTTTCCATAAGGAGTGCAGCTGCATCAACAATAGAGGTATCGCGCATTGCTCCGGCAGGAGATAGTATGGCAATAGTATCGCCAGTGTTAAGCGGAGCAGGGGCTTTCATAGATATTAGCTACATGATGAACCTGTAGAGACAATCTTATATAGCTTGTCGCTGGGGCGCACCTTGCATGGTACTTTGAACGATACGCGCTCGCCCTTGTGTACTGTCTCAACACTCTGCATATTTACGCGTGGGTCTTCCAAATCCAGATATATGGCACCTGTTGTAGGTCCGGTGATAAGAATCTTTTCGCCGGCATTTACTTCGCCAGCCTCGATGTGGAACTCGCCTACACCCAAATTCGAGAAGTGCTTTATGGCTTTTCCAATATATACCTTGCGTTCTGTTGCCTGAGAACCGTAGATATTGCTCCACTCGCCAAGTTTCTGTCCTTGGTAGTAGCCGTCCCAAAAACCACGGTTGAACACGGTTTTCAATCTCTCGTCCCATGCATCTTTTTTATCTTCGGTAAGTTCGCCGTCAAGATAAGCCTGCAAAGCCTCGTTGTAGCATCCGGCAACAGTGCTTACATATTCAGGGCCGCGTGCACGTCCTTCTATCTTGAATACTCTCACACCCGATTCAATCATGCGGTCAATGAAACGTATGGTCTTGAGGTCTTTGGGCGACATTATGTATTTGTTGTCAACCTCAAGTTCAATATCGCTCTCACGGTCTTTTACAATATATCCTCTGCGACAAACCTGCATGCATTCGCCACGGTTTGCACTGCGGCCGAGCTGATGTAGTGAAAGGTAGCATTTGCCCGAAATAGCCATGCATAATGCGCCATGGCAGAACATCTCGATGCGTATAAGCTCACCCTTTGGACCACAGATGTTCTCATCGATGATAATCTTGTGGATTGCCGCAACCTGGTCCATGTTAAGCTCGCGTGCAAGCACAACCACATCGGCAAACTGTGCATAGAACTTCAATGCTTCACTGTTGCTTATGTTCAACTGTGTCGATAGGTGTACCTCAACACCCACCTTGTTGCAGTATTGCATAACAGCTACGTCTGAAGCTATTACAGCCGAAATACCACTCTCCTTTGCAGCATCTATGATGTTGTGCATCATGTCGATGTCATTTTCGTATATAATGGTGTTTACAGTCAGGTAGCTCTTTATGTTGTGACTGTCGCAAATTTCGGCAATTTCGCGCAAGTCGTTTATGGAAAATGCGCTTGCTGAGTGTGCGCGCATGTTCAGGTGCTCGATACCGAAATATATGGAGTTCGCTCCTGCCTGTATTGCTGCCGAAAGGCTCTCTCTTGAGCCAACCGGTGCCATTATCTCAAAGTCGCTTCTTTTGTAATTCATAAAAGGTTTGTTATTTACTGCAAAGATAGCTATCTTTGCAGTAAATAACAAACTCGAAGCATATTAATAGATATGAAAATCGCTGATATTGATTTTGGTAAATATCCTATATTCCTTGCTCCTATGGAGGATGTGACTGATGCTGCTTTCCGTCTTTTGTGTAAGCGTTTCGGAGTGGATATGGTATATACTGAATTTGTTTCGAGTGATGCTCTTATACGTGATATCAACAGCACTGTCCGTAAATTGCAGGTCTATGATAAGGAACGCCCGGTTGCTATACAGATATATGGTAACGAGGTGGAACCAATGGTCGAGGCTGCAAAACGTGTTGAACTTGCCCGTCCCGATATTCTTGATATAAATTTCGGCTGTCCGGTGAAAAAGGTTGCCCGTAAAGGGTGTGGTGCAGGAATGTTGCAGAATATTCCCAAACTGTTGGAGATTACAAAAGCGGTCGTAAATGCGGTTAATATCCCTGTCACGGTAAAGACACGCTTGGGATGGGATGAGAGCAGTAAATGTATTGTGGAATTAGCCGAACAGTTGCAGGATTGTGGAATAGCTGCTCTTACTGTGCATGGTCGCACACGCGCGCAGATGTACACCGGTGATGCCGATTGGTCGTTGATAGGTAAAATCAAGGAGAATCCTCGTATGCATATACCAATCATTGGTAATGGCGATGTACGCACTCCTGAACGTGCAAAGGAGTGCTTTGACCTATATGGCGTGGATGCAGTGATGATTGGTCGTGCAAGCTTTGGTCAGCCGTGGATATTCCGCGATGTAAAACATTATCTTGAACATGGTGAGCACGCAGTACCGTTTACCTTCGCAGAGTGTATGGATATATTGCGTGAGCAGGTGAAAGATAGTGTAGAGTGGCTTGGTGAACGTCCGGGTATATTACACGTGCGCCGTCATCTGGCTGCAACGCCATTATTGAAGGGGCTTCCCGACTTCCGCCCGTTGCGTATTGCAATGCTCCGTGCCGAGAAGATGGATGAACTTATGGCTATCCTCGATAATATTGTGGATATATATGGCAACGGCACTCTTGCCGCAGTTCAGGGATAACAGTATATAACAATCTATTACATGAAAAAGATTTACTCTCTTTTTTTGCTTCTATTATGCTTTAGTGCAGTCTCTTACAGTCAGAACAAACCGATGGTAGAACCGGAGCTTCAGTGCTGGCTTGATGATTGTTGCGATGGTAAGATTTCTGTGTCAATAGTGATGAAATCACAGGTCGAAGCATCTGTTGTCAGAGCAAAGGCGGCTGCACATCGTGATAGAAAGGTGCAAAGAACAGCTGTCGTAAATGAGTTCAAGGCTCATTCAAATGTATCTCAAATATCATTGTTGTCCTTTTTGCAAGCTGAAGAGAAAAAAGGTAATGTTTCAGATATATCTTCTCTATGGATTTCAAACAGTATCGTGTGTCGTGCCAATAGAGATATTATAGTTGAAGTAGCCAATCGTGCTGATGTGGCAATGATTGGTTTGAACAAAGAGGTACAGATGCTGTGCAATACAGTCGAAAATGATATGCCACAAACTGTTGCAACTATTAGCAGTAAATCTCCCTATCCCCATGTCTCTCAGGTAAATGCTCCGCAGGTTTGGGAACAGGGATATACAGGCAAGAATGTCGTTGTCGCAATATTGGATTCGGGTATCAATGATGAGCACTGCGATCTTAAAGATCATCTGTGGCAAGGATATGCCGATACCGATGGCGACGGCGAGGCCGATGATGTTATACATGGTTGGAATTATATCTCGAATAATGCCAATATAAAGGACGATTATGGGCATGGTACCCATTGTGCCGGTATTATATGTGGTGATGGTACTGTAGGAAATATTGCAGGTGTGGCTCCTGATGCTACATTGATGACTTTGAAGATTGTAAATAGGAGTGGCGGTGGTTCTCCCGCGCAAATGATAAAAGGAATACAGTTTGCCGTAGAGAATGGTGCAAGCATCCTGAGCATTTCATCCGGTTTCAAGGCAAGTCAGATCAATGATGCTGCAAAAGAGAATTTGCGTCGTGCATTTGAAGCAGCTTTGGAGGCTGGTGTGATAGCCTTTGTTGCTGCAGGTAACGACGGCAATAGCTATGGCGCTCCCAATAATGTGGATTTTCCGGCTGCCTGTCCGCCACCTTATCTTCATCCCGACCAGTTGGCTAATGCCGGTGGGTTATCGAGCGTGGTGTGCGTGGGTGCTGTAAATGCCAATGACGAATATGCGACATTCTCGTCACAAGGTCCTGTTACATGGAAAGGCACAGAGTGGAACGACTATATCTATGATACAAACAAAATAGGTCTTATCCGCCCCGATATATGCGCTCCCGGCGATTTTATATATTCGTTGAAACACGATGAGAACGATAAATATAAGATTAACGAAGGAACTTCGCAAGCAACTCCTTGTGTAGCAGGTGTAGCAGCTTTGATGTTGGAGAAAAATAATACTCTCACTCCGGCGGATATATGCCGTATAATGGAGAATACAGCAAAGAAACTTTCTGAAAAAAAGAACAACCTTACCGGCTCAGGTCGTGTTGATGCATTGAAGGCTGTTGAGGCTGTTGAGGCTGTCAACGGAAAGCCTTATATAAGAGTTGCTTCCTATGCTCCTGATTGTCTTATACAAGGCGATGATAAGGATTTGTGCATTCTTATTTCAAATAACGGTAGGGCAGAGAGCTCTGATAATACAACTGTCACATTGTCGTTTGCCGATGAGTATATTACTATTGACGAGGAGAGCAAAGAGGTTGGTTCTGTTGGTGTGGATGAGTTAAAGGATGTCTTCTTCTCCATAAATGTTCATCCCGACACTCCCAATGGTCATACCGTATATATGACAGTGAATATAACAGATGGCACGTATTCGTGGAGCGATGAGCTTATGCTTAAAGTGAATCCGTATGCACAGATAACATCAGAGGTGCAGGGTGTTACAAGGGTTGATGCCGGAAAGGATATTACAATAGATGTAAAGGTCATAAACAACGGTACGGCAGCAACAACTGCTGACACAAAATTGACTATTGAAGCAAATACCCCTTATGTGCAATTTGCAAAGAACGAAGTCGTTGTCGGTACATTGGCTGCCGGAGAGGCTGTAACAGTACCTTTCTCGTTCAAGATAAGTGATGCTATTGCAGACAACAGTAAAGTAAGATTCGATTTGTATGCCGTTCCAAACAATTACACCGAAGTGAAAGATATGATATATGAGTTTGAGGTGGGCATGGATGATTATGGTTATCTTGAGGATGGTTTCAATGATTGGACAACGTTCGATGCAAGTAACGACGGACGTAACCATCCATGGTGGCACTCCTCAAGGTTCATGTCACATAGCGTGGAGAGTATCGGGGAGTCTGCTTCGGGCAAAGGACATCTCATGAGCGAGACATATTGTCAGGCTTCGAGAATGGAATATGAGATACCAATTGACAACTATCTTGTCTCTCCAAGGATAAGGGCTACAGATGACAGTAAAATGGTTTTCAAGGCGAGAGTGCATACTTCTCATTATTTTGGTGAGCATTTCGGTATTGCAGTCTCCGAGAAAGGAAAAAACAATGCAGAGGATTTTACCACAATAAAAGAGTGGACAATAACTAAGGAGGATGGTGAAGGCTGGATTGAGTATACTGTTGACTTGTCGGCATACAGCGGAAAAGAGATATATGTGGCGATACGTCATTTCTTTACCGAACAGCAATGGCAGGAACTCGATAACGGCTTCTGTGTCTATGTGCTGCATGTAGATGATATTGAATTGAATAATGTAATAGACACTTCGGATACTTTCAAGAATGACAATTACAGTTCTTTTTTGTTGTGGGTTAATTCCTCTCCATTGCCTGCGCCTACAAACCTTGTAGCTAAGGCTACCGGTCAAAACAGTGTGTCGTTGTCGTGGGATGCTGTCAAGAATGCTCAGTGGTATAGCATTTATAGAAACGGCGTTCGTTTAAAGAATGTAAGTGATGCAACCACTTATACCGATACCGATTTGAAACCAAATACTACTTATCGTTATACTGTGGCAGCCTGTGCAAACGACAAGGAGTATGGACATTCAAATGAAGCATTAGCAAAAACTTTACAAGAGGATTATATTGTCTCTATTAAGAGTGTAACACCCGATGCACTTAAGATAGGCGAAAATGTACTTTCGATAACAATGATTAACGATGGTAAATATGAGCAGGAAGCAAGAAGTGGTGTTATTTTGTCAACATCAAATCCTTATGTTACTGTTACATCAGGTAGTATAGGTATTAATGCTCTGTATGCAAATGAAGAGGTTACAAAAGATTTCTATATTGTTGTTGACGAGAATATTCCTAATGGAACAAAGGTTGAATTCAATTTGAATATTACTCAGAAGTTCTCACCTTTCAGAACTTGGGATCACACCTTTACCTTAATGTATGGCGTTGAAGAAGATAATGAAACAAGCATCGATGAGGTGAAGGATGAAAACGGAGATATGAACTATGTCTATGATATGCAGGGCCGCAAGGTTAATGACCCTGTAAAGGGAATCTATATAGTAGATGGCAAGAAGGTTATTTGCAAGTAACCTTGTGCATACATCAAAAAATAGAGGCAACCAACGGTTGCCTCTATTTTTTGATGTATCTGTTACTTTACGGCTTCAAGATAATTCTTTACCGGGTTGGCATACATCTCGATAATCTTTGTACGGCAGAACTCGTCATCGCGGTTAGGTAAATCTATCTTTGCAATTTGTCCTTGCAGATATGCTTCGAGTTTTGCTTTGTCCTCGGCTGTGTATCTGTCGGCGAACTGTGTGTCACCGGTCATCAGCTCATAGTAATAGTAGTTGATAGGCCAGAACTTGTAGTTGCGGTGAATATGATTGTCGATGATGCGTGCAACGGCAGCTGTTTTTTCATTCTTGCCAAGTGCGCGGTCAATGGCATTTATTTCGTCGTTTATGCAGTCGGCAATATGATAGTGTATTCCACCTTTGTAGCCCATAACGCCAACTTTCATGTTCTCGAGGTCGTCGCCCGGTGCCTTCTTGTGTTCCGGGTTATCGCGCTTCTGCTGGAACTCTTTTGCTTTCAAATAATCGCATGGGTCATACTCATACGAAATTGTTGTAGGTGCAATATTCAGTTCCATAAGCGCATCGATGATGTCTCCACTGCTGTACATTGATAACATCTTTATCAGTCCCTCTTGTGTGCGGTCATTGCTGTCCTTGGCACGTCCTTCGCGCTGAGCAATCCAGATGGGCTGCTGGCGTTCGGCAATGGTGTAGTGGATGTACGATGACAGACGTTTTGACGATGCAAGCATCTCGCGTATCGATGCCGAACGCTGTACAATGAAGCTGCGGTTCAAACGTACGAGCTTCTTTATCCATGGACGAATCAACAGGTTGTCGCCAATGGCGATCTCTACTGTATTGTCAATTGCCTCAACAAAAACTACATCAAGGATTGCCGAGTCCATAATGATGTCACGGTGGTTCGAGATGCAGAGCGACTTACCCATGCTCTCCTTGTTCTCAATGCTTACAGTAAGTCCGCTCGAAAGCTTTTGCAGAACTGTTTTCATGAAAGGATATATCACGGCTTTCTGAAACTCAAGATTATCCTTAGCATTGCACATTTGGGCTGCAATGTATTCAAAAGGAACGTCTTTGAATACATATTTTATTATAGCCTGGAATTCCGGGTCGGCTATAAGTTCGTTACAAATCTGTGGAATCTCGGTTGCTGTGTATGGACGAATTTCGTCGTATTCTGCAGGAATCATCATATTTATCATTTTTTTAAACATTTAAAGTGGATAAACATATCCTCTCTTTCTATTATTATATCGCAAAGTACGACAAAATATTTTAATAAACAAAAAACGGTTCCTATTTTTATTGTCTGCTGAACAATTATTCATTTTTGTTTGTTATAATAGTTAGGTGTCTGTCTGTTTCACATTTAAGGTCTCGAGTATTGAATGGTGCTGTTGATGAATGTTTGTATGCCGGCAGACACACCTTTTTGCAGCAGTAGTTTGCTATCTCGATTTTTACAATTACTTTTGTTGCATTATAATTTATTTACTATGAAACTACACGTAAAACTGCTGTTAAAGAAAGTCTTTGGACGCATACCTGCCGGTATTGTTTGCTTGGCGATATTCTTCCTCATTTTCGGTTACCTTGCATCGCGTATGGGCACAGCCAATATGCTCAACACCATTATGAACAATGCGCACGATTTGTTGCTGAATACAGTGT
>JAEIGA010004344.1_pt1 | contig 21936 bp, 30 predicted proteins | sample 9270691 | NCBI WGS metagenome assembly JAEIGA01 (sample SAMN17057246, study PRJNA624740) | gut metagenome | biome: biome; isolation source: fecal sample | host: Bos grunniens | place: China: Xizang | collected 2019 | reverse complement strand
GAGGAAATGAAATGACTGAAAACAGATTTAAATTACATATAACATGGTACAATAAAGAAAAAACTGAAGGAGAAGCAGAATTAACCGATAATGGACAACCATTACTATGTACTGAATACATATACGATGCAAGATTACTAAAAAACCTACTAAACGAATTACACAAAGAAAACCAAACATTAAAAGACTCTGTAATAAGTTGGAGCAAATCCTACAATAGAGTATACGAAGAAAATGAGTATATTAAACAATTAATAAAAGGAGCATACAATAACGAACGAACAAACATTGGAAAATCGGTTTTACAACAATTACTGGAGCAATTATAATGAGAATAAGAGATATATCCGATATAATTGATTTAATACTGATAATAGGAGCAATCGACATTATCATACTATTAAACTATGTAATAATCCAAATAATAATCGGAGGAATAACATGAATAATGGAAACTTTCTCAATCAAGCATTACACAAACTCAACAAAGTACATATGGAATGCTTACACGAATTAGAACAATATGCATACTACATAACACGATGCATAGGTAAAGATTTCAATATGAATGATATAATAAGAGTACAATTTGAAAACCCAAAAGGAATAGCAGAAGCAATCGTATATCCACGAACATCAGTTATAAATGGACAAGGAATTGTAAATCCACTATTCTTCAAAGCATACTCATTAACAATGACAAAAGAAGGAATACAAATATGGTTCACAGAAAACCCTAACGAATTCCAAAAAAAATACTAAAAAAATAAAATATGCGAGTTGATAAATTATGAATCAATTAAATGAAACTTTAGCAAGTATTAGAAGACAGAAGAAAATATATAAGAAATTACTTGATGAAACAAAAGAACCACAGGAACAGTATGATTTATCTAAAAAGATAATGGTTTTAGATGCAGAAGAATCTCAAATACTCAAACAAATGGGAATGGGGACAACAGATAATGATCGTGTCAATAGATGCTAAAGAAAAAGACAGAATAAGACAAGCATTATTTTTCTTTGGACAAAATAATCATGTATCTGTTGAAGACATGGAGTATGGAGATTATGTTTTCACAGATGAAAATACTGGTCAAACTTGTGCAGTAGAGTATAAAACTTGCAGTGACTTTATTACATCTGTAACTGAAAATAAAATCTTTAATCAAGCAATTAATCAAGCAGAACATTTTAATTATCATTTTGTTTGTATTGAGTATACTGATGAGTTAAGAAAAAAACTGTCCGAGAATCTGTGGTTTTATAAAAAAATAAGTTTCAGTAAATCTCAATTTTATGGAGCAATAGCAAGATTAAATACTTATACAACAGTTATCTCTGCATATAATACTAAAACTTGTTTTGAATTAATGGAGAAACAAGCAAAGAAATGTTTTGATGATAAAACTGTTCATAAGTCATTGAAAAAAGTAACGAAGAATTCTGCAATGAATTACTTAACAAATTGTTGTTATGGCATTGGAATAAAAACTGCAGAAAATATCACTGCAGATTTAAAACTATTCACATTAGAAGATTTACTAAACTTGGATAAACCATTACTCTTAACTGTAAATGGTGTTGGAGAAAAAACTGCAGATAAAATACTTAATCAGATAAAGAACGATAATATTGTTTCTGATTAATTTTTTCTTTTTTTTTAATAATTATGGTGTCAAAAAACAAAACCTTTATATACTGCAAAGTACAACATTTACATAAGTAAATGTGAGTTGATAACCATGATTGAAAAAACTATAACCACAATTGTAAGAAACCAAAACAACTGCATAATATACCACGATGATGGAATATACTGCAGATGGACAGAAACCAAAGCATTTGACTTTGAATTAATAGCAGAAACCAAAGCAAATGCAGATGGAATCGTAATTCTCATCTCCGAAGAAGAAATGGCAAACTTCAAAGGAAAAAAAATAGCATTTGATGACCATGAAAAATGGACTATTCCAAAATGGTTAATATGGATGGTACATGGAAAAATCGAACCAAGAGATGAAGAAGAAAAAGAAACTGTCGAATTCATGAGGAGTTACATTATTTAAACTTCTCAACTATTTTTATTGGAGGAATTAATTATGATAACAAAAAATGATATTAAAACCAAAGCACACGAAATATTTGGAATGATGAAATCCATTGAAAAAGGTTTAGCAGGAGAAAAAACATTATACTATGTTTACTTTGAATGTGGCAAACTACACCAAATGGCAATCGAATATGCTGAAAATGACCACAATGGATTATCAGCAAAAGGCATGGAAACCTTAAAAGACTTCGATACCTTTGATGATGTTAAAGCATATGTAGTGGCAATACAAGTATTAATCTTTAAAATGCTTAACTGGACTGAATACACTTACGAAGAACTAATTGAAGCAATTGAAACATCTAAAATACAATATGTGGTTTACAAATAAACAACATTATTATTTTTTTTAAATGGAGGAATCAAATATGAAAGAATACACTGAATACAACCACAAAGAAATTGAAACCATCGCAAACAAATTCGGAAACGAATTTGTAACCAAAGAAGAATTAAACAAATGGTACGAATACAAACAAGCAGTTAAAAATGATATTCATAACATCAAACAATACCTAAAAATAGTATACGAAACTCATTCCGAAGATGATGACTGGAATCCATCACAAATAACTGTTGAAGCAAAATCCAACCTTAAAAAAGCACAAAAAGAATTACAATGGATAAGAAGCATTGTAACTTTTCCATTACAAGAATTCTGCGATTATTACTACAAAGATGTACATCGTGATGAAGAAAGAATAACTATGGTAATGGCAAAAAGAGTCATTGATGGAGTAACTCCTGCTGAAGAACAAATCATTCGTGAATTCTTTGAAGAATCTGAATTATTACAATCAATTAACAATTTCAGAAACCTCACAACACCAGTTACTTTAAGAAAATGGACATACATGAATAGAAATCCGACAGAATACTGTCACATTGTATCCTCTTGTGATGCAACACAGTTATACGATGAACAAGAACATTATGTATATATTGCAGAAGAATGCACCAATCACAGATGGGGAGATAGTTATTGGATAAGTGTAGATTGTGATAATACATTATATTCACTTCCTGTAATAAAAGACTTCAAAAAATATGATTTCCAAATAGGCAAATTCTACAAAATTCAATGCACAGACATAATTCACTTCGGAAGAAACAAAAAGAAATACATCATGGATATTCAAGAATCTTCCGAAGAAGAATTCTTAACAAAAGGATTACATCAATATGCTACAAGATGGTAGGAAACTACCATCCTATAAATTAATTCTGATTTTCAATTATAAATACCATCACCAACAAATAATATTAATAGAGGAAAACAGCCTTTTTTTTATGACTCTCAAAAAAGGATTTTTCTCCGAATAGTAATTGTAAAATTGTAAGAATATTTTTGGAACAATTAACTACCGCCCACCAGTTAACAAACAAAAATTTGTACCTTTTTACAAAATACTATTCAAAAACCATTTTTAATCTCCATCACTTAAAAATAATAAACTATTCATACAAAAATCAATATTTCCCAAAAATAATTGACATACACATATATCACTCTATTTAATGTTTTAAGTGATGGAACAAATCCTTAAACTCTTATTTTTTTCTCTTAAATTGTCTCTAACCATAAAAAAAATTATTTAAAAATTGATTCTTATGATATTATCCGACAAAACAATTCAACATAAACTACAAACTGGAGACATAGTTATAGATCCCATACCAACACTTGACCAAATCCAACCAGCATCAATCGACCTTAAACTTGGAAACGAATTCCTATTACCACACATTGACCAAACAATCGATGTAAAAAATGCTTCTCCAAGATACGAACCATTAAAATGCAATGTTCTTCAATTACCACCAAAAGCATTTGTGTTAGGCACAACAATTGAAAAAGTAAAACTACCATCAAATCTAATTGGCAGAGTTGAAGGCAGAAGCAGTATTGGAAGATTAGGAGTAGCAATACACATCACAGCAGGATTCATTGACTGTGGATTTGAAGGACAAATCACATTAGAGATTGCAAACCTTTCTCATAATCCAATAATGCTATATGAAAATATGAGAATCTGCCAAATAGTATTTGAAGAAGTAGATACAACACCAAACAGAATCTATGGAGAAGCAGGAAACAAATATCAAGGACAAACTGGAGTAACTGGAAGTTTAATCTATTACGATAACGATACAAACAAATTCGGAGTTGAATAAACAATGGAAGAAGAATTACTCAAACACTTAATAAACTTACTACGATATTCCACACAAGTCAAATTCAAAATACCAAAAATATTCTTCAACGAAAAATTTGCTGACAAAAAACAAAACAAAGAAATCGAAGAAGCATGGACATACCTAAAAAAAGACATTGACCTACGAATCTACAAAAGAAAAACAGACAAAGACCTAATCACAGTAAAAATCAAAGTCAAACAACCATCAGAGAGGAAAACAACATGGGAATCACAGTAATTGAACAATCAACTGCTGAAAGACAACAAGAAACAGAAGAATTATTCAAACAAGTAAAACCACTACTTGATGAAGGAATCTGCTTAACAACAGCAATACAAAAAGTCAAAGGAATCCAACATAAAGGATTTTTAGGATACCGATGGTACAAAGACTTAAGAGACTATGCAGTAACACAAGGATACCAAAAAAGGAGATAAACAATCATGGTACTTCATATAGCAATCGAAGGAATAGATGGGGTTGGAAAAACAACTCATGCAATCAAATTAGCAAAATTCTTTCACAAAAAAAACTACAAAGTAGCATACTTAAACCAACCAAGACATCAAGACATTATCTACATTCTACAAAACAGAAAACTCTCTAATGACCAAATCGCATTATTAATGGCAGTAGACAGAAGCATAACCTACTACGAAAACAACTTTGAAGATTTAGATTTAGTAATATGGGATAGAAGCATACTCTCCAGTTATGTCTACAACACAGATGAAAAAGTCAACAACGAATTCATCAAAAACATCAACAAATACTTTCCATCAATGGATTTATACATAGTCATAAATGCTGAAAAACAACTTGCAAAACAAGACTACACCAACACCAAAAACATCATACACAAATATCAAAGAATGCTATCAGAAAATGACAACATCACATCTGTCAAATACATTCCAAACAAGGTTGATGAAGTATTTGAAAGCATCGTAAAAAAATGCTTTGAACATCTTCCCAAATGTAACTGGTGTGGCAGATTATTCACCAAATCAACAAAAAACAAAAAATACTGCAGTACCAAATGTCGCAAATATGCAAGAGAAGAACAAAACAGAGAAAACAACAGAAACTACTACAACAGATACAAAGACACACTAACAGAAAGACAAAAAAACCAATTAGGTTCAAAGGGAGCAAACCTACATGGAACAAGAGACAAAAACATCGAACAAGAAAAAAGAAAAATAAAAAATGCAATGAAATCACTCGGACTAAAAAGCAGAATACACTAACCACAATCCACCAAACTGATTAGAGTATATATTGAAGAAGAGAGATTGTAACAATGACAAAAAAAACAATAAAACCACAAAAAATCAACTACTCCTTTTTCAAATGTCCAACCTGCAACACAACCGGAAACTACACACAAGACAACGAAGAAACAATCTGCAACAAATGTGGAACAATAATCGACACACCACACAGATATGTCGCAGGAATAAAAATAAACACAATCTCCGACTTCCAAATACAATACGAAAAACAAAAACAAAACAAAAGGTGGAAAAACATATGCAAAAAGAAAATGAAACAAATATACTCGGAAACAGCACAACCATAATCAACACAATCATACTAATGATAGTAGGAATAATCTTCGGAAAATATGGAGCAACACTACTAAAACTCGGAATAGACCAAACACTACTCACAGAAATACTCACACTCATAATATTCACAACATTCGCATACATCAATGCAAAACACCACAACAACCTATTCCCAACAAAACCAACCAACACAACAACAACAGAAGATCCAAACAAAGAAATATTCGACAACGATGCACCAACAGTTTTAAACGATGAATACATTGTAAGTGATGATGATGGATGCTAAAACTGAACCAAACTACATCTGCATACACGAAGAACAACTACAAAACCACAGCAGAAAAATAGAAAGAATAGATGCAGAATTAAGTTACAAAAAAGAAAAACTCGACGAAATAAAAGCAGACAACAAAAGAATGGAAGAAAAAATAGATGACATAAAAGAAGACATAAACAACTTAATACTCAAATCAACAACCGATGATGACAAAATCGAAAACAGACTAACAGCAATCGAAACAGAACAAAAAGTCATAAGAGATGAAAACAACAAAAAAATAGCAATCATCGGAGTAATACTCGCAGTATTAACATTCTACTTCAACTACATAAAATAAATGGAGAAAAAATACAATGGAAACCGAAACAAAACTATGGACAGAACCATATACCGATGAAAAATATGGCAAAGAAAAAGGTGCTTCATGGAAATACTTCCAAGAGTTTATTAAAATGCCATCTCCAAGAACATTAGTAGGTTTCCACGAACAACTGTCGAACAAAATGTCCAACGAAGGAAGGAAGAGAATACCTACCTATCAGACCATTAAAGAGTATTCTGCTAAATGGAAATGGACAATGCGAAGTAAAGCATATGATGAATATATAAATCGATTGCACGATGAAGAGTTGGCAGAAGAAATCAAAAAGATTCGTGAAGAAAGAATTCATATGCAGAAAGTGAGAATGAAAATGCAAGACAAACTCCTACACCAATTGATGAATGATGATGACATGGCAACCAATCAGAAAATTTATGGTGCATCGAAAAACAGTGAAGCAATACGAAATGAAACTGCATCATTGAATGAAATCATTAATGAAGGTGCAACTGTATTAGATGCAACATTAGATGCTGATGTTACTCAAGAATCTTCTGCTGAAGTGAAGTTGAAAAAGATTGATGAGATGAAGAATCGGATGAATGAGATGGAGTATGACTGAAGATGGTTGAATTTAATAACTGGGATTATGCTACATATTACCAAACTATTCTTGAAAATCCTTTCATCGATTTTGAATTGTACGATAAACAACAACTACTTGCATTAACTTCTTGTCACAATCGTGAAGGCATCAACGAAGCATTGATTGGTGGTGCAGGTGGTGGTGGAAAAACAAAGGTACTATCTGCATTGGCATTGCAATTTGTGGAGTTTCCTCAATATAGATGTCTTGTCACAAGGAAGAAATATCGTGAGTTAATAGGTACTGGTAGTGTATTCGATATGCTCAAAAGCATTGATGGATTAAAAGCAAGAGAAAGTGGATTAATCAGAATCATAGCACCATCCGGAGCAGAAATACATTTCAAAGCATTCGATAATGAAACACACAAGCAAGATGTAAAAGGAGAATCTTATCATACTATTCTCAATGATGAAGCATCTGAATTAAACGAATCCACATTAAGATTCCTTTATCGTAGTTTAAGAAAAGAAAAAGGAGACTGGATACCACTACGATTCATCAATGCAAGTAATCCCGGTGGAGACAGTACAGAATATCTTGTTGAGAAATATGTGGATGGTGACTTGCCTTATATTGATATGTCTTACAGAGACAATCCATATCTTGATACCGACATCTATGAAGAATCCTTAATGCAACTTGACTACATTGACCAACAGTATCAAATGAAAGGTAACTGGCATTATCGTGCAAGTGCAGGTGACCTAATTGATATGGATACATTACTCAAAGCATATATTGATGTTGAAGATTATGAAGGTAGAGAAATCTTATTCTGTACTGAAGGAATGGATTTAGCATCAACTGGTAGAGACAACACAGTAATCTATAATCTTATCTGTCTTGATAATGGAACAGTTGTAGTTAACGATATACTACGAAATCCAACAAGTACACCGGAAGCAGAAGTAGAAAGATTCGTTGAACGAAATGCTGAAGAGAATGATTTGTATATTCTTGCGATTGAGATTGAACCGGGAAGTGACAGTACATATTCAATGAGATACTGGAGAGATGACATACTACAAGAAACACAAATCGAAAATGGATTTACAGTGAAAGGAATCAGACCAGTAAAATCAAAATTCACTCGTGCAAGACCAATCGCAAAAGCAATACGAAATGGAAAACTACGATTCAGCAAACACTTACAATCAATATTAGAAATGAAGAATGGATTGTTTGAACAATTCATGTACATATCACCGGATACTGAAAAAATGAAAAAAGAAAAATCACCGGATGATGTTGATGCATTAGGATATGCATGGCAAGAGATGGCAACCTTTGTCAACTCACTATAAATCAATTCTGATTTTCAATTACAAATAATACAACACACAAATAATAATACATGAAGATTGAAGAAACTATCCAGTAAATTCTAATTGCTTGTCTTTATACAAACAACTCAAAAAAAATGAAATCACTATCGGTTTTTCTTAATATTTGGAAAAATGATATTTGTTAAAAAATATATGTAGAATCTAATAATAGTAATACTAACTCGTAAAATCAAATTAGAATTTACTTATTTGATTTTTCCTCAATCTTCTATTTTTTCACATTCTTTACTTTTTTTCATAGCAGTATGCAAAACAACAATTACATTATACTGATTAGAGTATATATTGAAGAAGCATACATATTCTGTAGAAATATATACTCATATTGCGATTTATAAAAAATAAAATCTTTTTAAATACAGTTGTTATCATTTGCTTAATCAATTCACTAAAACATACAGATATTGTTCCTTCATTTAAATTACATATTTTTATCAAAAATTGTGCCTCTGAAAAAATTTTACAGAATCCATGCTTCTTCAACATCATCATCATCTAAAGGTTATCATTATGAAAATTGAATATCCAGTTATCAACCAATCACTACAAATTGCAAAACATCAGATTCAATCTGAATTAGCACCAGTAACTTCAAAGGAAGATGGTCACTATAAGTTACGAATAGATCCATTCGTTCCGGTCAGTGTTGCTGAAAGTTTAATCTTGCAAAATAATAAACTGGATAAATCAATTCGTATACTATCACAAGATGTAATATTGAATGACTTCTCGTTCATTACTGAAGAAGAAAATGAACAAGTTATTGATTTTTGGAAAAGCAATCTCAATGAGTTGTATAAACAGATACAAGAATTCTACAGTTATGGATATGGTGTATCTGAAATCATATTCGATAAAAATGGAATACCAAAGAAACTGTATCAAATACCTGCAAAATCTGTTTTCATTCATGAAGAAAGAACAACTGATGAAAATGGAGAAGTGATTTCTTCTTATTATGCTATTCAACAAGTTGTTGGAAAGAAAGATGTGAAGATGCGATTGAGCAGATACAATTACACTAAAGAAGATGATGACCTTCCTGTTTGTCTGTGGATTGGCGGTGGAAAAACTTCAGAGTTTTATGATATTCCTTACTGGTTACCGGCATTCAACAGTATATCTGCAAAAGTTTCACTTGATGAATTGAATGCAAAGAAAATCAACGAAGGAAACTTATTAAGTGGAATACTCACAGTTATCAGACCTCCGGTTACCAAAAGAGATGAATCTGTTGATGATACATTAGAAGAACAGATGCATGAAGCCGGAACTGGAATAATGACATTGGAATTGCAATCATTTAATAGTGAAATTCCTTTTGATGTCAAGTACATTCCTATCAGTGAACAGAATTACGATTACTTATCACAACTTGCTGAACAATGCGATGATGATGTATTGTCATGCTTTAGTATACCTAAAATCCGGATGATGAATGCATCAGAGAAAGAATCAATGAATTCTAACAAATCTGATGTAATATATGAAGTGTATACAAAATCTCTTGAAAATGAGCAAATGCCATTTGAAATACAGATAGAGAAATTCAACTTGAAGTATTTCAATTTCGATGCAAAATGTAACATTGAAACTCCAATCTTCAGTGATAAAAAAGAATTGGAAGTTGATATGATTCTCAAACTATTCAACAATGGAATACTCACTCTTGGACAATCAATCAATGCTATATCATTATTATATCCTCATTTAGAGATGTCTGTTGAAGAAAATAATCCATTATTTGCAGATAGATATTATAATGGTAATCTGCTTGGAATTGAACCAAATACTGATGACTTAAATTCATTCGATGATGTGAGGGATTTAATTGCCTATCTCGATGAAAACTAAATACTTAATTCTTAAATCACAAAATCAGAAAAAGTTAATCAATAAAACTGCATATAAAATTCAGCAGTATAATAATTTTGTGATTGATGAATATGTAGCATCAGTTGATGAGAATAATCCAAATAAACCATCACCGGCAATGTTATGGGCAGAATTATCTATATTGATGAAACCAAGTGTATATAGACAATATCAAAAAATCATCAATAGTAAGTACACTTCAAATTCTGCATTCAACAAGATGTTATTGAAGAACAAAGCAGATAAAGAGTTAAATCGTATAGTGGAAAGTCAAGTAAATCGTGTTGCAAAGAATGTTGACTTTGTAGAACAAACATTACGAAATTTTGAAATGCCAGTTAAAGAGTATCATCGAATGCTTGATGAACAAAAGAATAGAAGTGTTGCTAATAGAAGAAAAGTAATGGAAGAAGTAGCAATTGCAAGAGGAGATATACTTGCAAGTGAAGGATTGAATATACCATCATCATATAGTTATAGAGACTTGGATGTTTTAAGTGAACAATTGCTTCGTGAATCCCAATCCAAAAGCCAATGGGAAGAAGTACAAGCAATGAACGATGAAGCAGAAGCAAATGGAAAAGATGCAACATATACTCAAAAAAAATGGATATGGACTGGAGCAGGAAAAACTACTCGCCATGCAGAAATGGAATCCTATCCAACAATCGCATTAGACCGAACATTCCAAGTTGTAGATGAAAATACAGACACATTAGATGAAATGTTATATCCTCGTGATACTAATGGAAGTTTTGAGAATGTAGCAGGATGTGTTTGTGATATTGAATACTTATAAAAAAATTTAATTTTTATTTTTCTTTTCATGGTTTTTGAAAATAGAGATGTCATAATCTTTGACATCCAAGTGTGGTTTAAATCCACAGACCATGACCTTTAAACCTTAAAAATAAATGTAGGAGTTGCTTTAACTTGACTGAAGCCTTAATTGTGAATGGTGTAATCATCGCAAATGGTGTAGCAGATTCTGATGGAGATGTCCTAACCAAAAAGGACATTAAAACCATCTTCATGAAATATCAGAGAGATACTGATACAATGCATACGAACATCAAAAACTTTGGTGTTGAAGTATTCGCATCTTGGATATCAGAAATCGATACTGAAATTAATGGTAAAGTTGTACCTGCAGGAAGTTGGTGTGCTACACTAAAAGTCACAAACGAAAAACTCATTCAATGCATCACAGAAGGTAAACTCAATGGATTTAGTTTAGGTAGTGTTTCTGAAAAAGCATTTACTCCGAAATACTGGTTTATAAATAAATCCTTGAATTATCGTGATATTAAAGACATTGAAGAAGTTATTCCATTATTCATAAGTTTTGTGGACAAACCGGCAAACCAATATGAATGGGAAATAATGACATACGATGCATACATCAACAAAAACGAAAAGGATGTTATAGAAATGACTGAAGTAGAAAACAAAGATGAAATGATTTCCATCTCTGCTTTAGAAAGAGTTAAAGATTTATTTGGAATAAATAAATCCGAAACCGAAGTCACTGTTGAAAAAGCAGAAGAAAATGAAGTTGTAGAAACAACTGAAGAAACTGCAGATGAAACAGTAACTGCATTGTTCGAGAAACTTGACACAATCATCGAACAAAATAATCAAATTCTTCAATCTATCAACAAAGCAGAAGAAGATGAAACTGCAGATGATGAAGAAATTGAAAAAGCAGAAGAAGAGGAAGAAAAAGAAGATGCTTCATCTGAAGAAGAAAAAGATGAAGAAATCGAAAAAGAAGAAACTTCTGAAGAATCTGAAGAAGACAAAAAAGAAGAAGAAAAAGAAGAAGATGATGTTCATGTTGAAAAAAGAGAAACCAACATGATTGAAAACCAAACCACCATCAAATCTGAAACCTTCTATCAAAAAACTGGCAGAGATTCCTTTGGAAGAAAAATAAGAAAATAAAATTTATTTATTAATTAAAATCAAACTATTGCGAGTTGATAATCTATGTCTAACATAATTACAAAAGAAGATATCATCAATGGAAAACCATTTGTACTCAAATGGGATAGTAATCCGGGAAGTCAAGGTGCTTGGAATCCGGGATGGAAACAACAAACAGAAGCAGAAAACTTTTTAGAATTGGTTGAAAACAGACCATCCATCATGAATGATGCAAGATTCATTACTATGGAAAGTATTGAATATGATATCAGTTACATGAGAATGGATGTTGATTTACAATCTATGAAACAGTTATCCGGTGCTAATGCTGGTGCACAGTTAACTGATGATTACACTGATTTAACTGAAACTGTTCCTCAATTCACAAGAAACCAATTAGTAGCAGAACCATTCTCTGCATTCACTTACACTGCTAAAAACTTCTTAATTGCTAATATTGAAAAAGCATCATTTTTACCACACATTGAGCAAATGTTAGCAGAAAGAGTTGGTTACAGTGCAGAACAAATCAGTATTTATGGAATTAAAAAATCCTCCGGTGCAACTGCATCCGGTTTTGACCATGTCGATGGATTATTAGAACAATGTGCAGACATTTACACTTATTACTCATCTGCAGTAGCAACTAATCCACAAGTACCAATGGGACAATACACTGATATTGATTTAAGCAAACCATTAGTACCTCAACTCAAAAAGATGCTTTCTCAATTTGCTTTACAAAGAGGAAACAGAAATGGTGCTAAATTCTATGTCTCAAGCATCATGGAAGGAAGATTAATGGAAGAAGCAGATGCAAGAGAAACCGAAGAAGGAGACAGATTATACTTCAGAGGAGACCAACTCTATATTTGGGGAGTACCTGTTCAAGTAGCAGATGTATTAGATGTACCTAAAAACAGTTACAACGAATTTGTAATCCTTGCAAATCCGGATAGTATCGTATATGGTTTCTTGGAAGACATCACTTCTGAAAACAGTTACGAACATGAGAAAAAAGCATACTTGTCTTCTGTTGATGTTTGGTTTGATGTACTCATTCTCTATGACAAAGATGTGCTTTGTGCTGAAGTACCTCCCATCTAATTCAGAGACAATCTCTGATGACAACACAAGTGTAGAGGAAGAGACTACACAAGACATATCATTCACAATCAACGATGGAACAGATGCTATTGGTGGAGCAACTGTCACAATAGGTGAAACCAGTAAAACAACTGGAAGTGCAGGTGGATGTAGTTTCACCAGTATCGCAGAAGGTTCTGTATCAGTTGAAGTAAGTGCAACTGGATATGTCACCAAGACAGAAACAATCACAGTAGATGGAGACCATACAAGTTTCACAATCTCACTTGTTGCAGATACCGAAACAACTAACCCATAAATGTAGAGTTACATCTACATTTAACTACACTTTTTTAAGGAGATGAATACTTTATGCAAGATTCTGAAATAATCGATGCAGTATTATTACATCTTCAAGGATACATTGTAGATTCTGAAATGGTTGTATCTGATTTAGAGTACGATAAGAAAGTTTCATCAACTGAAGTATTATCATTCTATCGAATAACAAAAAGTTATGTCTTATCATATCTCAACCGAACCGAATTACCAACCCTCATCGAATGTGTGGATGGAGAAAAAGTTGAGAGAGAAGATCCAATTGTGTTGGATGCATTGGCAATGTGGACTGCAGGAAAAATATGGCAGAAATACAATGTCAGAGTCAACAACAACGAAGATGACACAACACCATTCGGATATGGAGATAAACTTGTAATCCAAGCCAAAGAAATCTTGAAACCTTACAAATACTATGATTTAAAGGTGTATTAAGATGGGAGCATGGGATGAGTTGGATACAGAATTAACAGTATCTAATGATGTTTCAGCATTAGATGATATTGTTAATGAATGCAGTGGAGAATTTGCAGAAATTTTTGAAGATACATTGCAAACTGTTGAACAACTCAAAGTTGCCATTGATGAAGGTAGCCAAGATGGATTGGAAATTGTTGCTAATCGTTTGATGAGCAGAGAATCAAGATATGCAACAGAACCATCACATCGTGCAGAGAATTCTCGTGCAAGTGGAAAACTTGCTTCAAGTATTACTGTTGAAGGTGGAGGATATCAATATGTGGTTGGAACAACAATTGATGAAATCTATCCGATGGCAGTTGAATATGGAAGAGGAGAAGTACATCCAATACCACCAAACACACGATTACGATTCTATGGAAAAGAAGGTTATTTAATTTATCCTTTAATGACCAGTGAAGCACCACCATATCCTTTTGTTCAACCTGCTTTTGAAGAAATAGTGGATTTAGTTGAAGGACAAGGATTAGGTGTGTTTCGTGAAGTGTGTGATAGGATAGAAGATGTGCTTGGATAAAAAAATAGATGGAAGGTGAGATTTTGATGTTATCAACTGATGAAATTATACTTAATATTCTCATTGATGCAAAAAATGAAGGAAATGACTTGTTAAGATATTTCAAGATTAATTATCCATCTAATCGTGTTGCAGAAGAAAGTAATTCTATATTTGTTGCAAGTGTGGATAGTGAAGCAAATACAATTGCTTTTGATAGTCAATCTTTTGTTGATAGAGTTGAAGTTTTGATTGTGACAAAGCATCTTGATTATATGAAAGCAATTAGTATTATTAAAACTGTTTCTCGTGAGATTATTTCACTCATAATGCAAAATCAAGGATTGTTTCCTAATAAACCAATTGTAGAAAGAGTTACTCCAGAATATAATAAAGATTTCGTGCTAACTCGTGGACATATCATGTTACAAGTAAAAACTGATATGGATAATTTTGATGTGAAAGATGAGAAGTCAAGAATCTGTCAGATACTTACAGAAGACATGGAAGTGATTGAAGAATGACAAAGAAAACTGAAAAAAAAGAAGATGCTTTCGATGTCAATGAAGCATTAACTAATTTAGAATTACCTAAATGTTTCGTTGATGGATTTAAAGCATACATTGAAGATAATAATCTTAAATTCAAATCAGAAAAAGAATTTGAGAAATCATTAAAAGAATTTGGAGAATTGAAATTATGACTGCAGTAATACCACAAGTCAAAGTAATTTTGAAAAAAACTCAATTAATCAACAAACCGGGAATGTCCGGTAAAGTAGCAGTTATTGGTGCTTTCGATACTCTTGAAACTGAACCACAATTGTTCACTACTGTAGGAGAAGCACAAACAACCTTTGGAGATGATACAACCTATAATGGTTGTGCAGTTGTACCATATTTATTCAAAGGAGCATCATCTCTTCTTGCAGTGAACATCACTACAGAAAATCAAGGTACAAGAAGTAAAACCATCACAACTACCAATTTAACAGAAGCATTAGCAAAAATCAAAGGAGAAGAATGGGATATCTTATTTATCGCAGATGCATTAACAGATACTTTCATTCCAATCATAAATTCCTATGTAGAAGAATGCTTTGAATTAAAATATCCATGTGGATATATCGGTGCATTAACTGGTACTACATCTGCAAATGTAGTTTCTGCAGGTAAAGTAGATGACTTCTGCTATGGATTGATAACTCAACAATTCACTCTTGCAGATGGAACAGAATTATCTGTACTTGAATCTTCAGCATACTATACTGGATTAATCGCCGGAATGAATGTAGGTAACACAATGACCTACAAAACAGTAGATGGAGTAATAGGAGTTAATCCGGAGTTATCTTTTGAAACTGGTGGAGATGGAAAAGCATTACTCGAAGCAGGTATCACTACTGTAAAATGTGCTAACAGAAACGATGGAAGATACATTGTTGTTAACAGTGAACAACCAAATGGATTAGATTTATACATCAATCGTACAAGAGACTTCGTTGTTAAAGCAATGGCATTACATCAATTTTTAGGCGAAAGGAATCGTGAAGCAACCTTGAATGAAATTAAACAAGAGATTGACAGAGTCAGAAATATGTGTGTCAACACTCTTGATTTACTTGAAGACATTGAATACACTGTTGTAAAGAAAAATCCAAACTGTGTAGATATTTACATTGATTCTCTTGTATTTGCAGGTATTATCACTGAAATCGATGTCTATGTAAGAGTAGAGGTGATTTAAGATGGCAGAGAAACAATCAGATAAACAAATTATCATTGGTGGAAAAACAGTGATGTATGGTACATCAATCAAAGCATCACCGGAAACAAGTGTTTCTACCACTCAAACTTTTGATGGTGCTATTACACAAGGGATTGACAATGTTGCTTGGAGTATTGAAGTATCTAAAGTCAGATATGATGATTCTGTAACTTATCAAGAGTTACATAAAGTATTAGATGAAATGCTTGTGAATCCGAAGATGATTACTATTCGTGAAACTGTTCATGCTGAAGAAGAAACTTTCACAATTGTTGATAACTTCTCCGGATGTTTAATCGAATCTAATGATTATGAAATCAAACCGGATGACCACACTGCAGAATCATTGAAGTTTAAAGCATCCTCTCGTGAGAGGAAGTACGAATAAACCTTTTTTGGTTTATTCATTCATTTTTTTTGAATTTTTTTTCTTATCAAAATAACTTTTTTAAAATAAGATATTATTATCAGAATTAGATTATAATGGAGGAACAAAAACAATGCAAAACATAGAAGACCTAAAAAACGAAGAATTAGAACAATTAAACAAAACCACATCACTTGAATCATTAATCACAGAAGGTTCAGAATTACAAATACCAGTAACTTTCGATTTCCCAACAAAAAATGGAATAATCAAAGCATCTGCAATCATCAGACCATTAACAACAACAGAATGGGAAAATGCTCAAAATTATGCAATGAAAAACAAAAAAGGATTCATGCTCAAAGTATTAGAAAAAGGATTACTCAATGACAATGGAGAACCATTATCATTAGAATTACTCCAAAAAATGCCATCCGGAGTAGCAATACAATTATACACAAGAATAGCAGATGTAAGTGGTGTGAAAGAGAATAAAGAAGAACAATACAAACTTACAAAGGAATTACTGGGGTTTTAACACTTAAAAAAGAAGATGCTAAATTAAGGCATCTAACAGAAATGCATTTGATGGGATATCAAATCAACAATGGAGATTTATCCACAATGACTCCTTTACAACGATTAGTTGTTGGAATAATCTCTCGTGAGATTCTAAACTGGAAATTAGACAACAAACCAGTTATTGTAATTTAAAACTGGAGGATAAAAATAAATGGCAGATAAAACATATGAAATCGAAGTAAAAACCACATCAGATACAGAAGGAATAACTTCTGTCAAAGATGCATTAGAAGAAACCAAATCCTCTGTTGAAGAAGTTAACGATGCTTTAGAAAATGTTGATACTGAAGCATTACAATCTGCTTTTGAAGAAGCAAATGAAGAAGTTGAAGAATTAACTGAAACACTTGCTCAAATCGAAATGGGAGAAATAGAAGGAGATTTCGATGAAGTTTCATCTGCTTTAGAAGAAGCAACTGACAAAGCAACCGAATTAGGAAATCAATTAGATGCAGTTAATTCAACAGGAATGGATGGTGCTAAACAAAGTGTTGATGATTTAAACGATAGCCTTCAACAAGCCGAAGATTCTGCAGAAGGATTAGGGTCAAGTATAGGATTAATCGATTCTGCAGTAATGATGGATATGGCAAATCAAGTTGGTGCTTTAGGAAGTCAAGCAGAAAGTATGGCACAAGAAATGAATACTGCATCAATCAGTGTTGGTCAGTTATCAACAAATGTTGGAATGGCAGAACCACAAATGGTATCTTTGATAAACAATATTAGTAATGCAACATTTCCCCAAAACGAAGCAATGGCATATGTTAAAGTTTTAAACCAAATGGGAGTAGAAGCAAGTAAATTAGGAGATTCTGCAACCAATATGGATAAAATAAACGATGCAACTGGAATGGGATATGATAAAGTAATGCTATTAACACAAGGATTACAATCTCTTGGAATTAGTGCAGACAATCTTCCTGAATCATTCAATGCAATTGCTTATGCTGAAGCAAATGTTGGTGGAGGAGCAGAAACACTTCAACAGGTACTTCGTAGACAAGCAGGAACATTAAATGAATATGGAATGGATATTGATGCAACAGTATTAGCATTATCATCATTACAAAGAGAAACTGGTTTAACTGGAATGAAACTTGGAAGTGAGTTTGGTTCAAGGTTAAAAGAATGTAATGGTGACTTAAGGGCATTAGAACAAAGTTTAGGTTTACAAGCAGGAGCATTATCTAATGCATCTCAAGTGACTGGAGAATATGCCGGACAATTGCAAAGTTTAGCAGATGAAGAAGCAGAACATAAAACATTAATTGACCAATTAAATGCAGGTTGGGAAGATATGCAATTAATGTTATCTCCATTATTATCTCCATTAATGAGTTTCGTTGGAATACTTGGACAATTTGGACAAACTGCAATGGCAATCAATAGTTTATTAACACTTGCTGAAACATTAGGAATACTTAAAGTGGCAACAATACCTGCAACAATTAGTAATTGGGCATTAGCAGTTAGTGAATGGGCAGTAGCATCACCAATTTTGATTATTGTGGCATTAATACTGATTTTGATTGGTGTACTTGCTTACTTATATTTCAATAATGAACAAGTAAGACAAGCAATTGACTGGTTAGGACAAACAATCATGCAAGTTGCTCAAATCATATGGAATACACTTGTAAATGCAATCAACACAGTAATATCTGCATTACAAGGATTTTGGAGTTATCTCACTAATCTCGGTTCAAATATACTTGGACAAGTAGGAATAACATCAGATGGAATACTTTCAACAATTGTTGGATTCCTTGCATGGTGGTACACACTTCCAATGCAAATAGGAATGGTATTAATCGATATAATTGGACAAGCATTAGGATTTGGAGACAACTTCTCACAAACACTCATTGAAGGAGTTACAAATGCAGTAACTGGATTTATCGAATGGATTACACAATTACCAACTGCAATTGAAGAAAACTTATCACAAGTTGTAGAAAGCACAGTAAATTGGTTAACATCACTATGGCAATCAATTACAGAACTTACATTACTAATCGCAGAAGCATTAGCATTCCCATTCGTAAACATTGGACAAGTGGTATTCGATTCATTAATGACAGTATGGAATGTCCTAAATGGTATTTTAGTTAGCATATGGTCAAGTATTCTCAACTTTGGAATGATGCTACAAACAACTGTTATAACTGTACTTACATTCGTAACAAATGCAATTAGAAATGCAATGGCATTCTTCTCAACTATTCCGGGATTAATCGCAGGTTATTTAAGCAGTGTAATTAGTAGAGTAATTAGTTGGGGGTCATCAATGGCATCTCAATTCTTATCTTCTGCATCAAGGTCAGTATCTAATTTTGCATCTCAAATAAGTCAAATTCCTGCAAGATTAGGAGCAGAATTATCTTCTGCTTTAGACAAGGTTAACGAATGGGCATCCACATTACCTGCTAAATTTTGGGAAGCAGGTGTAAATGCAGTTAAAAACTTCTTATCAGCATTAGGTATTGCATCTCCGGGAACAATGCAAAGAATGTTGGTTTGGGAAGTAACAGAAATGGGAAGAAGAATTCCATACGAATCAAGGAATCTCTTATCTAATGTTGAAGAATTAGGTACAAATATTGTGGATAGTTTCGGAAATCCAACATTATCAATTGGTTCTGATATTACTGATACTGAATTTGCAAACTCCTCATTATCTTCATCAAATCCAACACCAATCAACCAAACCTTTAATTTTGAAATTGGAAGCATCGACAACGAAGAAAGAATAAATGAGATTGTAGAAATCATCAGAAGAGAATTAAACTGGAATAATGCAACTGCAGGAAGAACAGTATAGGAGGATTGAATAAATTGGGATTTTTTAACATTTGTCCAAGAGATAAAAAGTATTTAGATTATAACTGTGGAGATATTCCTTTAAAAGTCATTCAAGATGATGGAATTGAGATTACACCAGATTTTAAAGTGAATATTACTGATTTGAACAAAGGACATAAGCATTTTCAAGCAGTAAATGGAAGAGGAGATAAATTTAAAATTTCAGTTATCATTCACAAAGATGATGAAATCTCTCTAACTGGACAAACAATTGTTAATACTCCACAAGTAAAAACTACATGGTCAGAAACAAGTGAATCAACTGCAGATTTAAGTGGTACTCAATATGCAAAAGCAATAGACATTGCTTATGATATTGCAGGAAGTTTCAAGGTTAGTTTTTTGTTAGATTATTTTATGAGAAATCTAATTCCATTATACATTCATTCTGATATCATTGATATAGATCCATCTTGGTTGTATGTCATCACTGAAAACAAACATCGTAAACAAGAATATTTGGAATATACTGTTTGGGATTTGACTTTCACAAGATATGCTGTTGTTGAATTTTCAAAATTCACTAAAACATCTAAAGGTGTTGAACAAGCATTAAAGGATTATAAGAAAAAGAAAGCATCTGCTAAATTGACTGATAAGCAGAAACTTGCTAAATGTGATTGGAAGAAGACCTTGATTTTTCGAAGTAAGAAGAAAGTATTGCCTTGTGTGAAATTATTGCAGAAAATCTTGAAAAAAAATGGTTGTTACAAACCGAAAAAAATAAGTGGTTGGTATAATGTCAATACACGAAATGGAATTAAGGCATATCAAACAAAGCATAAGAAGGATTATGGTTTGAAGGTTACTGGTAAGATGAACCAACAAACCTTTAATTGTTTGATTGGTAGACCTAATCAAGTTGGAAAAACAAAGAAAACAACTAAAACTTCTATTCAGAAGAATCTGCCGAAAGCAACAAGTAAAACTGGTGTTGTTAATGTTAATGTTACTAATTATGATGCGAAATATCTGCGAGTTAAAGTAACAAAAGATACTTTGATAAAACCAACTGTGAAGAAAACTACAACAACTACGAATAAAAGTGGTAAGAATACTGGTGGTAAATCAACTGGTAAAACTGGAAAATCCACTAAAAACAATAATACCAGTAAAAAAACAACAACTACAGTTAAAAAAGGAAAATCAACTACAAAGAAAAACACAACAACTAAAAAGAAAAAATAACATTGGAGATGATTTGAATTGGCAAATGTAAGTGCAACAGCAGTTGATATTGGGAATATCTACATCGCAAGATTCAACGATGCTTCGTTATGGAATAACTATGCGACATGGAAAGGAATGCCTCAAATCCCATTCACAAAGTATAGTATCAAAGAAACAGATATGAGAATTAAAACTGCAACATTCTCATCTCCAGCATATCTTGATTTGACTAAAGGACAGTACACTGTTCTTATTAAATCAAAATATCATGAAAATTTTGGTGGAGTAATACTTGATGTGGAATACGATGAAGACAAAGACATCTACAATTACCAATGTCAAGATTGGAGTAGATTGTATATGTCAAAAAGAGACATCGTGATGAATGGAACATCAAATCTCTACACATTACTCCAAATACTCATAACAAGAGGAGCATTAGGTTTTAAATCCAAAGCATCTGACCGAAAGAAGTTTAAAAATACTTTAAGTGGATTACG
>JAEIGA010004343.1_pt1 | contig 21940 bp, 23 predicted proteins | sample 9270691 | NCBI WGS metagenome assembly JAEIGA01 (sample SAMN17057246, study PRJNA624740) | gut metagenome | biome: biome; isolation source: fecal sample | host: Bos grunniens | place: China: Xizang | collected 2019 | reverse complement strand
CGGTAGTAGCCAGGAAGGCACCCAACTCCGCGCTCGAAGGGCATGGGGCCGTTGCTGCCCCAGACGATGTACTCGAACTCGCTGCGGAAGCGGCCCTTCTGCGGGCGTCCGTTTGGTTTGTTCCAGACGGCGATGCCTCGCCAGGTCCAGCCCGCTGCCTGTATTGCGTCTGTTAAGGCGGGGAGGTTGCGCCAGTCGATAAAGCAGGCAATAATGCCCTCGGGCTTTGTTTTCTGCCTGCACTTGGCGAAGATTTGGCGGCAGAACTCCGTAAAGGCCCTTTGGTCCATGTTGTCGCCAGAGAAGTCGGGGAGCTTTATGGCTCCGTCGTAGCTGGTGTCGGCATATTTCACGCCCGTGCGGGAGCGTCGGTCGCCTGCGAAGGCGCCGCCCGATGAGTACGGCGGGTCTGTTAAAATCAAGTCGATGGAGTTGTCTGGAACCTTCTCCAGACCCTCCAGGCAGTCGGTGTTGTCTATATAGTTGAGTCTCATGTGCTTGGTCTCCTTTTTTGGTTTCTTCGTGTTGCCGCTTCTTGTTTGACCCTTATGTAGTCACGCTCGGCGGTGATGTAGGGGTCGAGCTTCGCCTTGGTGCGTGTGTAGATGGTCTCGGTCAGCATGTTGTCACTCCACACCTCGACACGGATGCCGGGGTGCAGCAGTATGTTGGCTTTACGGGCGGAGGATGTGACCAGCACAGCCCTGCCGCCTTTTGTCTCTTGCACCACGAAGGTGTTGTACTTTGCCATTTTTTCAGCCTCCTCAGCTCATCCAGTCGTCTGGGTCTTCTTCGGGTTTGCTCAGCACGTCCACGATGCCCTGCAGGCAGTACAGAGCAGGCGGCAAGGCGATGCCGTTGCCCCACATCTTGTACTCCGCCGAGTCTGTCCAGAGCTTGTTGTACCAGGTCAGCATCTGCTTCTCGGTGTAGTCCTGCACCTTCTTGCCGTTGAGGGCTGTGTGGGTGTTGCGGACTTCAAGCCAGAAGCGGTACTCCTCGTCGGTGAGGCTGTCCTTCTTCTCGACGTGACCCCAGCAGTCTGCGAAGCCCTGGAGCCTTGCACACTCGGTCGGTGTGAGGCGTCGGACGATGTAGTGCGGATGGTCGTAGATGACTGTCTTCGTGTGATGCGATGCCGCTCCGTGTGTTGCCGCGACCAGTGGGCGAGCCACGCCGTCTGCTGCCTGCAGTTGGTCTTGCTGGTGAGGCACGTCAGCATTGTGGTCGGCTATAAAGTCGTGCAGCTCGGCAGGGTACGCCACAGCCCCCGGTCCTCTTGCCACTATGGTGCTATTGACTCCGCTGTCAGTGACCTCGAAGTCATACTTCGCGTTCTGCCCTTGGTTGAAGCTCGCACGGTCGAGGGCGATAACGGGCGCAGGCTCCATCACCATAGGAACATTGCCCCCACCTGTGCCCATTCGGCTGGTGAGTGTCTGCACTTTTCCGCTCTCGTCAATATTGACTCGGCTGTCCGCCGGGTGGTTCTCAATAGAATAAACAACGCCAGGCACGTGGTCCGAGTCGGTAGCGGAGGCTGATAAGCTCTTCGACTTGTCACCAGTGAGCGCTTGGTTGTAGCCGTCGAAGCCCTGCGGCTCTATAACGCACGGAAGGTTCCCGTGTGTCTCGGCTCTCAAGGTCGGAGCCTTTCCGTCGGTGCGGACGTTTATCTGCTGACCGCCTTGGTCGTCAAGGATGCAAGAGTCCGTTGGCTGGAAGAGGTACTGGTCGTTGCTGGTGGCCAGGGTTGCGCTCTTGTCCTCTTGGTCCAGGGGACCTTTGCCCCCACCTGCACAGCCTGCTCGCTCTTTTAGGGTGTAGGGAACAGGCGCTACAACACACGGGGCGAATTTGTAGTGGGTAGCCTTGAGTGTCGGGGCGACTTTACCCATCCAGCCACGCTCTGCCTGGCCCCCTATGCTGTCGAGGATTGGGGTGTAGGCTACAGCATCCAGTCCTCCGTCTCGTTCGATGACTCCGTTCCGTCCTGTTGAGACTCCGCAGTTGACTCCGAGGGTAGCGGACACTTCTCCAGTGAGGTCTCCGTTGTACCTGTCAAAGCCTTCTCCCTCTCGATCATCTGCTCCAGTGCATCCTTGAGCATCTGCGGGAGCTGCTTGCCACGGCGTTCTGCCCTGCGCAAAATACCCTCGCACGCCTTCGCGCTCAAATAATACTTCTCGGGCGCATTCGCCTCTAAAATCTGCGACAAGGTGGATGCGACGACGACGCTGGGGGACTCCCCAGTATTGAGCGTCAAAAACTCTGTACGCAAGACTCCATCCGTCTCCGATATAACTGTCGGCATAGGCCCAGCCGTTCTTCGGAACCTCAGGCATAGAGGCTCTCGGCTCGACGATTTTGATGAGCTCCTCGCAGACGATGCGGAAGTCTTCGCCCTTGTTGCTGCTGAAGGCTCCGGGCACGTTCTCCCAGAGTGCAAAGCGTGGGTACTGTCCATTGGTTGCTCTCCTCATTTCTTTGATTATTCTCACGGCCTCCATGAAGAGTCCGCTCCGTGTTGTTTCTTCGTCACCGTTTGCCTCGTGCTTCAAGCCTGCACGCTTACCAGCCACAGACAAGTCCTGGCAAGGGCTGCCGAAGGTTATAATGTCAACGGGCTCAATCTCCCCGCCGTGTATCTTGCTAATGTCTCCGAGGTGCTTCACATTTGGGAAGCGCTCCCTCGTGACGGCTATCGGGTACGGCTCCACCTCGGATGCCCAGCACGGCTCTACACCGCACAGGCCACCGGCAAGGGGGAAGCCGCCGGAACCGTCGAAAAGGCTGCCCAGTTTATAGCCCATTAGTATCAGTCCTTCATATAGAATTTTGTGTCATATCCGTCAGCCCTCAGCAGCAGGCCAGGTGCCCAGGGGATGGGCTGGCTCATAATTGCGGCCATATCCTCCCAGCGGTCGCCCTCAGGCGCTTCGGCGATAATTTCATCATGTACGTGGAAGCAGAGGCTGTAGCCTGCTTTTTCGAGTCGTAGCAACGCCACAGCCAGACAGTCGCGAGCGTAGGCCTGGACGATGTTCTCGACCAGCTTGCCGCCCCAGGTCTCTGTCGTCTCCCACTTTCGGGTGGTTTGGTTTTGACCCATGAAGCAGATGCCGCCATCGTTGTCAAGTCGCGCTCCCCAGTAGGTCAGCAGGCGACCGCTCGGCAACTGACAGCGTAGACCATCGGCGTCTTTGTAATACTTGACGCCGCAGGGAATAGTGAACGCTCTGCCAGGCATCTGGAGCGCCCTCTTGGCTGCGTTCTCTGCGTCCCTCCAGAAGCGCGGGATGGTCGGCGAAGCGTTGCGCCACGCGGTGACCAGTTCCTGCATCTCGTCGGGAGTGAGACCCAGCTTGTCGGCACCGAAGGCGACCAGCGCCCTGGGGCCTCCGCCGTAGCCGAGCGCCAGTTCCATGATCTTGCCCTTCTGTCTCTCGGGGCTGCCCTTCTTGACGCTCTCAACGGGCACGTGGAAGGCTTTCGCGTAGCTGGCCTCGTATATCTTGCCGTCACCTGCGAAGACGTCCTGGCGCCATTTCTCGCCAGATAAGTAGGCGATGACACGTGCCTCAATGGCTGAATAGTCCGCCACCAGGAAGGTGTGCCCAGGCTTGGCCACGAAGGCCGTGCGGATGAGCTGACTGAGCACGTCGGGCACACTGTCGAACTCAAGCACCAGGTCAGCCAGGTCTCTGGCTCTCACCATCTCACGCACGTCGGCGATGTTGTCGAGGTGGTTCTGTGGCAGGTTCTGCACCTGCACCAGACGACCCGCCCATCGACCTGTGCGACCTGCTCCGTAGTACTGGAGCAGACCGCGGACTCGGCTGTCCTTGCAGACCGCTCGAGTCATGGCTTGGTACTTCGTCGTGGACGTCTTGCCCAGGAGCTGACGAAGCTCCAGGACTCTGCGGGTGACGCGGTCGGTGGCTTTGGCTTTCATATCCTTGACCACTTCCTTGCTCAGGCTGTCACACGTCAAGCCTGCCGCCTCCAGCCACTCCTTGAGCTGTGCCACGCTGTTGGGGTTGTCGAGACCTGTGAGCCTCTGCATCTCAGCAGCGTGCTGAGCGGTGAAGTCCTCGTCGACCGCGATGGCCGCCTCGACCAGGTCGGTGTCCACCATGACCCCGCGCTCATTGATGCGGGCATCAAGTGCCCAGACCCTCCGCTCGAAGTTGGTGACGGGGAAGTCCTTGAGGCGGTAGTAGATGTCCTTCTCGACCTCGACGTCTCGGCGGCAGTATTCCACGAAGCGCTCCCACTTGTCAGGGGCGTGCACCGGGAGGTTTCTGGTGCGTCCGCCGTTTGCGATGGTAGGCTTGCAGGGCTTACAGAAGTAGTTGATGAGCAGGGTGCCCTCTTTTATCTTCTGCGCCTCAAGCTGGAGGGCGGCGCCTGCCGCGTCCAGGCTCATGGGCAGACCGTTCATGGCCGCCATGACCATGGTGTCCTCCCACTCCTCGGGCGGCAGGTCTCTGCCCAGGTACTTGCTCAAGCAGGCACGCTCGAAGGCGCTGTTGTGTGCGACCTTCACGACGTTGGGGTCGAGGATGCCAGCGATGACGTCCATCGTCTCGTAGTAGTCCTCCGCGTGGGGGCCATCCAGGACTGTGCGCTTTGTCAAGTCCAGCACCCGTACCCTGTCATCGCCCCAGGCATAGGCCAGCAGCATGATCTCGAAGTCGTCGGCCTCCACGTACTTGAAGGCGCCCGCCTTGGTGATGTCCACGCTGCTGAACGTCTCCAGGTCAATGAAGAGGCGGCGCTGTTTAGTTGAAGATGTCGAAGTCATCCTCAGCACCTGCCTCAGCGTAGCCGTCGTTGAAGTCGTCAGCTGAACCTACTGTGCCGAAGGGCTCGCCGTCGCTGAGCTTCTGGATGGAAAGAAGGCCTGCGCTGACGCCCTTCTTGCCGTTGCTGTTGTAGCCGTAGAAGTTGATGGCTGCGCGGCCATAGCAGCCGCTGTAGACCTCACCAGGGTCTGTGACTTCGTTGCGGAACGCGTCAACGATGACGGGCTTCTGCTTGCTGCTCACTGTGATGACGTAGCAGCCCTTGCACTCATCTCCGTAGGGTTCGCCGCTGTCACGAAGACCGTCGCCGTCGTGGAGTGTGTGGTTGTACTTAGCAGGCAGGCTGTTGGCTCCGTTCTTCTTGACGAAGTTCTCGCGAGCCTCGTCCATAGCCTGCTTGATTTTGTTGAGTGTGGGTGTGTCACTCTTCGGGATGAGAAGTGTGACGCTGTACTTCGGGTCGCCGCCGTTGTTAGAGGCCTGGGGCTCGAAGATGTGGCAGAATGAGAAGCGGACTTTACCTGTTACGACTTTAGTTGACATAGTTTTTTATCTCCTTTTTAATTAAAATCTTTTTGTGCTTCCGCCAGTCTGTTGTAGACCGGGCGCTTGTCAGTTGATGGTGCGATGGTCGGAGCGCCTGGGGCTCTGTCGATGAGCTTCTCCAGCAGTTCCGCCACCTTCTTCTTGCCGATGGCCTTGTCCATGCCCGCAGGGCTGAGGAGCTTCGTCTCTGTGACGTCTTCCCTCGCATAGCCTGAGCAGAGCAGGGCGTTGAGCACTTCGAGCTCGTCCGTCCATTTGCGGTTGCCGAGCTTGCCCTCCACGACTTTGAAACCAGGGACCTCTCCGCCGTCCAGAAGAGTCTGCAGCGCCTGGGCCTTGACGTTCTTGAGCCAGAGGTTGAAGACGGGCTCAAGCTCCAGGACCTCGGCCACCTCATGCGGAGCCAGGACGGGAACCTTGGCGCTGATGCCGTAGGCCTCGACCTTCTCGGTGCAGAGGGCTGTCAGTGCTCGACACTTGCCCGCGTGGGGGCAGAATTTACAGTGGGCGCCTGCTTTGTACTTGCCCTTGCCCTTTGCGGCAAGGTTTGCGATGGGCTTGACTGTCTCACCCCAGAGGTACAACTCCTCGGTGGTCATAGCCTCGAAGCTGATGTTGTTGATGCGCGGCTGGAAGATGTGCATCTCGACGTTTTTGACGTCGAAGGCGATGCCGAAGTCATTGAGCGCACCCAGGGCATAGAGTCGGAGCTGCGAGTTGTCGACGGCATCCACGGCCACGCCCTTGCCGAACTTGTAGTCGATGACCGTCATGGTGTCAGCCTGCAGTATGATGACGTCACAGATGCCGAAGCCGTCAGGCACCCAGGGCGAGAAGTCCACCCTCTGCTCAAGCAGCACCACGGCGTCGGGGCTCTTGATGTGCTCCTGTATGTAGTCGCGGTACCCTTCCGCACAGTCGACCATCTCCTGGGTGATGTCCTCACACGCGGGCGGCGAGAAGCCGTTCGCCACTGCCTCCGCCACCTCATGGGCCAGAGTGCCCTCGGCGGCGAACTCACTGCCCTCGTCTTCATAAGCTGCAGCAGCTATGGCTGAGGGCGGGCAGTTGAGCCAGCGGTGCGAGCTTGATGCGCTGAGGAGCGCGTGGTCTCTGCTGCTGTGGTCGTTAAGATTTGTCATTTTTGCCGCCTCCTTTCTTATCGTTTCTGTTGCCTAACCAGCAAATCGCGACGAGTGTCAAGCAGATAATGGCTGTAATAATAACGGCGTTACTCATTGCGGAGCACCTCCTTCGCCAGATGTTCCAGGTCGATGTCGTAGGGCTTGCCCACGTAGGCGCAGTAGTTCTGCTCGACCCTGGCGCCTTCGGACTGATACCAGTCGGGGAGAAAGTACACGCCGTCCGCGCTGTCAATCATCGCCAGGCAGATGCGCATGTACTGCTCGTTGCTCATACCCCTGGGCAGGCGTGTGGGGGTTAAGGCTATAAAGCCCGCCGCCTCGATTTCGTTCTCAGCCTTCTCGAATGGCTCCCAGTAGTTCTCGACCCCGGTGATGGGTCCCGCGATGTATATGACCTTCTTCACGGCTTAGCCCTCCAGCTTGTCCAGCTTTGCCCATACCTCGTCGATTTTGTCCTCGGGTATCTCGGAGACCTTGGCGGCGTAGCCCTTGATGATTTCCTTGACCTCTTCCTTCTTGCCCTTGCTCACGAGACCCACGACCTTCTGCTGGAGCTCTTCCTTGGTGTGCTTAGGTGTTGCAGGTTCCTGCGGTGCTTCGGGTTCGTCGTCCTCGTCGGTCTCGATGGGGATGAAGCCCAGGTCGTTGACGCCTGTGCCTTCTTCGTACAGAGGCTCGGCGGGTGCGTCCGCTTCTGTCTGCGGTGCTTCGGGCTTGACAGCCTGGAAAGGTGTGCCCACCATTTCGATGGTCGGACCTTTGATCATCCCGACCAGGTCCTCAAGCGCTGCGGTGAGTTTGTCGATGCGTGCGCGGTCCTCTGCGCACAGTTCTGTGGTGATGTTGATGTTGTTCATTGTTTCACATGTCCTTTCATTTATATGGTGTTTCAAGCGACCAGTCCCAGTAGTCTGTTGACTGGTAGTCCTTGCGGAAATGATTGCGAGCTCCGTCACCGTGGAAGTATATATACTCGGCGGGGAGCACTCGGCCGACGTTCTCGGCGCCTCTCTTCTCCATACGCCAGCGGAGAAGCACGTCCTCGGCCAGTCGGAGGAATTGCTCAGGCACTTCGCCGCTCACTCGGTAGAAGCCGACGAACTGGTGCGGCGCTGTGACCACTTCCTCGATGCTCTTGCCTGTTGCGTCCACTCGGTTGAGTACACACCAGGCGACTGCAGCCTGCTCGGCTGTGTCGGTTACACCCTCAGCTTCGCCCCAGATGGTACGACCCAGGAGCTCGATGCTGTAGGGGTTAAGAGGGTTGTCCTCCTCGATGGGATCGGTGTCGTTTACGACACGGGGTTCTGTGGTTTCTTCGACCTCAGCGGTCTCTGTGGCTTCGGTGACTGTCTTCACGGGTTCAGCCTCTGCCTGCTCCGTGTCTACACCGAGCGAGCACCAAAGACTGACGAGCACAGCGGCCGTGGTCAGTGAGTAGACTATAGGCCAGGGTCTCATTGGTTTGTGGCCTCCTTGCTGTGTTGTCCGTAGTGGGCGAGCGCGTTGCACACTTCCCTCTCCCGCTTTTCGCGGGTCTCGGCTGTTAGCTCAGGGCGATGCAAGACCACGGTGCAGCTGCCCACGATGATGGTCTCGGTGCGGTATTTTACCGCGGCGGCGACTTTGCTCATGTTTGCCTCCTTTTTAAATGTTCGATTTTATCGAACTTCTGGGGTAAAAAAATAAACGCCTATATCTTCTGGGGCGATGGACAGCAGGGCCGTGGCTGCGATAATTTCCTCAGGCTTGAACTGTGTCTTATTGTTAAGACGACGAGACAGCTGCTCCTGGTTGATGCCCAGCGCGGTAGCGAAGGCCGCGCGGGATTTGAATTTTTCCGCGATGCGGCCTCTCAGTTTGCTAAAATCAAACGGCATCGGGTTGTCCTCCTTTCATTTTATTGGTTCGATAAAATCGAACTGAAGTTATATTAGCATAATGTTTTTTGCGTGTCAAGAGGTTTTGTTCGATTTTTTGCAATTAAATGTTGATTTGTTCGATTTTATATGATATTATGTTAACAGTATTAAGGAGGTGACACACTTATGAAAAAGGACGAGAGACCTGCAGAACTTAAAGAACGCTTACGTGAGGCTATGACTGCCCGAAACATGAAAGCGGTTGAATTGAGTGAGAAGACTGGGGTCCCTAAGGGTGCGATCAGTTATTATTTGGCGGGCAAGTCGCAGCCTAAAGCTGACCGACTGCACAAGCTCGGCATCGCGTTGGATGTCAGTGAGGCATGGCTGCTGGGTTTCGATGTGCCGATGCAGAGAACGGAGGCACAAAAAAAGAACGACGACCTGGTCAAGGTCATCGCTCAACTAAGAAAAGACGCGGAGTTCTTTGAGGTTGTTCAGTTATTGGCTGAGCTACCCGCGGAGCAGTACGCCAGCATTAAAAATATAATTTCAGCACTCGGCAAGAAGTAATTTATATATTAAGTCGAGTGTGTCGAGGTTTTCTTCTTTCTGTAATAGTTCGATGATGAGCATGCGGAGAGCTTCGGCGTTTATATGGACCACCCTTTCAAACGTGTGTTCTATGTACGAGTATTATATTACAATAGTATTGTCGAAAAACGCAATACTTTGTAAAGTATTCCAAAAATTAAAACAACAAGGAGGGCGTCATGCCTTACAGATATTTAATGTATTTAAGGAAATCACGCCAGGACGACCCGCAGGAGACTGTCGAGGAAGTATTGGCCAAGCACGAGACCATGCTGCAGGAATATGCCGAGAAGGAGCTCGGGGGCCGCATACCTGAGGGGAACATATACCGGGAGGTCGTGTCCGGTGAGAGCATCGACGAACGCGTTGAGATCCAGAAAGTACTCCTACGTATAGAGGACCCGAGCATCAAGGGCGTGCTGGTCAAGGATGCCCCACGTCTGTCCCGTGGTGACTTAGAGGACTGTGGTCGTCTCATCAACGACCTGCGATACACTAACACGCTTGTCGTCACTCCGATGATGGTCTTCGACCTCAGCAAAAAGATGGAGCGCAAGTTCTTCCAGGACGAGCTGCTCAGGGGTCGCGACTTCTTGGAGTACGTCAAGGAGACGCTGTTCCAGGGCAGGGTCAATGCTATCAAGCGTGGGTGTTATATCAACGCTACGCCGCCCTTCGGTTATAATCGCATCAAAATAGGGAAGGACTGGACCCTGGAGCCCAACGACGACGCGGACACCGTGCGCCTGATGTTCAAGTGGTACGTGGAGGAGGGCCTGACGCCCGGAGCCATCGGCCGCAGACTGGACAGCATGGGTTACAAGCCGGTGAAGGGCGAAAAATGGTCAAGGTACTCCGTCTGGGAGATGCTGAGAAACGTCCACTATGCGGGTTATACTAAATTTAACGAAGTGAAACGCACCTGGGTCATCGACCACGGCGAGCGAGTTCTCCGACGTATCAACCAGCCCGAGGAGGATATAATCATCGCAGAGGGCAAGCACGAAGCCATTATAGACCGAGAGCTCTTCGAGGCCGCTCAGGCAAGGCTGCAGCCCGGTCCTAAGGTAAAGGCCGATCGGGAGCTGACCAACGTGCTCGCCGGGGTTCTCCGTTGTGCTAAGTGCGGCAAGGTCATGCTGCTCGACCGGAAGAAGGGAGTCTCCCCACGTTACCTATGCAGGCACCAAAGCCCGCAGTGTTACAAGAGCGCCAACGCTTCGGAAGTAGTTGAGGCTGTCGTCACAGCACTTGAACAGGTAGAGCTGCCGAAGTTACGGGCCAAGATGGAGAACGGCGACGGAGACGCCGCCATTATCCAGAAGCGCCGACTGGATAAGCTGGTCAAACAGATGGAAGAGTACAGAGCGCAGGAGGACCAGCAGTACGAGCTGCTTGAGACCAAGAAGTACACCCAGGAGCTATTCGACCGACGGAACGCAGCCCTGAGGGTAAAGATGGAAGAGTGCGAGAAGGAGATGCACCTGACACGTCAAGCCATGCCGAAGAACGTGGACTACGGGGAGAAGATCGTCAAGCTGGAGGAGGCCATCGCAGGCTTGCGGGATGACTCGGTACCAGTGAGAGACCGTAACAGGCTGGTGCGAGCCATTGTTGACCGGGTAGAGTACAGAGCGGAGGACTTGGGTTTCAATAAAACAAAGATAACGCTGGACGTGTTTCTCAAGCTGTAATTTTTTTTACTGCACCACTGCCGTATCATGTGGGCGACAGTTCATAGGCTTCCACATGATACGGATGTAAAAAGCCAAAAAGAAAAAGGCAGCAGAGCCCTTGAGCCTGCTGCCTTTTTAGCGTTTTAATATCAACCCACTGCGACCGCTTCGTCTGCGGTGTTGGTCGGGGTTTCAGGTGTTGCTGTTTTCTGGAAGGCGTTGTTGAGCTCAGCCAGAGCCGCCTCAAGGAGCACACGGAGCTCCAGGTCGGAGATGGTGATGCCCTTCTCGTTGAGCATATCAGCCGCGGCCTCGAGAGCCTTCTCGAGCTTCTCCTCGCCGTGCAGGTTCTTGTAGACCTGCTCGACATACTTGACGACCTGAGCAGCCACTTCCTTCTTGACCTTGTCCTTGAGTCGTGCGCCGATGGTCTTGTCGTAGGCCTTCTTGAGCAGCACGCCCAGGGCGCTGAACAGTCCCGTGACGATAGCCGAGAGCAGACCGTACTCGCTCAAAAAATTGATAAATGCACTCATCGTTCTGCCTCCTTATTTAGCCTTGCAGTGGTCCAGACTTATCCAGCCCGAAGGTGTGCGACCCCAGGAGCCGTTGACCTCGTAGACCGTGCAGACCATGCCCTTGACGTAGCCGTTGGCGCTGTAGCCTGCGTACTTCTTGACCTGAGCACGTGCATCGGCTGAGAGCTGGCTGTAGGTCTTGCGGCGGTAGTTCGTACCAGGACCTGTGCGGACGTTGAGCACTGCGGCTGTGACCTCATAGGTGCCAGGCTTGTACTTGCTCGAGCTCGAAGTGGTTGTTGCAGGCTTGGTGCCCGGTGCCTTGTACTCATTCTTTGACCAGGCCTCTGGGTCAATATATCCGCCGCCGCTCAGCTTCTTGATGCCGAGGTGCAGGTGCACGCCCGTGGACTTGCCAGTCTTGCCTGTAGTGCCGAGGGCGGTGTCGGCTGTGACCTTCTGGCCTGTCTTGACCTTGATGCTGTCCAGGTGATAGTGGAGCATCTTGACATTTAAGCGCGGATATGATACCCACACATACTTCGCGCCGTCGGAGGCTGTGCCGCATGAGAGAATGGTGCCCTCCTCGATGGCGTACTGTGTGAGCTTCTTGCCGCTCGTGCCGTAGTCTGTGCCGTAGTGGTAGGTGGAGGTGTTGCCCGCCGCCGTGCTTATGGTCTTACGCGGGCCGAACTCCGACGTGACGTAGTGCTTCGCGTTGTGAAAAATCAAGTTTGATACTGTTGACATGTCGCTCGTCCTTTCTTTTTCTTGATGTGTATTAAAGGAGGCCGATGGCGTCCTTTATTGCGAGAATAAGAGCCGCCAAAGGCAGCCAGAAGCCTGTGAGGAAAAAGTGCATCATGATGTTAGTCCTCCTTGTTAATACTCCACACCGAAGCGGTCGCAGATTGTCTTGACCGCCTCGTCTTTGATTATCTGTTTTTGCTGACCGTGATTAAGCGCATCATAAAAGGTCTGCAACGCTTCTTTCGTTTCAGCCTTGCAAGCATTGACAGCTTCATTCAATGTGTTTTTATCCATTGAAATTCACCCCCAACTCTTCAAGAGCGTTGATGTAGTCAGCTTCGGTTGCTTCGTCAGTACTGCCGATTTCGTGCCAATGCTCAACCTCGTCAAGCATTACATCGACAACCTCTGTTTCGGTTGTGCCGTTAGTGAGTATTGCGTTTTCGTCTGCAATAAGTCTTGCTCTGCTCGGTGTGTCGGTTTCGTTTCGCTTGTTTGGTGTGATAATAACTGTGCCGTTATCTTCATATCGGTATAAGTCAATAATCTGCATTGTTTACACCTCCGCATTGTAGTTATAATGAATAGTGGCGTTTGTCATACCCCACGGAGCGTTTGCGACTTTGCCTTCTTCCCACGGACAGTAAACATCGGTGACATTGGTACAACCGTTAAAAGCACCGCTGTGAATGCTCGTTACAGTTGCAGGAAAAGTTATTTCTGTTGCTTGTGTGCAACCACGAAAAGAGTTATTACCTATTGATGTTAAAGCTGTCATTCTCGCAAGTAAGGCATTAACATCTACATTTATACAACCGTAAAACCCATTATTAAGTGCAGTAACATTTGACAAATCTCCGTGTATTGTAGTTAATTTTGTGCAATTATAAAAAGTGTAGTTTAATGACAGTATATTAGTAGGCAAATACGCTTCTTCTAAAGATGCAAAATAACCACCATTACTGTTTGAGTTTGAACAATAAAAAGCGTATGACATAGCTTGTGCGTTATCGGCGTTGCCGTCGATAGGCGGTTTTGTAAGTGTTTTATCCAAACTTCTTGCATCAGCCGTTGTCGGAAGGTTTCTATTGCTTTCAAAGTTAGAATACTTAATGCCGATGAAGTCATCAGTGCCACCTTTCTTTGCCATTTCAATAAGCTGTCCGACCTTTGCTTTCAATGTTTCAAGGCTCATTCGTCAAGCACCCCCGATTCGTCAATCATTGCTTCGATTTCGTCAAGTGAGCCGTTGATTGCGGCTGTGACATACTCTGCCGTGACAAATTTGCTATCGTTGGTAAGCTGACTTACTTTTGTCGGCACGGCAGGGATTGTTAACACTTCGTTTTCCCTGTGCCCTGTTTCTATGCGAATTGAGATATCGCCATTCTCATCAACTGAGAATTCGGAAATCACACCGCCGTTATGTGAAGTCCATACAATTCTGTCATCATTGTAAAGGTAATTTTCGTCATTAAATTTGATACCAAACTTATCAAGCAAATCCTTGTTATCGTGTTCGTGACTTGAGCCGCCTGCACCGCCTGAGCCGACGCCCAGGTCGAGCTCGAGGCCCGTGCTGTTTATCGTGAGCCCTGGGCCGTCAACCTCCTCGACTCTCTCGGTGATAAGGCTGACGGGGATGTCGATGAACTCAGGCACGTCGAAGTTCGTGACCAGCGGGCCCATATCGAAGCGCAGACGCAGGTACTTGGTACCCTCACGCTCCACCTCTTCGACGCTCTTGACGACGCCGCCGTCGTTGCAGTATCTCAGGTCGTTGCCGTTAAAGTTCACGCGGTCAACACCGACCACATTATTCGTGATGGGAGGGCCTTCGTCATTCTCTGCCTCCGATAATGCGCAGTAGAAGCCCTCCAGGGTCTTGAGGTTCTTGTGCTCGTGGAGCCAGTCGTTGAAGAGCTGCATCAACTCGTCGAAGCGTTCCTTCTCGTACTCGCTCTCCTCTCCTGCTTCACAGCGGACACTGGGCACGCAGCGAAGAGGCGCACCCGTAGTTGTGGCTATGTCTCCGAAACTGACACCGACCTCAACCTCGCGGATGTTTGACAGTATAGGCACCTCCACTGTGTTGCCGATGAATGGCTGCTTCTTGTGTCTCATGCCCTCGTCTGTGCGGTACTTGAAGAAAGCGGTCTTCGCGGTGTCTTCGCCCCACTCCTCGTCGAAGGTAAAGGTGATGGTGTAGTCGCCGTTGCCGCAGACGATGAAGCCCATCCACTCCGACCACGCCACCCTGTTCTTCACGTGCACAGGTATATTTTTTTTGTTGTCCATGTCGTGCGCCTCCTTAAAAAATATTGTCAAGGCCGTGGTCGATGAGGAAGTCGCGCTGCTCGTGTCGCACCTCCGTCAAGTAGTCCAGAGCCTTGTGGGTCTCTCCGTTGCATTTGCCGTTCTGCAGAGCGATGGCGTTCGCCTCGCTCAGCTTCGTCACGGCTGTCAGCACGCGCACCTGGAAGCGTTCGTAGTCCTTACGGGCTTTTTCCTGCTCCTCGCGTGCCTTTTCTGCCTTGTCAAGTCGTTTCTCCAGTCGCCTGATTAAAAGGCTTACAACGGCTGAGGGCAAGCCCACAGCCGTGATTATCATCCATATTTCCTCCATGTTTACCCTCCTTAAAAGCTCAGCACGTAGCGGAGCACGAACTTGTCGTTTTGGTAGCTTATGCCGTTACTGCCTGTGATGGTGGTGCCGTTGTTCGCGTGTCCCCCGATATAGGTGTCTGTAATGTATAACGTCTTCACAGCGAATAGGTTCATGCCGATGCTGAACAGCGGGAAGACACGGGATGCCGTGTATGTCTCTTCCGCATCCAGAGCCACCGACTGCTTGTGTATATAGAACTCCTGTACGGCTGTGTTCTCTGCTTTGGTACCGGGGAAATATGTGAACACGAGCACGATGCCGTTCGGCTGGGCACTGAGGGGTGTGCCACTCAGGTCGACCACCTGGGCGGAGGTCATAAACATGCCGCCAGGGTCTGTCTCCTTTGCTCCGTTCCAGAGCACCTGGTTCGAGAGGGTCGACTCCTGCATCCACGGGCCCCATCCGCCGCCGTAATAGAAGCGGGTGCGGGTTCGCACTTCGTACTTGTCGCAGCGGGTGGCGACCTGCTTGACCTGCCCCTCTGGGCCCGCTGCGATGACGTCAAGGTCGAAGGTGCCACCCGTGAAGGGCACGCTGCCCTTATACTGTGTCGACATAGCGTTGTCACCCACATATCTGCCGGGGGTTCTCAGCTCGTCGATGTTGGCACCTTCGGGGATGAGCACGTACATCGTGCCGCCCTGTAGTCGGGTCTGCATCTTGATGTCACAGACACCAGACAGCGAAGCCGTCGTGCCGATACCGATGCCTGAGCCGTCTCTCAGTATGTCGACGATAACCTCGCCAGAGGGTAGCAGCGCAGGCGCTATACTCTCGGTATCATCACCGAAGTGGTCGCGGACTACCAGGCGGAAGTCGTACTGCAGGTCGGTGGAGAGCTCCGTCACCCTGCCGACGGTCGAGAAGGACGCGCCCTCTATTATTAGGCTTTCATCCTCGTGCAGAGTTGTCCATTCTGTCTCTGTGGTTGGTTTATACTGGATGACGGCCTTCGCCGTGTTCTCATTGTTGAGTTTGTTCACGCTGTAGGCGTATTCCACCATGGCGTGCGTGCCATCGTTGTCTGGCACCAGCTCGTCGTCGACTACTTTGACGCGGTAGACGTTGAAGAGCTGGACCTGTGGCTTGGTGTAGGCCAGCACTTCGACGGGTACTGTCACCTGCGTGTTTCTGCCTCGGCTGTCCTTGACTGTCGTCTTCATGCTGAGGCTGCCGCTGGAGCCGACGACCCCGGTCGTCCAGGAGGTGCCTGAGTAGGTGCCCCCCAAGAAGGTCGTGGAGACGGACTTGACGGTGCTGCCTTCTGCACCTAAGGCTGTGATGGTGGCTTTTATTTTTGACCTGCCCTGGATGAAGGAGCTGAAACGTCTGGAGCCGTCCTCGTTTAACAACTCACTGGCCGCCTCTGTAAGCGTCACTGTCGGAGCTGGTGGGTAGTAGCCCCCGCCCGTGGGCACCTTGGCCGTCATGCTCACGGTCTTCGTGCCGATGGTCGTGCTGCCGTTCTTCGTTATGCAGCGGATGGTCAAGGCGACGCTGGAGGCGTTCGGGATGCTGGCGGCGAGGTCTGGCACTGTCCAGGTCTTCGATGTTGCCACTCCCGTTGCTATGCTTACCCAGGAGCCGCCCGCGAACTGATACGCGAGGTCGTGGGTGAAACTGCTGCTCGCTCTCGGCGTGCTTATGATCACACTGTCGCCCATGAAGGCGCTGGTGGAGCTGAGCTTCGGCGTGGTCGCCCTGGGTATGGTGTTGAGCGTCACAGTCTGGCTGGCCGTGATTTTCTCGTAATACACGCCCGAGATAGTGGCGCGTATGTAGAACGTAGCGGAGATGGTCACGGACTTCGTGCCGTCGCTGTTGTGTGCGATGTTTCCGCTGGTCACTGTGGCCAGCTTCGTGGTGCTGCCTCCCTTATTAATTGCGGGCGAGCTCCAGGTGTGCGATGTGCCTGCGATGGCCGTCGTGTTGTCGCTTCTTGATGCAATATTGAGCGACCAGCCTGGGGCGATGACCAGGTACATGGTCGCGGTAATATTCGAGGTGTTGTTGGTGACGTTTTGTGTGGCTGACCAGTCAACCCTCAGCTTGTAGTTGCCGCTCTTAATGGAGCCGCTGAATGAGCCACTTGTGGCCATTACCCCTCGCCTCCTTGCTGTTTAATTCTTACGATTGAGGTATTGCCGTTTTGTCTCGGCACGATGCCGATGTTGCCGACAATGAGGCTGTGCAGGAACTCCGCGCGGGTGACGACGAGCTGCTTGTTGGATAAGTACGCGACCTCGGCACCATCGTCCAGGAAGCGGATGATGTCGTTCTCGATGCGCAGCTCGATCTCGTTGCCGCTTTCGCCCAGGAGGATGTTGCCGTCCACGAAGCGGATATATTTCTCAATGAGAGCGAAGCGCTCGCGGTTGCTGGCGTCGTTAGCGTCCACGACTTTCTCCAGCTCCTCAAATATGAAGTTGAAGCTGTCCTTGTACTGCTCGAAGCGTGTGGCCACGAGGTTCTCAAGGCCGTCCGTGGTTGCATAAGTCTCCGACACTTCCAGCTTGATAGCCTCGGCGGTCTGTGAGATTAAGGAAGTCAGTGTCTGCTTGGCTTCCTCAATAGCCGCCGCAGTGTTGAGCGTATACTCCGAGCGGATATTCCTCTCAATGCGTTTGAGTTCGTTGGCTGTCTGTTTGTCGCCTGCGGCGTCTGCACCTGTCAAGCTGCGGAGTTCCTTGCCCATTGAGACCTTGCCGCCTGCAGGGTTGAGCCAGTCAACTGTGCGCTCTTTGAGCAGGAAGTAGTCGTCGACCTTGTGCGGTGCGCTGGTCACTCTTACGAGGTCGCCCTCCCGGAAGCTGTCAAAGTTCTGCCCCAGGTCGGAAAGGTCCACAGCAGAGAGCTGCAGCGACGTGATGGCGTTCTTCTTCTCGTTGAGGTACTGCTGAGCCTTCGCCAGAAGGTTGGCGGGCTCGGTGATGTCGTCCCAGTACACGGGGCGGCTGATGACCCCGCGAAGCGCCACGGCCTCGTTGTCTTGTATAAAGTCAAAGCCGTCGTTCACGCTCTCGATGGTGACACGCTCCTCGGTGCCCTCAATCTGTGCCCCGTAGGGGATGACCACGGTCACGAGGTCGGTGTTGGCATCCGTGCGTGAGTAGTCGAGGAGGTTCTCCCCGAACTCGATGGCCTGGTTGTTTGCATAGTTGAGCGCCGTCAGCCAGTTAATGGTACGCTCGCCGTCTGCGTTGGTTGTGAAGGTGATATACCCACCGCAACGCTCGACCAGCTTGTCGATGGTGTCGCTGACCTGCTCGGCGCTTGTACTTTCAAGTCGGATGTAGTCGTTGGCGTCAACGATGTCGCAGGTGCCGAGCTTGAACTGCTTGGCTGCGTCCACCTGGGTGTTGTACGTCTCGACCACGCTGGAGAAGATGACCGCCGGGCTGTCCTGGAATAAGTACGGACGCATGACCGCGTCGCGCAGGAAGCAGCGCTCACCCTCGCAGGTCAGTGTGCGGCGCTTGTAGAAGTCGTCCGAAGGGTACAAGGCACGACCGCGCCACATGAGCTCGTCGTCCTTGCACACCTCCACGATGGTCTTGTGCCCCACGAAGCTGTTGTAGGCAGGGTGGTCGGCCGGGAGTTTAATCTCAGCCGTGCCGCCTTTATTCAGCCCCGAGGTGGTCTTGAGTGTTAAAAGTTTGTAATCGTCGAGGCGGCTGTCGTAAAACAGCACCCCGTCTGCATAAGCCTGGACTACCATCACAGCACCGCCTTCCTATACGTGAAGGTCACGGTGCCGGTGCCTGAGACCTTGACCGTGTGTTCCTCTTGTCTCAACTGGATCGCAGGGAGTTGGTAGGTGCCCTCGCTGAGTGCGTAGCTGCTGTCGTCGTACTCCAGACGAACCTCACCCTGCACAGTCAGCAAAGGGATGGCGGGTCGGCGGGCGTTGGTCAGGATGACCTCCTGAGGAGATGACGCGCCCGCCTCGTAGGCTTCGTACTCCGTGGCCTCCGTTCCTACCTCCACTTGCAGGTTGGTGTAGTCGATGTAGTCGCCCTCCACTGCCGTGCCCGTGTGGTTACTGTAGAGCCAGATGCCCACATAGTCGCAGTCCGCGAGGAACCGAGCCTCCACGAGCATCGTGACCGTGTCCGTGTATGCCAGAGAGGTGTGGGTCTGGGCCCTGACTTCGCCGTCCGCGCTGCAGTAGCCAAGGGCGAAGCGCGGAGTGTTCGCTCCCGAGGCCGTTGCGGTGTAGTTCACGGTGATGGTCTTACCCGCCAGCACCTCAATGGGCAGTACTCTCAGGAGAACATAAGCCCAGGTGCTGCCGCGTGTGTTGACGCTTCTCACACCAGTGTCGATGGTCTCCGCACTTCCATAGTTGTGGATGACTGGGTGCAGGTTCTGGTTGTCGAGCAGGTTCTTGCCGCAGAGAAGAGCAGAACCGAAGGTCTCCTCGTTCTCATACCTCCACGGCTCGCAGACTGCCGACACTGTGACAGCTGCATGCGCGAGGTTGTTGTATTCTTTCTTTACACTGATGCGCCCGACCAGGTAGTGAGCCGCGTCGTCGGGGAGCCATATCTTCACACGCTGCCCGTGCAGCTTGTTAACCATGTAGTCGATGCGGGCTTCACGCTCCTGGCGTGTGCCTTCGGAGCTCTCGAGCTGGAGGCTCAACGTGCGGGGCTTATAGGTGACGTCACCCGTCAGCACAGTGCTGGCATCAAGAGGCCCGTCAAGTCTGCCCGGCACGTCGATGTAGTTGGTTACTACCTCTGCGTCACTGAGCTCACAGGCGGCCAAGGTCCAGAGACCATCGACCGCCGTGTCGTAGCTGTTCAGTATTACTTTTCGTTTGGTCTGCATTTACAGCGCCCCCCTCGTTGCTAAAATACGGCGCTGACCGAGTTGAGCGTCAACCCTGGACAGAATTGCACCCACAAGAGCGTCGCCGTCTATGGCCAAAATTTGACCGTTTTCGATAGCCTGTAAGATGTTGCCGAGCATACCCATCACTGGTGAGTTGGATGTAGCAGTGGCTGCGCTCTGGCGGTCGTTGCGCTGTACCAGGTCTGCACCCGCCACGCTTTTGACCTGCGCGACGAACTCACTGGCTACTTTGCTTATCCACGCCTCGTTCTCATCAAGAGGAACCACGGCCTCTGCGCCGTCACCTTCGAGCAAACCGACTTGACCCTTCTTGAGCACACCGCCTCGGCGGAGCTCAGGTATCTGCGGCACGGAGATGTTCGAGATTAAGCCCGTAAAAGGCGTAAGCCCCAAGATGTTCACGTTTCGAATTTTGTCGAGTACGGTGTTTATCGTGTTAAACGGGACGGCTATGACCTTATTGATGCCGCGAATTATGGCATTGACAACGGTCTTAAAAACTGAAGCTATGCCCTCCTTTATACCGTCGAACACCTTGCTACCTGTTGAGAACACGTCCTTCACTGCCTTCCAGGCTTTGGAGAAGGTGTCCTTGAACCAGGTGCCCACTGAGCCGAAGGCGTTCTTGATGCCCGTCCAGATATTCGAGAAAAAGGTGGACACACCCGACCAGGCGTTTTTGATGCCCGTCCAAGCGCTCGAGAACAGCTTGCTAAAAAATTCGCCCACAGGGGCGAAGGCGTTTTTGATGTCCGACCAGAGGCCACTGAAAAAGTCGACGACAGCAGACCAGGCGGCCTTGATGAGCTCCCAGGCTCCCGAGAAGAGCTGACCGAACCACTGGGGCAAATTGGTGAACACCATCACGATGGCGTCCCAGACGGCCTTCAGCAGACTCGGCAGAGCCTGAACCAGTGGGAGCAGCACGTCGGGCAGGGCCTTGATGAGCTCGACCACGATGAGGATGCAGGCGTCGATTAATAGGGGTATGATGACCGGGAGCTGGTCGACTATAATCATCACGATGGATATCAGCGCCGAGACCAGCTGGGGTATTAAGACTGGGAGCTGTTCGGCGAGCAGCTGGATGATTGACACCGCCAGCGATACGACCTGGGGCAGTATGACCCCGAGCTGCTCTGCGATTAAACTGACCAGTGAGACGACCGCATCCAGTACCATGGGCATGAGTGTCGGCAGCTCTTTGCTGAGCAAAGAGACCAGACTACTCGCCATCCGGATGACACTTTTAAGGAGCTGGGGCAGTCCCTTCTGGATTGCGCTCACCAGCTTCGGTATCATGGTCTGGATTGATTTCAGCACCTGGGGTAGGGCAGAGCTGATACCCGATAACAATGTGCTTATGATATCGACGCCGACAGTCAGCAGCTTCGGGAGCATGCCCACCAACGAGTCGACCAGGGTACCCACCAGGCTGACCGCCATGTCGGCGACCATGGGCAGGATGTCCGTGATTTTGGTCAGGACTTGCTCGAAGATGCCCGTCAGCGCTGCGCCCATGTCGGCAGCTGCACCTTCGTCGCCGTTCAGCATACCGCGGAAGCCCTCGGCCACTTCCTTGATGCCAGGCACGAGGTCGGTCAGTAAAGAAGCGCCCAGCATCTTGACGTCCGTCAGGATGGGCTCCATGACGCCGCCGATCTCGGCCATGGATGCGGTCCATGCTTCGTTGGCCTCATTTGCGCGGATGATTTCCGCGTTGGTTTCTCTGTATTGCTCAGCGGTCTCAGCATAGAGGCCGTTGAGTGTTTCGGTGATAAGTGCCTGGCGCTCCTGCTCTGTGCTGCAGGCGTCGAGCTGTGCCTGGAAAGTCTCCTCGTTCACGCCTGCCCAGTTGAGGGCGTCAGCCAGGCCACCTGTGAGGGCGCCAGTCTTTGCTGTTTCGTTGGCTGCCTCTGTCAAGCCTTCAATGGGCAGTGATGCGCCGAAGGTTGCATAGACACCCGTGCAGATGTCGGTCCAGGTCGCGAGGTCCTCTTCATTATCAGCCAGCTGAGCCAGATGGTTGGACGCTTCGACGGCCTGCTCGGTCTCACCCAGGACACCCTGGAGCGCCCTGTAGGTTTCGGTCGCAGCCTCGGAACTGTGGCCCGCTGTGGTGAACGCGGTGTCCAGCTTGCCCATTTCTGCGCGGTACTCGCGGGTGGCTTCTGCACTGGCAACTAACGCGCCCATCGCTGCGGTGACACCTGCAGCGAGTGCTTTGAGCCCACCCTTGGCAGCGTTGCCGAGTTTGGAGCCCATGCCCTCACCAGCTTCGCCCGCCTTATCAGCGCTGTCCGCCATATCGTCAAGGGCGTCAGCTGCATCGTCTGCACTCTTCTCCGTCTTCTCGACACCGTCGGCGGCGTCTTTGGAGTCTTCGCCCAGCTCTTTGACCTGCTCGGCTGTCTCCTGTGCGGCCTTCTCATAGCTGTTGAGCTTCTTCTCGGTCGCTATGATTTCGCGCTGTAACGCACGGACCTGCTCCTCCGAAGCCTCGCCGCGCTTGAACT
>JAEIGA010004342.1_pt1 | contig 21941 bp, 13 predicted proteins | sample 9270691 | NCBI WGS metagenome assembly JAEIGA01 (sample SAMN17057246, study PRJNA624740) | gut metagenome | biome: biome; isolation source: fecal sample | host: Bos grunniens | place: China: Xizang | collected 2019 | reverse complement strand
CTGGTTGCCCCAGGTGGCAAGTTGCTGCGCCTGGCAGATGCCGCCCATGTGTACCGCGCCGAAACCACCAACCTGATTCTGCGCGATAACACCCGCCGCAAGGCCATGATTTCCTGCAATCCCAGCATCGATTCCAACCTGGGCGACCTGGCAGATGCCTGCCGCGAGAAGCTTGACCCGGTCATGAATGCCATGGGATGTTCGGTGGACTATGCCGGCACCATCAAGAGCCGCGAGGAAGCCGGTCGCCGTCTGTATATTCTGGGTGGCATAGTCTGTGTGCTGATTGTGCTGTTGCTTTCCAGCTCGCTGGGCAGTGTGCGCCGCGCGCTGGTCACGCTCATTAACATACCGCTCTGCCTGGTGGGTGGCATTGTGGCTGTGTTCCTCGCCTCTCCTGATACGGTGAAATCCGTCCTCAACGGCGAGACTTACATCCCGCCCATCCTTTCGGTGAGCTCTATTGTGGGTTTCGTTACCGTGGTGGGCTTTGCCATTCGTTCCGGCCTCATCCTGCTCAACCGCTACCGCGTGCTGGAGGAGCAGGGTATGAGCACCATCGACGCCATCCGCGACGGCTCCCGCGAGCGTGTCATCCCCATCATGATGACCTCGCTCACCACCATCCTCGGCCTGCTTCCTCTCGTCTGGGCCAAGGACCAGCCCGGTGGTGAACTCCTCGCCCCGCTGGCCATTGTGCAGTTTGGCGGCCTCGTCTCCGCGACCATCCTGAACCTGCTGGTCATTCCCGCCACTAGCCGCCTCTTCATGCGCTGGCTCGCCCCGGATAAAGATGTGGAGTGATGAGGCTCATTGAAAGAAAAAGGCCGTCAGTATTAACTGGCGGCCTTTTTCTTTTTCAGCCAAAATTAATCACCGAGGGTAATTACATTTTGGCCGTTGCGGAATTGTTCGAGCACCCCGGCTATGAAGATGCTTTCTTCTTTAGTCAGAAAGTGAAGAGCTTTGTTTCCCCGATGTATCATGTTGAGAAATGCTGCAATTTCATAGCGCAGGCCGTCTTCTTCAAACTTGGTGAAGTGTTTCCTGTTGAGACGGAAATCTTCAAATCTCACTTCAAAGTAGTCCGTTTTCCACCAGGGGGCTGGTACGTAAATATACCCCTTGGTGCCAGCAATGCAAAGATCACCTTCTCGCTTGACTCCTATGCCCATGTGTGCAGTTGCCGTTGCTCCTGGATAGATAAAACTTGCTTTTGTATAAATGTCTACACCTTGTTCTTCATCAACGGAGGAGATGAAAGAAACCTGATGTGGGGATGTCCCTAATAACTTGACAATGGCAAGCAGAGGATAAGAACTGAGCTCTGTCGCGGCTCCTCCCGCTTGATTCTTATCATATTCGCGCAGCGATTTATCGCTGATAAGCTTGGTAAAAACCGCATCTACGGATTTTATGGAGCCTATCTGCCCTCCTTTCGCTATCCCTATAAGCTGACTGAATGCCGGAGCGTATGCTGTCTTGATTGCTTCGAGCAGCACGCAATTATTGGTTTCTGCTAACTGGTACAGCTCCTCTGCTTGCTTTTTGCTGAGTACTAATGGCTTTTCGCACAGTACGTGCTTTCTTTGTTCTAATGCCGTCTTTGCAAAGTGGTAGTGGAGGTGGTGAGGTAGCGCGATATAGACTGCATCAATATCATTCAGAAAAGTGCCGTATTCTGTGTAGCCTCTGGGAATCTCGTGCTCCTCGCAAAACTGAAAAATATGGCTCTCATTTCTACCATACACAGCTGTTACATCAATTCCGCTTACGTATTTTGATTCACGCAGGAATCTGGAGGCTATTCTACCATGACCAACAAGTCCCATTCGAATTATTTGATGGCGTTGCCCCCTGAGTTGTGAAGATGAAACGCCTTTGGTTCGTTTCAGATATACAACCTGACAGTATTCATTCAGATAGTCAAACTTGCCTGTCCAGTCTGAACCAATGGCAAAGATGTCTGCCTTGTGGTGAAGGATATCCTGAATCTTCTGACCTTCTTCTTCCTCAACAATAATTAAATCAGCTAGTCCGGTGGAGCGTACGTTTTCCATGCGTTCCTCGCAGGTTTGTACCACATTCAGCTTGCCGCGGGTCTGGTCATAGATATCGCTGGTCACGCCTACAATTAACCTATCCCCCAGCGCCTTGGCGCGCTTGAGCAGATTGAGATGCCCGGTGTGAAACAGGTCAAAGGTGCCGTAGGTGATGACTGTTTTCATTATTTGCCGTATTGGTCAATGAATGCGTTGACTGCTGATTCAAAGGGCTCATGTTTTACCATTTGCTCGACTGTAGGGTGTTGGTAACCAACTTTCGGCGGGTAGCTCATGTAATCCCCATAGAAGAACTGCAGGTATTGGCGGGAGTGGTTGGGAATGGGAAGCTCATGCCCTTCAAATAAACAGGTTTTGAGGGGGAAGATGTCGTCATATGCCCGCACGCTGTTTTTCGTGAAGGTGATGGCAGGGGAGAGGAAGATGGCGGGCATTTCTGATTCCGGCAATGGCGCTTTCTGCTGGCGAATATGTTTGTCAATAAGAGCCTGTATCTGCGCGTCTGTGTAATTCAGCTTTCCGCCTGTAAAGATGACTTTTTTCTTAATGTCCGTCATTCCCTGTTCCACGTCTGCTTTCTCTTGTGTGTTATAAGTAGCAGAATGAAAGTGCCATGGGTAGACATCAAGATTCAGAGGTGTTCCTTTGTATCCAATTTGCAGGAATGCATGATGTCCATAATGAAAACCAGCTTCTGAAGGGAATAGCTGTGGTAACAGCGTAAGAAGCTTGTCGTATTCCTCGCGCATCATGCTCACGTCCAGGTCATCATCCCAGGGGATGAAGCCTTTGTGGCGTATGGCACCGAGCAGGGTGCCATAGTCAAGCCAGAATCGCAGCCCTGCTTCCTGGCATTTGTCTGCAAAAAGTTTCAGCAGCACGGCATTACCTTCCTGGAGAAGACGCAGCTTGCCGGTGGCGGGCGGAATCTGGTCAACGGGGAAGTTGTGTGTGATGATAGACCGGAGTTCGTTTAACCTGCTTTCTATGCTGGAGGCCTTTTTCTTCCTGCGTGTGGCAAGATATTTCTGTATGAGCCGTCTGATGCCATATGGAAGCGAACACGCTACCAAAAACCTTACTTTTGAAAGTTTGCTCATACAAATGGAAGAATTATCAACAGATATGCCGGATTTATGATGTAAGTGTACCAACTATTTTCTCTGAATCAAGCCAAAAGTCGATGGGTGACAAATCCGTTTGCCTCAATGTTTGCCCGGTTGTCAAAAAAATGTTAATTCTGTTTGAACGTAATTCAGGTATATGTGTCTATACGTTATCTCTCACGAATCGTTGTCTTGAATTATGTCTGAACAATTGCGTCCGTCTATGCCTGAAACTGAGGAGGAACTGGTGGCCCTGCTGGCAAGCCTGAAAGTGGAGTATACCAACGAGGCTGATTTTGAAGGGCGTTTTCTGGCGGAGTTTCATGAACGTGTAGCACGCGAGGCTGTTTGTTGTCCTGCACGCAGGCATCTGCTTGCTCATGTACTCCAGATGCTGGATAATTTCGGGCGTGGCCGGCTGGCGTTTGGCGCTTCGGCTATGGGAGTGGTGCTCCTGGCAGTTGCGTTTGCCGTGTACCCGACGGAGACGACACGCGTTGACACGGCTGCAACCGTGGCTGGTGAGAGATACCTGAGCCCGCTCCAGATGCCGGCTCTTTCATCTGATCTGGTGGATTGTACATCTGTCCGGGTGAATCAACCTGTTTCTGTTTTTGACAATAACGGCATCACTGTTGCAAGAGGCCAGCACTCCACGATCATTCAGATACCTAATGTGTATGTCCCTATACAAAAAGGAGGGGACGCGGCTGTGCCGGGCGGGCGTTCTGCTACAGTTCCGGTGTTGCCTTCCAGTTCAGTGCGCTACGCATTCTGATGCCTGTTTTGGAGCCGGCCTGATGTTGTTCTTATGTGGCGTTTGGGCTTGCATCAAGCCGTTTTTTTGATATAATGATGCTGCAATGGAAATAGAGTGCTGCAAGTGCCAACGCAAGTTTATTGCAATTAAGGAAGATAATAAAGTCTGTCCGGAATGCCTCAGAACAGAGTTTGCTGCGCCGGTGCCTAAATTAAATGCTGCGGAACGTGCCGAACTAGTGGCTGAATATAAAGCCTCTATCCGCCGGCAGTCGATACGCGCGGAGAACATGGGCGGGGTGTATGCCTCCGGGAATGCATTTAATGTAGCGGGTACCCTCCGACTTGTACTGGGCCTTGGTATATTCGCAGTTTGCGCATTCCTTTTCCTGATTAGCGACCGCGAATCCGGTGTCACATTCCTGGCAAAGGAAGATATCGAGTCGCAGCGCTTGTTTTCGATGATATTCTGTGTCGTAAGTGCCGGTTTGGTTGCCACGGCATCGGTTTATTACAAGAAAACCGTGTATACAATGGCTGTTTTTATTCTGGCAATGGGCTGGTTGATGCCCAATATCCTCGAATACGCTTTGAATGCCGCCGAAAAATCTGCCGCAGAAATTAAAGCACGTGAAGCAGAGCTGGTTCAGCATAACGAAGCGGATGATACAGCCGGTCCTGTATTGAATGATGCAGATTTGCAGGTCTTTTATTCCTTGCGTTCCGTATCGGAGCGTATTTCTCATTACGCTGTGTTTATTGACAACCAGAACAGCCGTGAGCGGAGTCTGGTGAGAGATGCGTTAACTCGTCTGCTTCAATCGGAATATACCCGCGCCTATACGCGAGCTAATGGTGCGTTGTATGTTGTGACAAATGTTGCAGGCCCTAAGCGCAATATCTCGCAGGTGTTATCTCGTTTTGGTACAGTGACATACGCTGTGCCTGACAAAGGGGTGTATGAAGTGCGCTTTGATGCCGATAAAGCCAATCTGGTCAGCCAGTATTCACCGGATGTTCTGACGACACCCATGAATCCGTCATATGTTACAGCCAATCTGAGTGAGCTGAAGTGCCTGGACCCAATGCGAGTCCGTATGTCGGCCCGATCGCTTGCTCGTTCCAATGTGCGTGTGCTGAGGGGGGAAATTCGCAACACTTTGCTTCAAGTGTTGAATGACCCGTGGGATGCAGAGCCGGATACGTATTCCGAACTGGTAGAGGCCCTGGTGGTTTACAGCCAGGATAAAGATACAGAAGCAACCAACCATTGTTATAAGTATTTTTCATCCCGCCGGGCTTTGAAACGTGAGGTTTCTCCCTCTATTACCCGTTATCTGATTTTACAGAAGCCTGATGTTATGGTAGAGCCCATAGTAGACATGTGGTGTGAAAATCCCATTGCATGGAATGAGATGCTCAATCTTATAGGCCTTGGAGCTCAGCGAACGCTTATAGGGCGGCTTAAGGCAGAGACTGATATCCGTCTCATCGGCACCATGATTAAATTCCTGCAGGAGCATGGAACCACCGAGGCTCTTCCTGCCATCGAACCTTTCCTCGAGCATGCGGATTCTATCATCCGTCATTCTGCTAAAACGGCCTATAGTGCGATTCAGGAGCGTACCCGCTGATTTTCTCTAGTCATTCTTTCTAAAAAGTATACTCATGTCTGCCCGTCTTATACAACTTCTAGCTGCGTCTTTCCTTTTCTTCTGCGTAGGCGTGGCCATTTATCCGGTTCTTTATCCTACTCCGGTAGAGAAACCGGAAGAGGTGGCTACAACGCAAACTCCTGTAATAAGAGACACACAGGTGGATGACTGGACTCACGAGGATGAGGCCAAGGAGGATGCTGCATGGGAGGAGGAACCGGCAGATGAGCCGGTAGATGAAAAACGCGGGATTGTGCAGGACAGCGACAGCTTTACGGAGGATGATGTGCCGCTGGATCCTAAACAGAATGTTGTGCCTGAAGCCCGCAAGAATGCCGGTTTCACAACGGCTATGGCCGGCATGCGCCGCTATGCCGATATGCTGGAAAAGCAGGATGCCCAGGATTTCAAGAGCGATGAGTTTAAAGCTGTTGATTGGGAAAGACCCGACCTCCTCTATAATAAGCTTGCAGAACGAGTAGTGCAGAAATTGGGCAAACTGGAAGATGCAGATATTATCAGATTCCTGCATGAACCCTCCAACCGTCTGGATCTGGCTCGCATTACACTTATCCGCAAGGCCGGGTCAGAAGCCTTGCATTCTGTCGCTGCTACGCCGAAAGGTAAAGCCTTTCTTGCAGACCTGGGAGGAGATTTGAAATGGCTGACCAATACGTTGCACTCCGGTCCCACCAGGAATCTGGGTAAGGGTGTGGAGTATCTTGGGAAACTATATAATCTTGTTGGACCGGATGAGATGGCTGTACCTGCCACTCGTAGAATTGCCACTACCGCTGCTCTTGAGTTTGCAAGGGAAGGGTGGAGTGAATCGGATTTAGAGGCCCGTTTCAAATATTATAATGATAGCTGGAAGGAAGGGAAACTCAATACGGTCTTTGACAACCTCCAGTACTGGGAAACAAGGTTTGTAACAGGCTGCAAGCAGCCGGGGAATAGTGCAGGGCAATGGGGTGGACCGCGTAACCTCACCTGGCATCGTGACAATGTACGCTTGCCTATGGAGCAGTATCTGGGCGCAGAAGGGCAGCTGGAATACCGCCTTCGAAATGTTGCTGGTGACTCCGTATTCTCTTCTGAGTACCTTGCCCCCATATGGAAATATGTAAACTTCACCACAGGCTGGGCGTATCGTGAAATAGGTGGTGTGTGTGGTGCTCTTTCCCACTACGCAACGTACAGTGCGCTGGCTGCGGGGTTACCCGCTTCCACCATGGGTGAGCCTGGACACTGTGCCTATGCCATGCGTATTGGAAATCAGTGGCATGCAGGCAATTCTATTTATTGGCAAAAAGACTTGCATAAGAATTTCTGGGGTGAAGGTGGCTGGGGGTATCTGATTCTGACCCAGAAGCTGTATGAAGACCGGTTCAAGACACTGGCTGCAGACCAGATGGTGGCCATGGCGGATTTTCTCGTGGCCCGCCGCAAGATGAAGGCTGCGTTCAACAGCTTCGAAATCGCTGCTAAGTTCCAGCCCAATAACTGGCCTGCTCTGAAGCGTTATGCTGCCTACCTGAAACATAAGGCCCCGGAGGATTATCCGAAATGGGAAACCCTGCACAATGCCATTGTGGATGGTATGGCCAAGGAACATTACCACGCTGCCGCCACTCTGCTTGCCCGTTACGTGTATCCTAATCTGGCCCCGCTGGTTAAAGACCGGGCAAAACTCAATCGTATGTTTGCCGGTCTGTTCACGCATTTTAACGGTTGGGGTGTAAACCGTTGGGATATTTCAGAGGTTCTGGATTCGCAGATGGGTACCTGCCAGAGCGATGCTGACCGCCTGTCGTACATGAAGGAGGTTTTGCGTGTGCTGATGCGCAAACCTGATTATTCAGGCTCGGTGTTGACCTGGGGATTGGGGTATATATCCAAACTCCCTGAGAATGATGCCAAAATTCAGGAAGACCTTACGAATATGCTGGTGCATGCCATGAGCTCCACCCGCGGGTCCAGAAAGCAGCAGGATGAAACATGGGCCACTCTGGGTGAGGCCATTCATGCTGCAGCCAAGAACCGCGAACGTCGTACATTCCAGGCTATTGGTAAACTTGCATACCAGAAGTGCCGCAAGAAGTTCGCCAAGAAGGGACCCCGTGTAAGAGGCTTCGGTGGTCGGGTTGTGTCTGCTACCGGGTGGATTGATACAGCTACAACGATAGGCGATATGTCTAACTGCTGCCAGCACTGGGGGGTCCTTCAGCGCTTTGGTGGCACGATGCCCGGCAAGTTTGAAGGTACCTCCGGTCTTACCGTAGGCCTGGAAAAGAAATGCGACCTGAGCGGCGTTGTCTGCATCAGCCATGAAAAGGAGCTCAAGAATGACCGTCCGTTCTATATAGAAGTGTCAGATGATGGTCAGAACTGGCAGCGCGTTCGCCCGAATGGCGTCATTTCCGGTAATCAGATTCGCTTTGATATGAAAGGAAGTGGTGCTGCTGGCAAGTTTGTGCGCATGTTGCGCGAAGGCGATAAGTATGAACCCGGTATCGCTGGATTCTACGTATATGGCAAACCGCAAAGATAAGAGGAGACTGGTATATGCTTAACAAATTTTTTCAATTCGTCATATGTGGATGCTTCGCAGCGCTGACATCGTCTGCTGCCGTCGTCAAAACGTATCCGGATGCATTGTCGAGGGCTGGTAAGAACCCTATTGTCATTTTTATTTACGGTGCAAATTATGATAAACAAGGTCAGAAGGCCTATGAGGAGTTTATCAAGAAAAACAAGATTGCACCGTATATACGCCAGGCTACATTCCTGGAGATGCCTCTCTACCAGATGCCTAACGAGAAGGAAAAAAAGGATATGGCAAAGCGCCTGGGCGACAAGAAACTCCCTGGTGGTATCTGGAGTTATCCTTGTCTGGCGGTTGTGGATTCCAGTGGGAATCTTCGTGCTGTAGTCCAGAAGCCCGAGGAAATGAAAGACCCGGAAACCGCACTCGCTGTACTCAAGAAACATCTGGATAATTTTATGGCGCAGGAAAAGATTCTGAACCGTGCGCGTAAAGCTAGAGGTAGTAAGAGGGCCGATTTGTTGCTGGAAGCTTCTGATTATGATATCCGCATGCCTTCCAATCTGATGGATGCCAAGAGCGTGGATGACCCGGAATTGAAGAATCTTCTCACCTTCGATCCGACAGCGTTGGTAGAAGCGTTGCAGATTATGACGTATGATCAGGCCAATGCGCACGTTAGAAAAATGATGTCGATGGGCGGGTATTCCAAACTGCAGCGCCAGATGATTATGGCTGCCTATGCGGGGCACTTACGCCGTGGTAGTAAAGATATGAAACCCGCTTCAAAAGAACGCTTGCGTGCACTTTACACAGAAATGCGTAACATTGACCCGAAATCTACCTACGGAGCCTACGCAGAAGGTGCTCTGGTCATTTGGGTTGAAGGTGGCAAGCTGACAGATGACCCCATACCGACGGAAATTAACCGTGTAAACAATAACGATGATAGTGGCGATGGTTCAGGCGTTTCAACCCCGGGTGCCTCCGGAACGAATACCGCCATGGGAACAGTTGTTACTTCGGAGGATTGATGCTGGTAATGAAGTTGGAAGAAACGGTATGATTGGCATATTGGTTTTTGCTTCAGCTATATTGCTGCTGGTTCTGGGATATGTTGTGTATGGCCGTATGCTTGAGAAAGCGTACGGCTTCCGTTCTGAGATGCAGATGCCGTGTGTGAAGAATCCTGATGGGGTGGATTTTGTGCCGCTGCCCGTGTGGAAGGTTTTCTTGATACAGCTGCTCAACATTGCTGGCCTAGGCCCGGTAGTTGGTGCGGTATCCGGTTGTTTGTTCGGTCCTGTTGCCTTGTTGTGGATTGTGCTGGGTTGTATTTTCGCCGGGGCTATGCATGATTTCCTGGCTGCGGCCATGTCCGCAGAGCGAAATGGCGCAAATCTTCCGGAAATCGTAGGTGAGCAATTGGGAGAAGCTGCGCGCCATGGTATGCGCTTCGTGAGTATTTTCCTGTTGCTGATGGTAGGCGTTGTGTTTACCCTGCTTCCGGCAGGAATGCTCAGCAACATCGTAGAGGGTATATCGCCGCTGGGGTGGAGTGCTATCATACTGACGTATTATTTTCTGGCCACGGTTCTGCCGATTCAGGTCATTATCGGTCGGTTGTATCCTGTTTTTGGTGCAGTGTTCCTGTTCATGGCAGTCGCTATGCTGGTAATGCTGCCGGCCGGTGGGTATGAGGTGTTGCCAGACCTGGATTTTTTCAGTAATGCCCACCCCGCAGGTATTTCCATATGGCCGATGTTGTTTGTCACAATAGCCTGCGGTGCTATTTCGGGTTTTCATGCAACCCAGAGTCCCATGATGGTGCGTTGTATTGCTGATGGCGCCAATGTGAGACGTGTGTTCTATGGAGCTATGCTGGTGGAGGGTGTCGTGGCTTTGATCTGGGCGGTGGTCGGTCTGTCTTTGCGAGATGTAGTGCTGGGAACTGGTTTCACCATGAAAGAGTTGACGCTTTCGAATCCCTCTGCCGCCGTACATGCAGCTTGTCATGCCCTGCTGGGTAAAGCCGGGGGAATGGTGGCTGTGCTGGGCGTGGTGGTGCTGGCTATCACCAGCGGTGATACGGCTATGCGCAGTTGCCGCCTCATGCTGGCAGATGTCTTAAACGTCAAGCAGACTCGTACGCTTTCCCGCCTGGCGCTCGCTGTGCCCCTGTTTCTTGTGGTCATATTCATCTCGCAGGTGGATTTCAGTTCTATCTGGCGCTATTTTGGCTGGGGTAATCAGATGCTGTCCTGCATCACCCTGTGGACTATTGCCGCATGTATGAAACGCCGGGGTAAACATTATGTTCTTGCCCTCGTTCCGGCAATGTTCATGACCTGCATGTGCACCACCTTCCTGTTCTGCGCAAAAGAGTGTGGTATTCAGCTTTCCATTGAGATTGCAACCACTTTGGGAGGCGTGGCGATGCTCGTGTGTGGATATGCCTTCATCCGGTATGTGCGGCCTCTTTCCGTGAAAGACGGAGCCTGAGCATTTGCCGCTTGCTATGAACCCGTATTTCTGCTAAAGTTTCCCAAGCGTGAGTATAGATGAGTACCAGAACGAGCGTAAGGCTGCGGCAGAGCGCCGACGTAAACGTCGGGCGGCTGCTGACCGCACGCTTATGTACCGTAGTTTTCGCGGTTGGATGAAGCGCATGCTGATTCGCGTGGCGATTGTTGTGGGGGTGGCCGGCATTACTATGGCATTGCTGGGTTATGCCCTGTTCTCATCGGTTACGGCGAAGTATCAGAAATGGGCAGAGGAATTTAATCTTGAAGATATCAATAACCTGGACCATCCGTGCATCATATTTGACCGTCATGGTGAGGAAATCGGCCGTATCTTTGACGAAAATCGCAGTTATGTAACTTACGATAAAATTTCCAAAGCCATGATTGATGCCCTCGTGGCGCAGGAAGATAAGAATTTCTGGACTCATAATGGCTTTGATCCGGTGGGCATTATTCGCGCGGCAAAGGAAGCGGTGGCTGCAGGTGGACAGGCAAACCAGGGTGCTTCCACCATTACCCAGCAGCTGGCGCGAAATGCTTATGATTTGGAAATGCGTACGCAGGCGCGTGGTGGCAGCCGATACGAACGTAAGGTGGTAGAGATTTTTCTCGCTATGCGCATAGAGAAAAAGTATGATAAACAGCAGATTTTAGAATTTTATATCAACCGCGTGTATTTCGGACGTGGTTATTACGGCATCCGCGCGGCTTCTCTTGGCTATTTCGGCAAGGAACCTGCTGATTTGACCGTGAGAGAAGCTGCAAGTATAGCGGCCCTTATCAAAAACCCGGAAAATTACAATCCTATTCGCAATGCCGATTTGAACTGGCGCTGGCGAAACGACGTGATTGACCGCATGCAGCGCGCGGGTATGCTGACTCCTGGTGAGGCTGCCCGCCAGAAGGAAACGCCGCTGGGGTTGAATCCCAAACCGCTCAAACGCAATACCTCGTTCCTGCATTCAATGGTGCAGAAACACGCCATAGATATATTCCAGAACCCCGAGCGGGGTGAGGAAATCATCAAGAGCAGGGGCATCAGGATTTACACCACGATAGATCGCCGCATGCAGGAGGCTGCAGAGCAAAGCCTGCAAGCGCAGCTGGAGAAAATTGAAGCGCGCGATGATTATGCGCATGTGCGCTTCAATGAGACGAAGGACCCGCGCTGCGCCCAGCACCGCTATGTTGATGGCGCTGTGATGGCGGTCGATAACTCAACAGGTGGAATTCTTGCCTATGTGGGCGGCCGTAGTTTTGAACGTGACAATTTTGACATTATCGAGAGTGGTCGCCGCTCTGTAGGTACCGCCATGCTTCCGTTCCTCTACATGTGTGCCTTTGATAATGGGTACACGCCGTGTTCCCGCATTCTCGATGATGCCCTGGATAACCGCCTTGCCGGCATTGGTGGAGCAGAAGGAATCCTCGGCGAATGGGGCATGGAAGTGGAGAAGGGGCGCTATCTGGATTCCGTGACATTGAGGCAGAGCCTGGAGTGGTCAAAGATTGCTGCATCTGCTCGCCTGGGTATAGCCCTGGGGTCGCATCCTACCAAAGGTGCCCGTTGTTTCCAGGATACCCTGTTATCTGTAGGGATAACGCCGCCTGCAAGAAATCCGAACAGCACAGAGCTCAAACCGCAGTACTATCCCCGTGTGTATCTGGGTACCGAGCCCGTTTCACTTAAGGAGGTGACGATGGCCTACACCGTTTTCCCGAATGCGGGTAAACGACCGCTTGCCCCATACGTGGTCACCAAAATTACGGACAGCAATGGGAAAATCTTGTGGGAGAATCCTCTTTCCGTGACACATCGCATGGTGCGCAGTTCATCATCGTGCACGGCATTCCGCTTGCACAGCATCATGCGCGAATCGATGGAGACCGGCTCTGCCCAGCGTGTGCGCCCCATGCTGCCAGAGCAGTTCGGCGGCGCTGTCAAGAGTGGCACGAACTACGATTTCTCTGATAACGCGCTCTTTGGTTACACGAGTAGCTTTACCTGCGGCGTGTGGATGGGATACCTGAATGACCACCAGCCTATATACCCGACTGCCTTCGGGTCAGATACCTGCGGACCGGTTTTTGCAGCTGTTGTAGATGCAGCGAAAGGACGGTATGAAGATAAGCCTATTCCTGTTCCTCCGGATACGGAAGAAGTGGAAATATGTCTCTCGTCCGGTCAGATTGCAACAAACTTCTGTTTTGAATCCGTTGTTCAGAATGGCAAGCCTGGTTATGTGCGCCCCACATATCGCGAGTATATACCCAAAGGTGATGTGACACTGGGCCAATGCACTATTCATGGTGATGGCAGCCCCTCACTTCTGGATTTCATGGAGGTGCACCCTGGCCATATGCATTCATCCCGCGTGTTGCCCATTGTTCCCGTGTTGCCCCGCAGTGCGGCTCTCATTGGCAAGGACCCGTACGATTGTGATATGTCCTTGAATCCACGGTATAAGAGTGCGTCCGACCTGGCTGATAATTCTGCAAGTGCGGAGGAGGTAACGGATTCTTCTGATGCCTCCGCAGAAGAAGTTGGCGCTCCGGCCGTGGATACGGAACTTCAGATTCGCGCTCCCAGACCACTGCGTCATCTTCCCCTCGTCCCCTTGCAAATCTAACCCACCCCCGACGTCTCACCGCTCATGGATTCCCTTTCACATACCCTGGCCGCTACTCAGGATAAAGCCTTTGAAATCAATTTGGATAAAGGGGTATACGGCTCCTTTGCCGAAATCGGTGCCGGGCAGGAGACCGCCAACTGGTTCTTCCGCTCCTCCGGCGCTGCCGGCACCGTAGCCAAGACCATCTCTGCTTATGACATGACCGTGAGCGATACACTTTACGGACAGGCTCGCCGCTACGTGTCGGAGGAACGCCTCAAGCAGATGATGGACTACGAGTACAACCAGCTTGTGGCGCGCCTGGGCGAGAAACGCGGCAAGGATACCTGCTTCTTCGCCTTCTGCAACACGGTGAAGTGCAAAGGCTACCGCGACAACGGCCCCTGGTCCGCGTGGATTGGTGTGCGCTTCCAGCTCAAGCCGGAGCTACCGCCCAGCGATTTCGTGATGCACGTGCGCCTGCTCGTGCCCGACCACGATGTGCAGATGCGCATCCTCGGCATTCTCGGTGTGAACCTGCTCTACGCCCTCTTCTACAAGCTCGATACCATGGACCTTTTCGTGAAGAGCGTGGGCGACAACGTGGACCGCGCCTTCTACGAAATCGACTTCATGCGCTTCTCCGGTCACAACTTCGGCATGTTCGATAACCGTCTCCTCGCGCTCGAGCTCGTGCGCTGCGGCATGGCAGAATCTGCCATGCTCTGCCCGGATGGCAGCGTGGCCCAGCCGGCAGATTTTCTCTACAAGCGCCCCATCGTGCTCATGCGCGGCAGTTTCCGCCCGCTCTGCAGCATTCACCTGGAGATGATGGATGCTGTGCGCACCAAGTTCCTGGAAAGCCTGCCCGAGGCTCAGCACGACCGCGTGGTCGATATCTGCGAAATCTCTCTTCGCAACCTGCTGCGCGGGGACAATGTGGACATGCTTGAATTCCTCGACCGCGTGGATGCGCTGGCCGCCCAGGGCAAGACGGTGATGGTGACCAACCTGGCGCGCTTCCACCGCATCTCGCACCTGCTGAGTCAGTACACCAAAGAACCTGTCGCCATTGCGCTTTCCATCGGCCTGCTCAACGAAATCTTCAAGGACAAATGGGCAGAGGACACCCCCGGCGGCATTCTGGCCACCATGGGCCACATCTTCGTGAACAAGACCAAGTTCTACGTCACTCCGTGGATTAACCGCTCCACCGGCGAGTTCGTGACCGCCGGCACCTACCGCGCCCCGGAGAAATACCACTACCTCTACCGCCACCTGCGCGAGACCGGCAGCATCATCGAAGTTCCCTACTTCAACCAGAAGCTCCTCTTCCAGACTCCGCGCGATATCATCCGCATGATTCAGACCGGCGACGAGCAGTGGCGCGACTACGTGCCCGAATCCGCCTGCCGCATGGTGGAACACATCAAGGAGGAGGTGAAGTGATGGACCACCGCGCCGAGTTCCCCATCCTTGCCACCCGCATCGGCAAGCGCCCGCTGGTGTATCTGGACAACGCCGCCACCACGCACAAACCCACCTGCGTGCTCGAAGCCGCCCGCCGCTACTATGAGCAGCAGAACTCGAACATTCACCGCGGTGCTCACTACCTCAGCCGCCTGGCCACAGAGGAACACGAGGCTGCCCGCGAAACCGTAGCTGCTTTCCTCGGTGCCGCGTCGTCGCGAGAGCTCATCTTCACCAGCGGCTGCACGGCCGGCATCAACCTCGTGGCGCAGACCCTTGCGTTCTCCGGCCTTATCACCGCCGGCGATGAGATTATCGTCACCACCGATGCGCACCACTCCAACATCGTCCCCTGGCAGATGCTCTGCGGCCGCACCGGCGCTGTGCTGCGTCCCGTGCCGCTCACCGCAGAGCTGCAGTTCGATATGGAGGCCTACCACCGTCTCCTCTCCCCTCGCACCAAGGTCGTGGCCGTGCCCTGTATCTCGAATGCCCTCGGCGCCATCAACCCCGTGCAGCAGATTATCGCCGATGCGAAGCGCAACAACCCCGCCACCCTCGTGCTGGTGGACGGCGCCCAGAGCACCGCACACCTCCCGGTGAATGTGCAGGAGCTCGGCTGCGATTACTACGCCTTCTCCGGCCACAAGGTCTATGCACCCACCGGCACCGGTGCCCTCTGGGGCAGGGAGGAGATTCTCGAGCTGCTGCCCCCCTGGCTCGGCGGCGGCGAGATGATTAGCGAAGTCACCTTCGAACAGACCACCTACAACACGCTTCCCTTCAAATACGAAGCCGGCACCCCCAACATCGGCGGCAACATCGTTCTCGCCGCCGCCCTGCGCTACGTGCAGGAAATCGGGCTCCCCGCCATCGATGCCCATGAACAGGCACTCACCAACAGCCTGTACGATGGCCTCCAGTCCCTCGGCGTGAACATCCTCGGTACCCGCGAAAACCGCGGCGCCCTCATCTCCATCATCGTCCCCGGCGTCCACCACTACGACCTCGGCACCCTGCTGGACCAGATGGGCATCGCCGTCCGCACCGGACACCACTGCTGCCAGCCCTTCATGCAATCCCTCGGCATCACCGGCACCACCCGCTATTCCTTCGCCCTCTATAACACCCAGGACGACGTAGCCGCCGCCCTCTCCGCCACTGAACGCGCCCTCGACATGCTGCGCTAGAGCCGACCACCGGGAGGATATCGCTAGCCAAGCCGTAGCTATTGCCAAATAGCGTAGGCAGAATATCGTCCGGCCCTGTCGGATATCGTTGCTGTCGGAGAAAAAGCATACCAATAGAGGGAGCCTGGTCGTGGACTTATTATCTCTGGTTTGTTGAATAACGGAATTCTCCCTCCTGAAATGATTAACGGAGCGAATCTTACTTGACGTAGATTTTATAGTAAATACAACGCTTTTCCTTGAAGCAATGCCGTCCAAATGGTAGAATCCCCCCATGGCTAAGCGAGTATCGAAGAAAGCAAAAGATAATACACCGCTCCCTTTTGAACAACAGATTTGGGAAGCTGCTTGTGTGCTCTGGGGACATATCCCTGCAGCAGACTATCGAAAAGTCATTATCGGCCTGATTTTTTTGCGCTATGTTTCGTCCCGATTTGCGAACCGTTATCAGCAGCTCGTATTCGAAGGTGAGGGATTTGAGAACGATAGGGATTTTTATGACGAGGAAAATGTGTTCTGGGTGCCTGCAGAGTCCCGATGGGAAACCATTGCCGCTGCGGCGCATACTCCCGAAATCGGAATGACGATAGACAACGCCATGCGTGCTATTGAGCGCGAGAACGATACGCTCAAGGATGTGCTGCCCAAGGACTACGCCAAGCCGGAGTTGGATAAGCGAGTACTCGGAGAAGTGGTAGACCTCTTCACCAATCTGGATATGGGCTCGGCTCAGGAAAGCTCAGACCTGCTGGGGCGCACATATGAATACTGCATTGCTAACTTTGCCGCATACGAAGGCACCAAGGGTGGTGAGTTCTATACCCCCGCAAGCGTGGTGAAAACGCTTGTTGCCATCCTGAAACCTTTTGAAAACTGCCGTGTGTATGACCCTTGCTGCGGTTCTGGCGGTATGTTTGTACAGAGCGCTCGCTTTATTGAGGAGCATAGCGGTCGCCGCGATGCTATCTCTGTCTACGGGCAGGAATCCAACTCCGACACATGGAAGATGGCTAAAATCAACATGGCAATCCGTGGTATTTCGGCGGATTTCGGGAAACACCACGCCGATACCTTCCATAACGACCTGCACAAGACGCTTAAGGCCGATTTCATCCTCGCCAATCCTCCGTTCAATCTCTCCGGCTGGGGGCAGGAAAAGCTACAGGATGACGTGCGGTGGAAATACGGCACGCCTCCTCCCGGCAATGCCAACTTTGCATGGATTCAGCACATGATTCATCACCTTGCGCCCAACGGCAAGATAGGTCTTGTGCTGGCCAATGGTGCTGTTTCCTCCCAGCAAAGCGGCGAAGGCGAAATCCGTAAAAAAATCATTGAGGCGGACCTCGTGGAAGGCATCGTGGCGCTTCCGACTCAGCTCTTCTACAGCGTTACCATCCCCGTTACGCTCTGGTTCATTTCCAAGGATAAGAAGCAGAAAGGCAAAACTCTCTTCATCGATGCCCGCAAAATGGGCACCATGATTGACCGCAAGCACCGCGATTTTTCGGATGAAGATATCGCCCGACTGGCAGACACCTTTACGTCCTTCCAAAATGGCACTTTGGAGGATGTCAAAGGCTTCTGCGCAGTCGCTTCTACTGAAGACATCAGCAAGCAAGACTACATCCTTACCCCCGGCCGATACGTGGGTATCGAAGAGCAGGAAGAGGATAGCGAGCCCTTCGATGAGAAAATGAAACGCCTCACCACCGAGCTTTCTTCCCTCTTCTCGCGTTCTCACGAGCTGGAAGAGCAGATTAAAAACAACCTGAAAGAGCTGGGGTATGAAATCTGAGTGGAAGGTAAGTACTATTGAGCAGGTCTGTAATTTGGTTACGGATGGCGCTCACTATAGTCCTCCAAGTGTGGAAAGAGGAGAATACATGGTATCAGTAAAAGACTTCACTGAGTACGGGTTTGATTTTACTGCTTGCAGGAAAATAAGTAAAGAAGATTACGATAAACTATATGAAGCTGGTTGTGTTCCCCAAAAAAAAGACATCTTGGTAGGTAAGGACGGAGTAAGATTTTTTGAGGATATTATTTTATATAAGCAGGAAGAAAAACCAGCTCTATTATCATCAATCGCTATTTTAAGGGTTGATGAAAAACAAATTATACCAGCATATCTCTACTACTATTTAAAGACTCCTAATATTAAGAAAGATGTTCGGGATAATTATGGGTCAGGATCAGCAATCCCTCGTATTGTCTTAAAAGACTTTAAACGAATGCCTGTTTCCTATCCCCCGCTCCCCATTCAGCGAAAAATCGCCTCGATTCTCTCCGCTTTGGACGATAAAATCGAGACCAATAACGCTATCTGCCGAAATCTGGAAGAACTATTATTGGCGGTTTATCGTAACGTTAAATACGCAAATGAATGTGTTGTGAAGGAATTAAATACCCTTGCTGAATTTTCGAAGAATAAAAAGCAAATTTCTGAATTACGCTGTCAAACATTTTTTTCAACAGAAAATATGTTGCCGGGAAAAGCAGGGGCAGTAGCTGCAGCGTCATTACCAACAATGCCAAAAGTTACGGCATGTAATCCAGGTGATATACTGGTGTCTAATATCAGACCATATTTTAAGAAAATTGTCTATTGTTCTACCAACTGCGGATGCTCTTCTGATGTGCTGTGCTTTCATCCCAAAGAAGATATTTATTCTACATGGTTGTTTTGCTCATTGTACGAAGATGACTTCTTTGACTACGTTGCGGCCGGTAGTAAAGGAACAAAAATGCCCCGTGGCGATAAAGCGCATATCATGAGGTATGGTATAGATGTTCCACCTCGAAAGAAGCTGGAGGAATTTAAGTCTATGGGTAATCTTGTTTTAACTCAGATAAATAACTTACGCTCTGAAAATAAGCATTTGAGTCAATTGCGCGATTCTATTCTACCCAAGCTGATGAATGGAGAGCTGGATGTAGATAATGTGAAATTGAAGTGATTTCCCATTTATATGGATTCTGATACGATAGAGAAGACGGCGGTGAACGCTGTGGAATATGCTATTTTAAGGGCCGGTAACTCTACGCCTCTGTTTAACAAAAATGATACCGTGCCGTCATGGGATGGAGAAATCATTGTATACAAGGGGAGGGAGAAAAACAAAAGTAATATAAAAGATACTATTCCCGTTCAGATAAAAGGGACGACCGTAGATAAGCGTGTAGATGGCAGATTGCGGTACTCGGTAAAAGTAGCAGATTTGAAGAACTATCTGAATTGTAAATCGGGTACGGTTTTGTATTTTGTTGTTTTTATCGAGGAGGGAGAAGAGGAACCGAAGAAAACGATTTATTATCTTAAGCTTTTGCCTTTTGACCTTAAGAAAATTTTAGCTGTTTGTGTTAATCAAGAAAGTATAACGCTGGATTTTCTTCCCTTTCCTGTCGAGAAACATGAAATTGCTTGCTTGATTTACGATATTACAAGCGATATGCAGAAGCAGAAGGCATGTATACATGCAGAAGATGTTACATTAGAATCCCTATTTAGAGAAGGCGATACGCCCATTTTAACATTAAGTCGCACATTCGCAAGAGGGGAAAATGTGTCGTCCCCTCTTGCATTGTTAGGTCATGATTTTTACTTTTACGCTAAGCGACAAGATAATGTAAAGCAACCTACAATGCATGGCCGTATAGACGGTATAGGTTTTACATTTGCTTTCCCTGTGTTGGTAAATGGTGTTCAATATTATTCCGAAGTTGAACGATTTGAATACGTAGATAAAACTGTAATCAAGTTGGGGAAGGGGATAACGCTTACTTGTTTCAAGGATGATGAGCATAAATCATCCTTGGGAATAAATCTTTCGGGGTGGTTGAAAGAGGATATTAGGGATCTATCTTTTCTGCTGGCATTGCATGAATTCAAACAAGTGCAAATGGGAAATGAAACGGAGGCTATACCATTCGATATAGGGGAAGGAGATATAGATTTTGCTGTCTTAGAAGAGCAACTTGAGGTAAGTAAGCAGATTCAGCTCTTGTTGGATGTGTTAGGGGTGGACGGAAAGTTGGATTTGAATTGTGAGGCGATGACTGATGAAATGTGGGCTGAATTGACCAAAATTGCAGAGTTTATGATGTCTGAAAGAAGTGTTGTAATAGAAGAAAACCTCTCATTTGCCTTGATATGTTCAGACATTGCTAATTTGTGTATATTGCTTGTCGCAATTCCTGAGGAGGGAGAAAAAGTGTACCGGGTGCGAAAGTATGGAGAGGAAAAAAATGGGATTAGAATGGTAGATGACAGAGGAGAGGTAGTAGAAACTACAGAGTTTGTCTATCTGCAGGAAAGTCATATTTTAAATGCTTCTAATATAAACTACGATGCCTTGTTTGTTCAATTAGATGCAATACCATTATCAAGTGTTCATTTGTATCTACTCACCCAACTCATGATGAGAATGCTTCTTGCGTATGATAAAAGTAATGATGAGAGAAAGGATATTTTAAACGCTGCACTCAGATTGTCTGAATGGTTAGCTGAACACGATAGCCTGGCAGATGCTCCATTTAAAATATTGAATAGATTTGATGCCTTAAAACGCATTCAAGTACTTTCTGACTCAGAAAAAGAAGAGTTGTACGGAATAGTTGAAAATCCACGATTAGCACCTTTGTATCGAGCTTCTGCTTATCTGCTACTTGATAATCAGGGAGGAGCAGAACGTATGTATAAACAATTGACCGAAGCGGAGAAAAGTGAGTTGAGTAGGCGCCCTGTTTTCCGTTTCTGGCAAGGAAAATGAATTTTTACGTATAGAAACGGTTGCCATGTAGTGATGATTACTTGCAATCGGGCGATGCGGCTGCTATAATACCGGAGTATATGAAGCTCCGTGTAGACAACTTTGCCCTTATCAAGCACGCTGAAATTGACATCGATGGTATAACCGTGATTGCTGGTAATAATAACTCCGGCAAGAGCACGGTCGGTAAGATTTTGTATTCCATGTTTAATGCTCTGAATGATCTGGACGATAAAATTCGGAGCCAGCGGGAAGAACAGCTTATGGATGCCGTGCGTTATTCATTTTATGAAACGGCAAGAGAATCACGGTATATTAGTCGTTATCCTGTGACTCACTACATTGTGCAAAGAGTGCTTAATGATATTGAGAATGGAGAAATAGGGTGGGAATCGATCCTTACCTCAATACGTGAAAGATTCGGGTTAGAGTTGAGCCCCGAAGCAAAAGCAAAACTGCAAAAAGAGGTAGAGGTGGTCTGTACATGGCCAAGAGAGAGATTGCTTATGGATTCACTGCAATCTTCTTTTCAGGGGGTCTTCAATAGGCAGATAAACTCTCTTTATCAAGTCGGAGAGGAGGCGAAAGTTGACCTATTAATAAAAGATACCATAACGTCTCTTTCTTTTCAGCAAAATGATTTGGTATCCTACACGTCGAGTATCTCGCTAATCAATAAGGCAATATATTACAGTAGTCCATTGGTTATAGATTTTATTGATGGATGGAGATATCCCGATGTGCTTATGAGAAATCTCTGTAGATTACTTGTCAAGTATGGAGATGTAGTAACCGATGATCAAAACCTTTTTGCTCAGTCGATACAACAAGGAAGATTAGAAGGGGTTATTCAAAAGATAAAATCTGTAATTCCAGGGCAACTGGTTAGGGATGGGCGTAATTATGCACTACAATTACCTAATTGTAGTGAGCCGGTAAATCTAAAGAATTTATCTACAGGAATAAAGGCTTTTATGGTATTAAAAATGCTTATAGAAGCTAGTATCATAAATCGTCGCGATGTTTTGATTTTAGATGAGCCTGAGATACACTTACATCCTACATGGCAACTTATATACGCTGAACTCATAGTTCTTCTACAAAAAGAGTTTGATTTGTCTGTGGTTATCACTACTCATAGTAATTTCTTTCTGGATGCAATAGAGACATACACAAAAAAGTATCAGACATATGATAAATTGCATCTCTATCTTTCAGAACTGAAAGATAGAGGAGTTGAAATG
>JAEIGA010004341.1_pt1 | contig 21946 bp, 10 predicted proteins | sample 9270691 | NCBI WGS metagenome assembly JAEIGA01 (sample SAMN17057246, study PRJNA624740) | gut metagenome | biome: biome; isolation source: fecal sample | host: Bos grunniens | place: China: Xizang | collected 2019 | reverse complement strand
TCTCTACTTATAATATATTTATCATAACTCTCAATCCGCCCGTCATTGGTCGACCTCGTTGCACAAAGCGGTTACCCATCGACTCGAAGTAGAAAACATCGTATTTTGTATTGGTTGCGTTCTTGCACCACACATCAATCGCCCATTTTGCCCCTTCGAAGCGAACTGAAGCCTCCAATAGAGCGTAGAACGGTTGCGATACATCGTTTGCCTCGTTCCAATAGATACGCCCTGCACCCGTAACGCCCAAGCCCAACACCATACGGTCTATCCACTGCGAACGAAACGGAACGGTCTGCATCAGGCGCAAAGATAACGAATTTTTCGGTGCATATGGTATAAAATTACCTGCATAATTCACACCACCCGACACAAATTCTCTAAATTTGGCATTTGTGTAGCCATACGAGCCACTCAACACCAGCGTTTTTGCCAATCGTGCCATAGCCGATAACTCCACTCCAAAGGAGCGAGTGCGACCAGCATTTGTCATCATACGGCCCGTACTATTCTCGTCGGGGAAGATGGTAAGTTGCTGATCGATACACTCAATGTAGAACAACGATGCATCGGCCGTAAATTTGCCGTCATTCGTGCCAAAGTGTCCGCCCAACTCCACATTGTAGCTATGCTCGGGGTTGTAAGCGCATAGCTCCTCTACATCGATTTTCTGCGACAAGCCCATCTTCTGCTTCAGTTGGCGTTGCAACACCTCCGAGAACATCTGCGTATTGAATCCGCCTGCCTTATAACCCTTCGAGGCGGAGAAATACAACATATTTCGACCGGCCGAATCCAAATCTACCGATGCCGAGAACGATGGCAGAAACTCGAAGAAACCCCTCGACAATACATCGCTATTGGCGATATTCATCGGCACGGTTATCGGCTGCTTGGTCGCATCGCTCGGAATCGCGGTATAATAGGTCGAAGTTGAGGTGTTGTAGAGCATCTGCACCAACTCATAGTCTAAGCGCAACCCCAAAGCCAAGCGCCAACGCCCAAGATGCACCTCGCTACGATGATAAGCTGCAACTCCGCTATTGTGAGTCGTAAAGCGGCTGTCAAGCAGAAGTTCATCTGCGCCATTACCCTCTGCATCACCCCAGCGATACTCGCCATCGTATGGAGCATAGGCGTTGATATTGTCGAGAATCATCTTCTGAATTCCCGTATCTCCAAAGGTTACAGGAGCTTGCATCTTCTCCCTCTTGAAAAAGCCATAAACGCCAGCCAACCAGCGATAAACGCCCTCCTCCTTCGAGCGAAGCATAAAATCTTCGGCTATCTGGTGTTGTTGTTTACGCTGTTCGAGCGTGAAGTAGTACTCGGGCAGAAAGTCGTTGTCGATATGCATCTTATCGTTCATATACTGATACGATGTAACGCTTGCCAACGAGAACTCTCCAAAGTCGTAACGCACACTCAATCCGTCACTTACAGCTATGCGCGAGTAGGTCGAAGGCTCGTTGTAGCAAATCTTACCCACCAACTCCTCACGATGCTTCTCGGGATTTGGCGAGCCGATATATTCGTAGGGATAGCCTCCCTGCTCCACAATCGAGAAGGCGAGGGTGTTGTCAACACTCAAAGCACCCTTGCGATATTGGAACTTGGTGCGGAAATTACCGCTATTTTCCTTGTCGCAATACGAATTATTGTAGGAATTGAGCCAATAGCCGTCGTGGCGAGCATATTGTGCCGATACCGAGAAACCAAACTTTTCGCCCAGTTTGTTGTAACTCGATGCCGCCACTCGGAATGCATTGCGCGATCCATAGTCGGCACGCAAGCGCACACCCTGGTAGGTCAAAGGCGAGAGCGTATAGACATTTATCACGCCAGCCATAGTGTTGCGGCCATAAAGTGTAGCCTGTGGGCCTCGCAAAAATTCGATACGCTCGATATCTTGCAACTCGGTGTCGTATAGGTTTTTATCTGCCAACTGCACATTATCGACTGTCATTCCAACAACAGGCTGGTCGATGCGCGCACCCATACCTCGCACATAGATTGACGAGGTGGTACGCGAGCCGTAATCGGGCATAAAGAGATTGGGAATATCCATCATCACATCTTTAACCGCCGACACACCACGCATCGTGAGGGTGCGACCACCCAACACCGATGACGCAACAGCCTCGCGACGCAACTCTGCACCCTGCTTGATGGCGGTAATTTGCACTCTATCCACCGCAATAAGGGTATCAACCTTTGGTTCGGTCGGAGTTGGCTCGGCAGGCTCGTTGTCGGAGGCTTGCGCAACCCCTGAAACCGCTACCAAAAGCGCGAATAACAGATATTTTCTGAAATGTTGTGTCATCAAGTGCAAAGATAATAAAAAAGTCGAGAGTCGAGAGACGAAAGTAGAGAGATTTTTTAATAGTGAGGAGGTTGGAGAGAGGAGATAGGAGTTGCAAAATGCAAAATGTAGAATATATTCATACCTAACCCACAACCAAACCCCTGCAATGAATAAAAGTTGTAGGGGTTTATTGCATATTTACAAAAGCGAATATTTTTAAGAAAAACACTTCTGCAAAAGTGATTATCATTCACTTTTTCACTTCTGTAAAAGTGTTTTTATTTTGAATAAAAATAATACCTGCCATACCACTATATAATAATTGTATTTCCTGCTAAAATGGCAAAAGTTGCATTTTTTACATGCAAACTCTTCGTGTCGTTGTATAGGCCATATACACCTTATAGGTGTGTTGCAGCCCTGTGCAGTTGCATTTTCGGCAAAATATTCAAAAAAAAGTGACAACGAAACCCTCTTTATTCAAAATAATTACTATCTTTGAGACCGATAGGCTATATTTTTTATTAATGAAAGATATGAAATAATTAAAAGATTGATAAAATGATAAATGTTTAATAAAAAAGAGAAAATAAACAAAAATCGAAAAGCAAAAATAATTACGACAGCTGTCGAGCGAATTTTCGACAAACAAACAAGAAACACCAATAAACAAAACTTTTAATCTAACACTTAAACATTATGAGAATTTCTACTCAGAGATTTTTTAAGGCTCTTTTGATGACAATTCTCGCCTTAACAACTTGCGCGTCAGTTGTTTACGCGCAAAGTGTAGGGGGGGGGAATAGTTCTTCTCCGAGCCAAGAGGTTGCAAAACCTCGCATTGTCAGAGGTACCGTTCTCGACCAAAACGGACAACCAATGGTAGGTGTGGGTGTAATCATCCCGACAACCCTCCAAGGTGTTGTTACCGACATCAACGGTAAGTACGAGATTAAGGCTACTTCTGCACAAGAGCTCCAATTCAGCTTCTTGGGCTACAAGACCGAGAGCGTGAAGGTGGGCACACGCACAACTATCGATGTTAAGATGGTTGAGGAGGCGCAGGCCGTAGAGCAGGTTATCGTAACAGCTCTCGGTATCAAGCGTGACGAGAAGTCACTCGGTTACGCAGCGCAGAAGGTTGCGGGTGATGCATTGGCATCGGCAACAAACTCTTCGAACTGGCTTTCGGGTTTGACAGGTCAGGTTGCAGGTCTTAACATTCAGCAATCCAACTCGGGCGGCGGTGGTACCACCCGTGTAACACTTCGAGGTGAGTCGTCGGTGGACTTCTCGAACAACACAGCACTCTTCGTAGTTGATGGTGTACCTATGTACAACCACTCAACGCAGTCGGATGCAGGTGGCGAGGGCTCGCTCAATGCAATTGACTATGGTGATGGTACAGGCGATATCAATCCAGAGGATATCGAGAATGTAACCGTCTTGAAGGGTCCGGCTGCAACCGCTCTCTATGGTTCGGCAGCGGCAAACGGTGCAATCATCATCACCACAAAGAACGCCGATAATCTTCAATCAAAAATCAGTATATCCTACTCGACAAGTCTTACTTTCGAGACCGTAAACACATCTCCTGACTTGCAGTATGTGTATGGACAGGGTACATCACCTGACAATTACTATTACCCTGCTCGTACGGCAGATGCTGGTAACTCTGCAATCGACTTGGATGAGAGTCTTGGCTACAACGATGGTTATAGTACAACGGGTATGCTCTCGTGGGGACCAAAGATGGATGGTACTCCATACTACCAGTATTATGATGCTAAGAGAGGTATTGGTGGCGAGGTTGACCAGCTCGGTAACTTCCGCCGTAAGGAGACTCCTTTTGTTAGTCATGGTGATTGGTTTAAGGATTTCTTCGAGACAGGCCACACTTGGACCAACACCGTAGCGGTGTCGGGCCGTATCAACAAGCGTAACTCGATTCGTGTATCGGTGCGCGACTCTCATTCAACAAGTATTATTCCGGGCGCACCAAGCAATATGCAGCACCTCTCATTGCGTACCCGCAACGAGATTGCAAAGTGGTTTACTTCGGAGGTTTCGCTCAACTATCGTCGCAATCACCGCGATAATATCCCGGTAGCCTCGGGTTATAGTGCAGGCGCAGGTATCATGTATAGCTTGTGGTGCTACGCCCCTAATATCGATATGGATTGGGCAAAGAAGTATTGGTTGGATGGTCAGGAGGGTACTCAGCAGGATACCTCGTTGGGAGGCAAGAACAACATCTACTTCCTCACAAACGAGAGCCTTAACACTCAGGACCGCGATCGTATTTACGGAAATGTTAAGTTCGACTTCAACATCTACAAGGGCTTGACCTTGATGGTGCGTGCCGGTCTCGACTCGCAAAACGACTTCCGTACCCAGCGTTTCGCAACCTCAACAACTTCGGACCCTGCCGGCTTCTATCGCGAGCAGTTGATTCGTTCGATGCAGTACTCGGGTGAGTTCTTGTTCCGCTATACTCACGACTTCGCACACGATATCAACCTCACAGCAAACTTCGGAGGTAGCATCGTCAATCGTGAGTACGAGCGTCACGAGCAGCAGGCCGATAACCTCAAAAATCCGGGTGTTTACACCCTCGCTAATTCGGCATCGCTCGTCAAGACAAACAACTATCGCGAGGCAAGACAGACCAACTCCCTCTATGGATTGGTACAGCTCTCGTGGCGCAATGCCCTCTTCCTCGATATCACAGGTCGTAACGACTGGTCAAGCACCCTTCCTGCCGAGAACCGTTCGTACTTCTATCCTTCGGTTTCGGGTAGTGTTGTAATCAACGAGTTGGCAGACTTTGGCCGCACAAATGGCCTTGTAAACTTGTTGAAGGTTCGTGCATCGTGGGCGCAGGTAGGCCACGACACCAAGCCTTATCGTATTGAGCAGTATCTCAATGCCACAGGATTCCCGGGCACAGTGGCAACTACAACTTCTAAGTCTAATAGTTTGCTTTTGCCTGAGAAGGTTGCATCGTGGGAGATCGGTGTTGACTTGCGTATGTTCCGCAATCGATTGAATATCGATATGGCATATTATAACAGTAAGACCACCAACGCGTTGGCATCGATGCCTGTTTCGGCATCGACCGGTATGACCAGCGTATTTACCAATGCAGGTTCGATTCGTAATCAAGGCTTCGAGATTCAGGTAGTAGGAACAATCATCCGTACAAAGGATATTCGTTGGAGTGTATCGGCTAACTGGTCTATAAACCGTAACAAGATTCTCGAACTCGGTGAAGGTATCGACTTCTGGCAGATTGCAACTCGTGGCTCGTATGCTTATATGTACGCCTACACAGGTAGCTCGCTTACTTCGATGTATGGCCGCCCGTTCAAGCGCGCACCTGAGGGCTCGTATGTAATTGATGCATCGGGTAAGATGGTGGATGTTTCGGGACAGATTGTTCACGACCAGAATGGCTCACCAATCCTCGACAACAACATTGAGTATATTGGCGAGTGTATGCCTAAGTGGCGCGGAGGCTTCGGTACTTCGTTTAGCTGGAAGGGCCTCAAAGCGAGCGTTAAGTTCGATGGTCAGTTTGGCGGACATGTTTGGTCGGAGACCAATTGGGCTTTGAACTATCGTGGTAAGGGTATCGCAACTCTCGAAGGTCGTGAGGGCGGTTTCGTACCAAAGGGTGTAATGGAGTTGGCAGATGGCAACTATAAGATTTGCGACTATGAGCATACTCCATACACAATTCAGTCGTACTATCAGGCTCGTTATGCTCGTGAGTGTGCCGAGGCCAACTTCGTAGAGACTTCGTTCTTGAAGTTGCGCGAGGTACGCGTAGAGTACTCGTTCCCTAAGAAACTCCTTGCTAAGACCAAGGTAATTCAGGGATTGACCGTTGCAGTATTTGGTAACAACCTCTATTGTTGGAGTAAATTCCCGGGCTTTGATCCAGAGGCAGTTTCGATGCGTGGCGCAGCATTGTCGCCGGGCTTCGACCTCTTGCAGATGCCGGGCACTGCATCGTATGGCGGTAGCATCTCTATAACTTTCTAATTTGTGGGAGGATATGATTATGAAGAATTACATTAAATATACAATCTTGACATTGGTTGCGGCTCTTGCGTCGGTTGGTTGTGCCCACTTCGACGAGATGAGCAAGAACCCGTATGCTATCTACGATACTCACGCCGAGGAGTTTGTACAGCCAATACTTTACAGCACTCAAAAGCGTATGGCGGAGTGCGAGTTCTACTGGATTGGAGAGCTTATGCAGTACACTGTAAATAAGAACTTCGAGACATCGGCACAGTTGGTTTACAACTATGTTATCTCGGAGAACTTTACTCGCTATATGTGGGACTTATACACCCAATTCGGTAATGCGCAGTATATGCTCGACACCGCTCGTAAGGAGCGCGCGGAGGAGGGTGGCAACCCAGCACTTGTGGGTGTAGCTCTCATATTGCGTTCGTGGATTGGTCACCAGATAGCCGACACTTACGGAGATGTTCCATATTCGAAGGCCGGATTGATTGGCTTGCAGGGCGATGACTTCGAGTACACCGTACCTTACGACAGTCAGAAGGATATCTATATTGACTTGTTGCGTTCGTTGGAGGAGGCAAATGCATGCTTCGAGGAGGCAGAGGCTTTGGTTGCTTCGGGAACCATCACAAGCGCAAACTTCAACTCCATCTGCGACTATATGTATAATGGCAATGTGGATCAGTGGCGTCGCTTCGGTAACTCACTCTATCTTCGTCTGTTGATGCGTGTTGCAAACAAGGCCGTGGAGGAGTCGGGCGGTATCCTCTCGTTGGGTGATGAGTATGGCGATATCAATGTCATCACCAAGATTAACGAGATCTACGAGGGTTTCAGTTCGGGTAGTGGAAACTATCCTGTAATGCGTAGCCTCGACGATAGCGCACGCGTGAAGTTCAACTCGAATGATTCGGCACGCTACACTCCATTCTACTCTACAACAGGTGGTAACTGGAAGGCTCAGGTTGGTTGTGAAACCATTAAGAATTTGATGCTTATCGACTATGATGCTTGGGTAGGAGGAGATGTAAGAAAGTACGATAAAGAGAAGGAGCTGGATGGCACTTGGGATCCTCGTTACTTCCGTTACTTCGCAAGACACGGATGTGCTCCTACACAGTTGGCTCGTGAGGATATGAAGGTTTGGTTCGATACGGCAGGATATGTCAGCTACTATCCTTCGGGCACCGAGTCTTATGGTCACCACGGCGATTTGAAGATGGATTGCTCATACTCGATTCTCAACTACGACGAGTTGCTCTTCATCTTTGCGGAGGCTGGCGCACGCGGTTGGCTCCCATTGTCGTCGAAGGCTTCGAAGGATCTCTACATCGAGGCGAATCTCCAAAATATCTTGCAGTGGAATGTTGGCTACGAGACTCGCAAGGACTACTACACAGCATCTTCGCCGGAGGTTGTGAAGTGGTTGGAGTACCTCAATAGCGAGTTCAACTACGACAAGGCTGTCGAAACAATTATGCGCCAGAAGTATGTAGCAACATTCTGGGTAGGCATTGAGTCGTGGGCAGACTATCGTCGTACAGGTTATCCAGTATTGAAGACCAATGGCGAGGCAGCGCAGAACAAGGGAATCCTCCCAACTCGTTTGCGTTACCCTTCGACCGAGGAGTTCCAGAATGCTAAGTGGTACAACGAGGCTGTAAATGGTTGGCTCAAAGGTGACAACAATATGACAACCGATGTATGGTGGGCAGACACTGCCGAGAGTAAAGCCATTCGTCTTTTGGGCCGTCAATAACATAAAACTATTCGTAAAATTATGAAACGATACTTTATATATATAATAATGGTTGTAGCAGCCCTCTTTGTGGGCTGTACAACCGATGTAACCGACAAGGATCCTGAGATGACCGATATCGGGGATATCGAGGTTACATTCAGTGTGGAGGGAGAAGAGGTTAGCCGACTCGATCTCCAGTCGGTAAGCCACACCATTAAGGTGGATGTTGCGCTCAACAACGACAACATCTTTTGGCGAGTTGTATCAAATCAGGAGTGGTGTCACATTGTAGAGGAGCCACACCGCGGTTCTGGCTCATTCACATTGGAAATCGATGCAAACGACAGCTTCGAAACTCGCGAGAGGGCAACTATCAAGTTCGTAGCCGGCGAGTACGAGGAGGATATGCTTATTGTGGATCACAACGGCAATGTATTCCTGCTAGAACAGGTTTATGCAGTTGCTACACAGTCGGCAGGAAGCTTTACCACAAAGGTTAAGACCTTCGACACTGGTGACGCGTGGAAATTCGATTGCGAGGAGTGGATTACAGCTACCAAGGGTGCTGTAACCAAAGCTAATGGCGAGACCATCACCGAGGTAACTATTGCTTGGGCAGAGAACACCGACGCTTCGCGCTATGGCGAGGTTAAGTTGGTGAAGGATGGCAAGGACTATGCTGACGGCAAAATCAACATCTGGCAGTATGGTACCGAGTATGAGTATGATGCTGAGGGCAAGCTCTTGCTCGCTGCACAGGATGTTGCTCCTCTCGAATTGCGTGTTCCAGAGAATTTGGTTAAGTCGTTGGTGCTCCCTAACTGGGTATCTGCAACTGAGCCATCAAATAATGGCAATGGCACTGTATCGTATATGCTCTCATTCACCGACAATCCAAGCGATGCGAAGTTTATCCGTCCGTCGAGAATCTCTATCGAGGTGCTTGCCGCAGGTGTTGATGCTATCGTGTTGCCGGAGATTCGTCAGAACTACTACTCTGTGGGAGGATTGCTCACAGGCGCAGGTTTGCAACTTTTTGCCAAGACTTGGAACGAGGGTGGCAACTTATCGGATTGGTGTATCGATGGCGTACCTACTATCGTAGGCGATGTGGATATGTCGTTGGTTGAGGAGTGGATTCCAATTGGAACGCCTGAAAAACCATTCTCTGGCAAATTCAATGGTGCTGGCTACAAGATTCAGTATTTCGAATCCACTCAGCCGTTGTTTGGCTACTGCGAGGGTGCCGAGATTAGTAATATTGTTATCGATGAGAGCTGTACCTTTGCTCAGGAGGGCGACTTTGCAGGTACAATCAACCTTGCACCATTGGCATATAAACTTACCGAGTCGTCGGTAGTTTCTAAGTGTGAGAGCTATGCAAAAGTAATTGTTGATGGTAATTCAACCGTTGCCAACTACATCTCCCACCTCGGAGGTTTGGTTGTTGAGGTTGAGGAGGGCTCGACGGTTTCGGAGTGCTCTTTCTATGGTACAATCACAACCGTTGCCAAGACTGGTGTTAATATCTCAGCTAAAGATACATCGAATAGCCATGTAGGTGGTATTGTGGCTAAAAATTCGGGAACTGTTAAATCTTGCCATAGCGAGGGAGTGTTTAACTTCAATGCATACTCCAACACTATCAATATGGGTGGCATTGTTGGTACAGCATCGGCAGCTACTTCGGTGATTGACAACAACACAAACCTCTCCACTATCAACTACGCATCGGCGAGAATGATAAGCGGTATTAACGATATCTCGCGCTATGCATATATCGGCGGTATCGTAGGTGGTGCTAATGGTACTATCTCGAACAACAACAATAAGGGTGATGTAATCTCTACATCGGACATCAAACTCCTCAATATCGGTGGTATTGCAGGTTTGGTTAATCAGCCAAATGTCGTGTTCCAGCACAATAGCGTAGCAAACGAAGCCGATTTGAAGAGCCTCGGTGGTGCACGATATCCTTATATCGGAAGTTTGATTGGCTACTTGTATGAAAACTTGGATATCGATTTTACCGATGATCTCGGTGACATTAATGGAACAATCTATGTTACCGCTATCGAGGGCGCTACCTCTACTGCCGTTGGTGCGGGAGGTATTGTAGGCTACCTTGATGGCTCAAAGGGTGCGAAACTCAACCTTACGGCTCCGAAGTGGGGTGGTAAGATTACGATCGATTTGAGAGATGGCAACCACTCGGCAGCGATACTTTGCGGTGGCGGTATCGTTGGTTATGCTACGGGCGAGGTTACAATCACAGGTGCAGAGAGCAATGGTGACAACATCTTGATTCAGGTGGAGACCGGCTTACACACATTGACCGGACCAAGTACTCTCGGTGGTATTGTAGGTTACTCGACAAGCGTAGTTAAGATTAGCAACTCGACAAACAACACGCCTGTTTTGTGGAATACAAACAATAAGAAGTCGAATAATGTTCCAGCCTTTGCTGGTGGTGTTGTAGGTTGCCTCACCGGTAATGGAGAGTCTTCGATTACAAACTGCCACAACACCGCAAATGTAACCAATTTGCACTACAACAACAACGCTTACACCGGAACGAATGACACTTTCGTATCTACTGCTTGTGCAACAGGTGGTATTATCGGTAGCTTCGGCCAGTATAAGGGAACTACCGGAAAACTCACCCTTTCGGGTTGTACAAATATCGGTACTATCAATGCATATCGTGCTTGTGTTGGTGGTATTGCGGGTTACCTCAATCGTGCTAACTGCGACGGTTGCTCGTTTACAACAGGTCATATTGGCGACAACGAAAGCTCATACGCAGGAGGTATCGTAGGTTTTGTAACCGCATCAACCATAAGCAATAGCTGGGTAAAGGCGAATATCAAATCGACACAGGCAGGATCGTGCGGAAGTCGTGGAGGCGGTATCGCAGCTCTTTCTGTTGGTGAAGTTACTATTGATGCTTGTAAGTTCTTCGGAACATTGACCAATGGTACGACTGCGCTTAACAACGCTGATAAAGTTCAGTATGCAGGTGGTGTCGTAGGTGTTGCGGATGCTGGGTGTAACATTAACAACTGTCAGTTTGGTGGTCAGTTCGTAAATGAGTTGGATAGCAATGCCAAGATATTGATTAATGCAACCAACTTTGCAGATTATGCTGTTGGTACTACAAGTCCGATCAACGAAATGGTTATTACAAATATCGGATACTGGGACGGATCGGTTCAGTAGCGGAAATAGTGACAAAACTAATAACTTACTATAAAAACAAAAATGTTATGAAAAGAGTAACAAAAATGGCGGCTCAGGAGTATGAGCAGCCGCAAGTAACGACAATTCTTCTCGAAGTGGAGCAGGGCTTTGCTCAATCTTCGATGCTGGATGATATGAAAGAAACAGAGGGCGAATGGGCCTATTAAACCACTAAAACTGAGAAAAATTATGAAAAAGATTTTTAGAACAGTTGCAGCCCTCGCAGTAGTGATGTTCGCAGGCTGTACAACAGATTTGAATGATGAAGTTCTCACACCAGAGTTGGGCGTGGGCACAACCGTAACCGTAGGTATTGCCGAGACCAAGACATACTTGGGTGAGCTCGTTGATGGTGCACGCAAGGTTTATTGGCACAGCGACGACCAGATCGCTATCAATGGCAAACCATCGACCGCTATCACTCTCAACGAGGAGAAGACTTCGGCAGTATTCACTTTCGCAGAGGATTCCAACTTGCAGTATCCATACTCGGTGCTCTACCCTGCTTCGATGTATAAGGACGAACAGACAATCACACTTCCTGCTGTTCAGAATGGTGCAACCAACAACTTCGCGAAGGATACAGCCCCTATGGCATCGTACCAGGCAGCAGAGGGTACAGTTCAGATGCACCACCTCGCAGGTGTTATCCGCTTGCAGGTTAAGTTGCCGGCTGAGAGCACCCACACAACTCACCCATTGAACAAGGTTGAGACCAAGGGCAACGCTGGCGAGCAGATGTCGGGCGATTTCGCTATCGACTACGAGGCAGTAACCCTCACCGCAACTTCGACAGCCGAGGCTGACAAGGTTGTTACAACTAAGGCTCACAAGGCTCTTGCTGCTGGCGAGACTGACGATGTATTTATCGTAGTTCCTGCACGCGAGTACCCACAGGGTATCACTGTTCGTTTGATTGACAAGGCTGGTCACTATATGGATATCGCATCGAAGGCTATGACCATCGAGGCTGGCGAGATCAAGGCTATGCCTGTTGTAGAGTTCGTTCCTACCGGCACTCTCGTAGGTGTTGAGATTGCAAGCGCAGAGGATTTGGTAGCTTTTGCTAACGCATACAACGCAGGTGAGTATGCAGAGGTTAACCCTCTCGTTGTTGCTCTTAAGAACGACATCGAGTTCAACGACGCAACTAACGCTGCTTGGACTCCAATCGGAACAATGGCTTTTGAGGCTGAGGACGCGGTTGACAACCATTTCAAAGGTTGCTTCGACGGCCAGGGCTTCTCAATCAAGAATTGGCACTCAACCAACAAGCCGTTGATTATGGGCGCAAAAGATGCAATCATCAAGGATTTGACTATCGACAGTTCTTCTTCGATGACATTCTCATTGAACATCATCGAGGAGTCGCACTACGGTGTTATTGCCGGCGACGTTTTCGGAACCGTAATAGAGAACTGTACAAACAATGCTCCTGTTGTTCTTGACAACTGTCTTGCAGAGGGTCTTGCAGTTCGTTTGGATGTTGGTGGTATCGTAGGTCGTACAAATGGTGAGTGCCAGGTTCTCGGCTGTACAAACAATGCTACTATCGAGTCGATGGATACTTGTAACTTCGGTCTTGCTGATGGCGCAGTACCAAATGCAACCGTTTATATCGGTGGCATCTGCGGTTATAGCCGTTGTACAATGATTGACTGCTTGAACACAGGTAACATAACATCAAATTACAATGCAAAGACCAAAGCTTCAGCAGGTATTGTTGCTCGTATTACAGGAGATGCTTATACTTTGAAGGACTGTACTAACTCTGGTAACATCGTTGACAACTCACTACGAAAGCCGGCTGCTCCTATTAATTTGAATGACTACAACCGTTCTGTATATGTAGGTGGTGTTGTAGCTATCCAGGCAAGCAAGGCTGTTGATAATTGCTCGAATAGCGGTTCTATCACTATGAACACAAATGTTAAGCAACCTTTTGTTGGAGGTGTTATTGGACTTGTGAACACTACAGCTACCAATATCTCGAACCTCACAAACTCGGGTCCACTCACATCTACATCATCAACTCGTTATCTTCAAATGGGTGGTGTAATCGGATCTTGTCAAGTTTACACAATCTCGAACCTCGTGAATGAGGCTACAGGCACATTGTCGGTTACTACTGTGGAGAACGATACGGCGAATATTACTACAACTTTGGACTTGGGCGGTGTTATTGGTATATTCAAGCCAGCCGAAGCCGGAACTGTTGACGGTACATCAAATTACAACATTGTAAACAAGGCTCAGGTACAATACCAGTGGGTTTCTACTAATGAGTATGCATACTTGTCGGTAGGTGGTGTTATCGGTACTTTGTCGGCACCGGCAACCATTAAGAATGTTAAGAACGAAGGCTACGTAGCATTGATCAGTAACTCGAGTACCAATAAGAATCAGACATCTTATTGCGGTGGTATTGTCGGTGTATCTTCTGTAGCCGGAACCACTCTTGACGGCTGTGTTAATGCAAATATGGTATTCAGCCAGGAGCGTGGAACTCTTCTTCCAGATGAGACATCACTTCCTCTTACTGCCGCTCAGGGTTACTTCTGCGGCGGTATCGTAGCTTATATGATGGGTGATGCTGAGAATAAATCAACCATCTCAAACTGTCAGAACATCCCTCCGTATGTAGCAGTTACTGCTTCTTCTGCCGCTCTTCGTGCAAACCGCGGTTATATTGGTGGTATCGCAGCTTATGCAAGATACACAAACATCAGCAATTGCAACAGCACCGCAACTATGATGGGTGTAAATACCAACATCCGTTTGGGTGGTATTGCAGGTTACCTCTATGGCTCTCACATCGACAACTGCTCAGTAGTTAGCGATAACTTGTGTTCATGGAACAACACCCGTATCGGAGGTATTGCTTCGGGTGTAAATGCAGAGTCGTCGGTTAAGAACTCTACATTCAAGGGTAATATCACGAAGGATGCTACCAATGATATCAGCGGAATGGCTGTTGCCTATACTCTTGCAGGCGCAGTAATCGAGAACTGCGGTGTAGCAGGTTCAATCTATGGTAAGACTGTTACAGCTGATAACTTCTCAGGTCTCCTCGTTGGCGATGAAAACACTAAACCAACAGGTTGCTATTACCTTATTGAGTAATACTCTTTCAATCTCTTTGTCGGGTGGTCTTCGGACCACTCGGCAGAGAGGTTTTTTACAAGTGAGTAGTGAGTAACTCTAAGGACTCTAACGCCCCTAACGACTCTAACAACTCTAACAAAAAACAAAAAAAAGCTAATGGCTAATGGCCAATGGCTAACGGCTAATAAGATGAAACGACTTTTCATTCCAATTTTAACCCTTCTATTTGCGTTGGCTTGCACACCCGACAATGGTGGCGAGAACAACGGTGGCAACAATGGCGGTGGCGGCTACACTCCTACCGGCAAAATTACAGTCAAAGGTATCGTCTATGGCGGTGGTGTCAACAAGCTCGCCGGCGTAGTGATTTCCGATGGTTTGCTGTGCGTGCAGACCGATGAAAATGGTTACTTCGAAATCGACAGCGACCTCTCACGCACGAAGTTTATTACGGCAAGTATCCCTTCGGGTTACACTGCTCCGGTGGATGCAAATGGTCTGCCAATATTCTATTATCGCGTAACAGACGAGGATAGAAAGAAGGGTTTGGTGCAATACACCTTCGAATTCAATCCCATCAAGAATAATCCCGAGCGTTACACCCTTATCGTGGGTGCCGATCCGCAGCCGCGTGCTCGCTCGGCCGGCTACGACAATATCGCCTACCACGCACTCGACTGCTGCGACGACTTCTACCTCGATATGAAGGAGAAGGCGGCAACTATCAGCGACCGCAATGTCTATGGTATGATGCTCGGCGATATCGTACACGAGAATATGTCGCTCTTCACCAACTATGTGGCAGGCCTCAAAACACTCGGATTCCCGATGTTCAACATCATAGGCAACCACGACAACGACCATACCGCCGCAAACGACACCGATGGTCGTCGCAAGTACGAGGAGTGGTTGGGCCCAACCTACTACTCATTCAACATCGGCAAGCAGCACTATGTGGTGTTGGATAACCTCATTATGAAGAAGAATAGTGACGGTCAGCTCAAAGATTACGATCAGGGCCTCACCGACGAGATTTGGCAGTGGTTGCAGAACGACCTTCAATATGTAGATCGCTCGACAACGCTGATGGTGGCGGCTCACTCGCCGATGTTTATGTTGGATACTATGAGTGATCGCTCGAATGCCACAAGCGGTCACCGCAAGGATTACGCAAATCTCCTCTCGAAGTTCGACAAGGTACACGCGTGGGCAGGCCATATGCACACCACTTTCAACTATGTATATCCGGCATCGTCGCCACTCAAAAACATCGAAGTACACACCGTAGCGCGCTCTACGGGCGAGCTTTGGACAAACGAATACATAGCAGACGGAACACCGCGCGGTTATACCGTTGTGGAGGTTGATGGCGAAGAGATTTCGTGGTACTTCAAGCCTACAATCTACCAGCGCAAGGGCTACACGGGCAAGACCTCGCCAACACCTAACTACAAGTATCGCGATTGGACATACACCGATGGCGTAGCCAAGATGAAGGCCGACGGCTCGACACTCTCGGAGTCGTACCAGATGAAGGTCTATAAGCCTGGCGAGTACCACAAAACCTATAAGGATATGGTGGAGGGAAAAGAAGCCGACAAGAACTATATCTATGTAAATGTCTTCCTTTGGGATAGTAAGTGGCAAAAACCTAAGTTTAACGGTATGACGATGGCGACAGTGAAGTATGATACGGCATACTGCTTGGCTGACTACGAGATAAAGAATCACTACTACTCCTACGGTTACAAACTGGCAGGTGGTAGTGACTACGGTCCTGCCGACAACAATGTTCACACCATATTCCGCGCCTCTGTGTCCGCTACGAGTGATAAGAAGGGTACAGTAACCGTTGTGGATCGATTTGGCAACGAGTACTCGCAGAGTGTTTCGTGGTAAAATAGAAAGGGAGAGGTATTATTATGAAGAGATTTGTTTTTGCAGTTGCAGCGTTGTCGATGCTCTTCTTGGCGTGTCAAGAGTTCTCGACGGATGAAATATACAAGGAGGGGGTAACAGTACTGACGGTCGAGTTGCCTTCTACGGAGAAGCCTCGTACCGAATTAGGCGAGAAGGTAGATGGCAACTATCCCGTATATTGGTCGCAGGGCGATAAGATTGTGGTAAACGGAATCTTGTCGGAGGAGGTGCAGATAGACTCCGACAACCCACGCAGAGCAACATACGAAGTTCGCAGTGGAGTACTTGAATATCCATTCCTCGTAACATACCCTTACGCCGCTACTACTACCGAGCAGCAGCCACAGGTAGCATTCCCTGCTGTACAGAACTATATTGAGGGGTCGTTTGACTTGGGAGCGGCACCAATGTGTGGCTACAAGCGAACAATGAGCGATGCCTTGAAACTCCGCCACTTGGCAGGTGTATTCTGCTTCGCAATCAAGGGCGAGGACAACGATACGGTGTTGAAAACAATAACAATAACATCGGAGAAGCCTTTGTCGGGACCATTTGATGTTGATTGCGAAAATGGAAAAATCACTCCGACCGCCGACTGTGGTTGCTCCATAACCTACAACACAACTGACGCCTTCTCCCTCTCTACATCGAAGGAGAGATTGGCATTTATAGCCCTTCCGTATGGTGATTTGGGTATATGTCAGATCACCTTTACTGCCAAAGATGGCAGGGTGTTGAAGGCAAAGGTCAAAGGCTCGAATGTTGAGCCGGGTATTGTTAAGAAATTCTCACTCGTATTCAAGGAGAACAAAGCTGCGGGTATGCTCGACGAGATGACCGAAACCGTGGTTGATGAGTGGGGTACCGAGGCGGGCGTAACCGTCAAGGGTTATGTAAAGAGCAACGGACAAGGCTTGCAGGGAGTTGTGGTATCAGACGGATTGTTGTGCACCACAACCAATGTCAATGGATTTTACTCGCTGAAGAGCAACTTGGCGGATACGAAGTTCGTTACGGTAAGTATCCCTTCGGGCTACACCGCACCAACCGATGCGAATGGTTTGCCAATCTTCTACCACCGAGTAACCAGTGCGGAGAAAAAGGCTAATATGTGCGTTGCGGACTTCGCGTTCAACAAGATTGCGAACAATGGCGACCGCTTCACTCTGCTCGTAGGTGCCGACCCACAGCCGCGTCCAAGCAACTATGGCTTTGATAATAACGCCTATCACTCACTTGACTGCTGCAACGACCTCTACCGCGATATGCGCGAGAAGGCGGCAACCATAACCGATAGTAATGTCTATGGCTTGATGCTCGGCGATATTGTACACGAGGCGATGGATCTGTTCGATAACTATATTGCAGGTTTGAAGACGCTCAACTTCCCAATGTTTAATGTATTGGGTAACCACGACAACGATCCAACTGCGGCCAATGATGTCGAGGGCCGTCGTGTATTCGAGGAGAAGTTAGGCCCTACAAACTACTCGTTCAACATTGGTAATATACACTTCGTGGTGTTGGATAATCTGATTATGAAGCTTGAAGGTGAAGAGGGCTCACAGAAGTTGACGGGCACAGATCATGGCCTTACCGACGAGGTTTGGCAGTGGTTGCAGAACGACCTCGCACATGTGGATAAATCGACAACTTTGATGGTGGCAGCCCACTCGCCAATGACCAAGTTGCGCACAGGAGGCTCGCGTACCAATGCAGCAAAGCACTTTGCTGACTATACTGCCCTATTTGCAAAGTTTGCGCAGGTGCATATTTGGTCGGGCCACACCCATAAGACCTTCAACTACAACTATCCTCAGAGCAGTGCCTTATATCCAATCGAGGAGCATACCGTAGCACGCTCGACAGGTGAGTTGTGGACAAATGAGTATGAGGTTGGCGGAACACCACGCGGATATGTGGTGGTCGATGTCGATGGCAACAATGTTTCGTGGTATTTTAAGCCTACAATCTATCAGTCGGGCTCGTTTGTTTCGACCAGCAAATATACATCGAAGAAGCCTACCTATACCCACCGCGATTGGGACTACAACAATAACGGCATAGCAAAATTGCGCAATGATGGCTCTACATTGTCCGAGTCGTATCAGATGAAGATTTACGCTCCTGGCACCTATCACGATACATTCAGTGCGAAGATGAGCGGAGCGGCCGCAAACGACTACATCTATGTCAATGTATTTATGTGGGACGATAAGTGGGGAACTCCTACCTTCAATGGTCAGCAAATGGAGCATATATCATACAATACGGCCTACGAGCTTGCCGAGTATGAGATAATCAACCACTACTACACTTATGGCTACACATTGAAGAACTACGCTTCGTATGAGTATGAGTATGGCAAGGATACTTATGTACACACCGTCTTCCGTATCAAGGCTCCGAGCGCAACAGGCTCGGGAACTGTAAGTGTGGTGGACCGCTTTGGTAACAACTACTCTTCGACCGTAACTTGGTAAAATAACAAACTAAACAACTAAAATATGAACTACACAAAGAGATTATCACTGTTTTTAGTACTCTTGCTCTCCGTTGTTGCGGTATATGCAGGTGGTATCAAGAGTGCGCAGGATTTGATGACCTTCGTGACAGCCATTAATAGTGGTCAGGACTACTCCGCTTACAAAAACGATAAGGGCGAGGTGTGCCTCGAAGCCGATATCGATATGGCCAAGGTCAAGAAGATGCAGGCCGTAAGAACATTTGGTGGCGTGTTCAACGGTCAGGGCTTCTCCTTGAAGAATTGGAAGGCGCAGAATGGACTCTTCCACGAACTTTTGGAGGGTGGTAAGATTTGCAACCTCCGCATCGACGCTTCGTGTGTGATGAAGGCACAGGGCAAGGGTGGCGAGTACTTCCTCGGCTGGATTGCCAACATCAACAATGGTACAGTCGAGAATTGCGAGAATCACGGAGAGTTGATTCACAAGTCGAACTACACCGACGGCAACGTCTATGTCGGTGGTCTGGTTGGCTCGAACCGCTATGTAGTGTATCGTTCGCGTAACTACGGTAACGTATCGTCGGCCTGCATCTCTTGCAAGCGCGAGCCTAACAAGGAGGTCGCTATCTACGTCGGCGGTATCTGCGGTGCAACCTATCCAAAGAGCCGTTTGGGTGCTACTACTGCACGTTGCGAGAACTATGGCGCAGTAAAGACATTGAACGACGCTCGCTACGACAAGGTCGGTGGTATCTTGGGCGACGCATTCAGAACAACCGTGAAGTTGTGTATCAATCGTGGCGACGTTACAAGCACTTCGACCGTTTCCGAGTCGGGCGGCCTAAACGAGACATGGGCTGCGGGTATCGTTGGTTACTCGAAGCACGACATCATCTGCTGCGACAACTTCGGTACCGTATCTACATCGGGTGTGAGCGTGGCTAATACTGCCGGCATCTGCGGTATGCCGCACAATAAGATGGTTATTGCCGACTGTACTAACTATGGCAAGATCGAGACAGCAAACGACTTCCCTTCGCATACCGGAGGTATCGTTGCGTCTATCCGTCGTGAGGTTCACCTCGTAAGCTGCGCTAACCGCGGCGAGGTGCGTTTCATCGGCGCAAGCCCTACAAAGCCATCATTCACAGGCGGTATCGTAGGTCGGATTCACACCATAAAGACGGCAGTAGCAACTGCATATCTTCGTCGCTGCGTAAACTACGGCAAGGTAGAGAGCCTCTCGGGTGGTAACAACTACGAGAACCACGCTAACGCTATCCACACAGGTGGTATCGTAGGTCAGGCAACAGGTAATTCGAAGGCTACCGTAAAGATTCTCGACTGCGCAAATAAGGGCGAGGTTAAGGTTGCAACAGGTCGTCGCGGCGGCATCGCCGGAAACATCACTTTTACCGATGTTAAGGGTGGCGAGTTCAACAACTACGCCGAGGCTGTTGAGCCTATGGCTGACGGTTCGACTATCTACGGTCGCGTAGCTACCGAGCAGGGCGAGCCGGTTGTTGGTTGCGTTGTATCGGACGGTAAGCAGTGCGTGGCAACCGACAGCAACGGCCACTACACATTGAAGAGCGACATGAACAATACTCGTTTCGTATTCATCTCTATCCCTTCCGAGTATCAGATTCCTCATCGTAAGAGTGTAATTCAGAACTTCTACCGCATTCCTCGTCACAAGAAGGGTGCTGTGGCTAACTTTACACTCGCAAAGCGCACCGAATCGACCGATAAATACACCGTTGTTATGATTGGCGACCCTCAGATGCGTGGTCTTGGTCACGACGGCTCAGGCGAGCGCTATCGCGACGTATTGCTCCCAGACATTGAGGAGTTCAAGAAGACCACAAAGGGTGAGTTCTTCGCTATCAACCTCGGTGACTTGGTTTACAACTGGATGGCAGGTTACGACGACTATATGGACATCAGCTCGACCACTTCGTACCCTATGTGCCACGTAATCGGCAACCACGACTACGACCAGGCGAACATTCTCGAGGGTAAGTTGGGTACTCCATACTTCGAGGAGTATGTATCACCTACCTACTACTCGTTCACCATCGGCAAGGTTCACTATGTGATGGTAAACAGCATTGAGTACAGCCGTGCAGACGCTACTAAGCACTACGGTTCGGGCTTGGATAACGAACAGTTGGAGTGGTTGAAGCAGGATTTGAGCTATATTCCACACGACTACACTATCTACATCTGCGGTCACGCAAACCTCTGGAAGAAGCCGGGCACAAGCCCTAGGGGTTCGTACGGTAAGTACAACGTGAACTACGAGGCATATACCGAGCTTATTAAGCCTTATAAGCGAGTTTATTCGTGGTCGGGCCACTACCACTCTAACTACGAATTTGAGTACGCAGGAAAGCCTAAATACGAGGATATGAGCCACTTCTCATGTATCTCGGTATCGCGTTGTATCGGTACTTTGCGCTCGAATAAGGAGATGGATAACACAGGTCTTCCAAACGGCTACATGGTTGTAGAGGTTGACGGCGAGAATATCGAGTGGTGGTATAAGGTGCCTGGTCATGACCGCAACTACCAAATGCGCGCCTACACTCCTGTTCGCACAGGCGATGGCTACGTTAAGGTTAATATCTGGAACTACTCGCCGGATTCGAACTGGTCGGCTGTCGAGTGGTGGGAGAATGGCAAGAATGTTGGCGAATTTGAGCATTTTGCAGAGGTTGACCCTGACTATGTGAAGATTCACACCGAGCAGCTCGGCCACCTCACAGGTACTGCTGCCAAGTATGCTAAGCCAAGCAAGTCGCAATATATGTTCCGCATTAAGCCAAGCGAGGGCGTTCGCTCGGGCGAGATTCGCGTAACCGACAACTTTGGCAAGACCTACACCGAGAAGGTTGAGTGGTAGGCTGAAAAGATAGAACTGAAAACAAATGGCGACTCGAAAGTCGCCATTTGTTGTATAAAACAAAAGGTGTCGAATTTCGACACCTTTTTGCTTCGTTTGTTCTTTGGGGTGGAAGATGGGATTGGCTACTACGCAGGCTTTGCCTGCTCCGCTTAACACCTTTCCCTCCTGCTCGCCGCAGAGGCACTTCCGAACTCCACTGCACTCCGCAAGGAGTTGTAGAAC
>JAEIGA010004340.1_pt1 | contig 21948 bp, 15 predicted proteins | sample 9270691 | NCBI WGS metagenome assembly JAEIGA01 (sample SAMN17057246, study PRJNA624740) | gut metagenome | biome: biome; isolation source: fecal sample | host: Bos grunniens | place: China: Xizang | collected 2019 | reverse complement strand
ATTATCAAAAACGGCTTTGCGGTGCTTTATATGATAGCGCAAAGGCTTGTGTGGTACAGCGAAAGTCAGGGCTACCTTGTGGGCTCGCAAGGCTCTGTGGGCTCGTCCTTCGTTGCAACTATGGCGGGTATATCGGAGGTAAATCCTCTGCCGCCTCACTATTATTGCCCCAAATGTCAGTATTCGCATTTCTTTACCGACGGAAGCGTTGGCTCGGGCTTTGACCTTCCCGATGAATATTGCCCCAACTGCAAGACCAAGCTTAACGCGGACGGACACGACATACCCTTTGAGACCTTCCTTGGATTTTACGGCGATAAATCTCCCGATATTGACCTTAATTTCTCGGGTGACGTTCAAGGCAGAGTGCATAAATATACCGAGGAGCTTTTCGGAGCGGAAAACGTGTTCAGAGCGGGAACGCTTGGAACTCTTGCAGATAAGACCGCATACGGATTTGTGGCGAAATACTTTGAGGGCAAGGGTGTAAGCATAGGAAAGGCCGAAATGGAGCGCATAATCCAGAATTGTGTGGGTGTTAAGCGCACCACGGGACAGCACCCGGGCGGTATAATCGTTGTACCAAGAGAGTATGAGGTCTATGACTTTACGCCCGTTCAGCATCCCGCTGACGACCCCAACTCGGATATAGTAACCACTCACTTTGCGTTTTCATATCTTCACGACACCATACTTAAGCTTGACGAGCTGGGACATGATATTCCAACCAAATACAAGTGGCTTGAGAAATTCTCCGATACAAGCGTTATGGACGTTCCTATGAACGACCCCGCTGTATATGAGCTTTTCCATTCAACCGAGCCCTTAGGTATAAAAGCCGAGGATATAGACGCGCCCATAGGTACCTTCGGACTCCCCGAATTCGGTACTCACTTCCTGCAACAGGTGCTTGTTGACGCAAAGCCCAAAAACTTTGCCGACCTGCTTCAGATTTCGGGACTTACTCACGGTACGGGAGTGTGGCTTGGAAATGCTGACGAGCTTATAAAGGCGGGAATATGCGATATTTCAAAGGTTATCGGATGTCGTGATAACATAATGAACGACCTTATCCGTTACGGCGTTGAGAACGCTATGTCATTTAAAATAATGGAGAGCGTCAGAAAGGGTAAAGGACTTACCCCCGATTGGGAGCAGGCAATGCGTGACCACAATGTTCCCGAGTGGTACATCGACTCCTGCAAGAAGATAAAATACATGTTCCCGAAGGCTCACGCGGCGGCATACGTTATGTCGGCTATACGTCTTGGATGGTACAAGGTACATATACCTATAGCCTTTTATTGCGCTATGTTCACGGTTGCCCCCGGTGGCTTTGATGCCGCAATAGTCGGCAAGGGAAGAGCTAACGTTGTTTCTACTATCAAGGATATCGAGAAACGCGGAAAGGAAGCATCGCCCAAGGAGATAGCCTCCATCCCCTCATTGCAGTTGGCAAATGAGTGTATGGCAAGACGTATAAAATTCTTGCCCGTGGATATTGAGAAATCTCATTCGTATGCCTTTGTGCCTGAAAACGGAGCTATAAGAATGCCTTTCTCAGCGCTTGGAGGACTTGGCGAAAATGCAGCGGCAAACATACTTGCGGCAAGGGAAGAGGAAAAATTCTTCTCGGTAGAAGACCTGCAAAAGCGCGCTAAGCTTACTAAGAGCGTTATCGAAGTGTTAAGACAAAACCACGCCCTCGATAACCTCAACGAAACCGACCAGCTTTCAATGTTCTAAACAATCAAAATGCCAAGAGGTCTCTCTTGGCATTTTCTGTATATTAAAGCATATTTATAATATAAGGCTCAGCCTAAAACAACGTCCAAAATCATCATAAAGGAAAAGCCTGCGGAGAAACAGATTACCCCAATGTTAGAGCCTTCGTTTTTAGTGATTATAGGACTTAGCTCCTTTATCACGGCATATATCATAGCGCCTGCCGCAAAGCCCAGAAGGTAGGGAAGCAAGGGCAGAACCAAGGACAGTGCGAGAAGCGTGAAGAATGCCCCCACAGGCTCTATTACTCCCGATAAGAAGCCGTAGAAAAAAGCCTTTGATTTTTTCATACCGCTGCTCGCCAAGGGCATAGAAACTATTGCGCCTTCGGGAAAATTCTGTACCGCTATCCCCAGTGATAAGGCTAACGCTCCGCTTATATCAAGGTTACCCTGAGAAAGCATTGCGGCGTAAACCACACCCACAGCCATTCCCTCGGGCAGATTGTGCAAGGATACGGATGTAACCAGCATACGGTTTTCGTTTAATTGGCCTACCTCAGAGGCAAGACTTGGCTCGGGTAATATTTTGTCCATCAAAAGTAAAAACAGTACCCCGAACCATAGACCGCTTAAGGCGGGTATAAAAGATAATACCCCCATTCGTACCGAACTTTCGTATTCCATTGCGGGTATAAGTAAGCTCCATACGGATGCCGCTATCATAACCCCCGCGGCAAATCCGCTTATAGCCTGCTTCAAGCTGCTTTTCAGCCCTTTGTTCATAAAGAAAACGCAGGCTGCTCCTAAAGTAGTTCCTATGAATGGAAGCATTATTCCAAAAAATATCTTTAAATACATCAAAGCACCTCCAAAGAACAATTACAATGACAGTTATTGATAATATATGTTTTTCAGAGGGCAGTCGTTACATAAAAAAGGGAGCTGAAATCAGCTCCCTTGGTATGAATAATCTTATCTGTTAAGAATGAGCTTTGTAAGCTCTACGGGGTTAACGATAACGCCATCCTTGTAAACACGCATGTTACCGGATGCGATTTCATCAATGAGGATTACCTCATCTCCGTTGTATCCAAACTCAAACTTGATGTCCCAAAGGTCAAGACCGATAGTCTTGAGGTCATCGGCAACTATCTTGGTGATAGCAAGCGTCTGAGCCTTGAGGCTTTCAAACATCTCCTCGGTCATAACACCGAGAGCAACGAGTCCTTCGCCTGTTACCAGAGGATCGCCCTTTGCGTCGTTCTTAAAAGTGCACTCTACGTATCCACCGGGAAGAACGGTTCCGTCTGCAATGTACTCGCCGTATCTGCGGATAAAGCTGCCGGTAGCAACAAGACGGCAAATAACCTCAAGTCCGTGACCGAATACCTTTCCGGGAAGTACTTCCATAGTAGCGTCATCAACGTTTGCGCTTACGTAATGGGTCTTGATGCCTGCTTCCTTGAGAAGCTCAAAATAGTAAACAGAGGTCTGAAGATTAGCCTTGCCGATTCCTTCAATTGTGAGACCAACAGTATTCTCGCCGGGATCGAATACGCCGTCCTTGCCGGTGCAGTCATCCTTAAACTTGAGCATTACGTTGCCGTTGTCAAGAGAGAATACGTCTTTTGTTTTGCCTTCATAGATCTTTTTCATAACTTAACTCCTTAAAATCAAAGATTAGGATTTATAACATAAATATTTTAGCATAAAAATTGTTTTTTGTATATATTTTTTTAGAAAATTTTTTAAATTTTTTAATCTGGATTAAAATAGTGAATTTTTGTTGACATAATTTGTGAATTCTGCTATAATTTTTTTAGTTTGATTTATATGAGGTTTTTAATGGAACTTAATTGTATGCAAAAAAGGACGTGGGCTGAAATAGACCTTGACGCGTTGGAATACAATTACAAATTGCTAAGGACGCTGACACCGAGCACCGCAAAAATGTGTTGCACGGTAAAGGCTGACGCGTACGGTCACGGCTCGGTAAGAGTTGCAAAGCTGTACGAGGATATAGGAGCCGATTATCTTGCGGTATCAAATATCAAGGAAGCTATTATTTTGCGTGACGCGGGAATAAAGCTGCCGATATTGATATTGGGGTATACCGATCCATCCTGCGCGGAGCTGCTTGCGAAGCACCGCATATCCCAGTGCGTGTATTCTTACGATTACGGCAAGGCATTGGCAGAGGCGGCAATTGAGGCTGGTGTAAGGGTTCATATACACGTAAAGCTTGACGTGGGAATGGGAAGGATAGGCTTTGTAATACACGATAACGATGATGCGGTTATTGAGGATATACTTGAAATATGCCGTAACGATTGCTTTGTTACAGAGGGAATATTTGCTCATTTTCCTATGGCGGGAGAGGGTAGCGGAGATAAAGACGTTACACTCAGACAATACCGTATGTTTTGCGGCGCGGCGGATAAATTGGAAGCCAAGGGAATACACTTTGAGATAAAGCATTGCAGTAACAGCGCCGCGGCGATAAAGTATCCCGAATTCAGTCTGGATATGGTAAGATACGGTGTGGCACTTTACGGCGCATTGCCGTCGGATGATATACGAGGCGTAGCTCTTAAAAATACGTTGTCACTTAAAAGCATTGTTTCTAATGTCAAGCAGGTGAAAAAGGGAGATACCATTAGCTATGGTAGTGAATATGTAGCCGATAGAGATATAGTAGTGGCTACACTGCCCGTAGGCTATGACGATGGCTTCAGACGTGAGAATTTCACAAATGGCTCGCTTGTATCGGTCAACGGCGTTCTTTGCCCCATAACTGGAAGAGTGTGCATGGACCAGACAATGATCGATGTGAGCAAGGTTAAGGACATCAAGCTTGGCGACGTAGCCGTTATTTATGGAAGCGGAAGCAGCGTGGATATCATGGAGTTTTCAAAAAAGAACAAAAAGATACCCTATGAGACTATGTGCGAGGTGTCCGCAAGAGTTCCCAGAGTATATATGAAAAACAAGGAAATAGAAAGCATCCGCGACTCTTTTGTTTGATAATAAATCCTTTTGTAAAAGATTACAAAATCAAGTCTTAAAAAAAGTAAAAATTTTATTTGGAAACAAACATTTTCTGTTGACTTTCTCAAGGTAATATGGTATAATAAATTTGTCAGTTTTTTAGTATTTTTCGGGCTTTTTGTGACCGGCGGATTTATGGAAAAAACCATGGGGAAGCAAGAAGTAATAAGCCGACCGCCTGGGCAGCCCTGTCAATCTTTTGGGATAGGACTGCCCATATTTATTTTTGAGGAGGAACAGAATGAAAAAAGTTGGTATTGTTATGGGCAGTGACAGCGATCTGCCTATCGTAAGCAAAGCGATCGACACATTAAAGGAATACGGAGTTCCTTTTGAGGTGCACGTTTATTCCGCCCACAGAACACCTGTTGAGGCTAAGGATTTTTCCGCTAACGCACGTAAGAATGGCTTTGGAGCTATTATCGCGGCTGCGGGAATGGCAGCGCATCTTGCGGGTGCGGTTGCGGCAAACACTACCTTGCCCGTTATCGGAATCCCTGTTCAGTCAAAGAATTTGGGTGGAATGGACGCTCTTCTGTCCACGGTTCAGATGCCTACCGGTATTCCCGTTGCTACCGTTGCAATAGACGGTGCTGCTAACGCAGCTATATTGGCTATACAGATGCTTGCCATAGAGGATGCGGACCTTGCCGCAAGGCTTGACGCGGCAAGAAAGGCGGGAGCGGATAAGGTTCTTGCTAAGAATGCCGATATAGAGGCTAAATTCAACAACTTAGCTTAAAACGCAAAAAGATACAGGAGGAAACAAATGGGAGGATTTTTTGGCGTTGCGAGCAAGCATGACGCGATATCCGACGTGTTTTTCGGAACCGATTACCATTCTCATCTCGGACCAAAAAGAGGAGGAATGGCGGCGTACGATAAAGAAATAGGTCTTCAAAGAGATATACACAATATCGAAAACTCACCTTTCAGAACGAAATTTGACAAGATTTTTGATGATATGAAGGGCAATTCTGCCATAGGCTGCATAAGCGATACAGACCCGCAGCCCTTGCTGATAAAATCTACCATAGGTACTTACGCTATCTCTTTTGTGGGACTTATAAATAATTCCGAGGAGCTTATAAATAAATATCTCCTGACAAACGGAGGTCATTTCGGAGTTATGACGGGAGGTAAGGTCAATTCGGTCGAGCTGGTAGCTTCTCTGATAAATCACAAGAGCAACTATTGTGAGGGAATTAAGTTTGCACAGGATGTTATTGACGGTTCAATGACGGTTCTTATTCTTAAGGATGACGGAACAATAATCGCGGGAAGAGATAAGTACGGAAGACTTCCCGTAATTATCGGTAAGAGTTCAAGTGGCTACTGCGTTTCCTTTGAATCCTTTGCCTTTGAAAAGCTTGGATATAAAAAGGAGCGTGAGCTTGGTCCTGGAGAAATCGTAGAGTTTTCTCACAATTCCATTAAGCAGCTTGCGCAGCCAAAAGAGCAGATGAGGATATGCTCATTCCTTTGGTCCTACTACGGATATTCAAACTCTACCTACGAGGGTGTTAACGTAGAGCTAATGCGATATAAGAACGGACACATCCTTGCGAGAAACGATAAAGAAGAGGGACTCGCCGAGAACGTGGATTACGTATGCGGTGTGCCTGATTCGGGAACACCACACGCTATCGGATACGCTAATGAAAGCAAGAAGGATTTTGCAAGACCTTTTATCAAATATACGCCTACTTGGCCCAGAAGCTTTACTCCTTCAAAGCAGGCTGAGCGTAATAAAATAGCAAAGATGAAGCAGATACCCGTTACCGAGCTTATACGCGACAAAAACCTCTTGTTTGTTGATGATTCTATCGTAAGAGGAACGCAGCTTAAGGAAACGGTTGAATTTCTCTATGAAAACGGAGCAAAAGCGGTTCATATGCGTTCCGCGTGTCCTCCTATAATGTACAGCTGTAAATATCTGAACTTCTCACGGGCTACCAGTCCTATGGAGCTTATTGCAAGAAGAACCATAGTTGAGCTTGAGGGTGAGAAGGGACTTGAGTATATAAATGAATATATTGACTCAAAAACCGAAAGAGGCAAGAAGCTGCGCAAGGCTATCGCGGATAAATTCCACTTTGATTCTCTTGAATTCCAGTCACTTGAGGGAATAATTGAGGCTATCGGAATTGATGAGTGCAAGCTTTGCACCTATTGTTGGAACGGAAAAGAATAATAAAAATTTGATTACATTTTGAAAGGAAATAAAAAAATGTCAAACAACAGTTACAGTGAGAGCTATAAGGCAGCAGGGGTAGATATTACTGCGGGCTACAAATCCGTAGAGCTTATGAAAAAGCACATTGCACGTACAAAAAACGCAGGATGTCTTGATGACGTAGGCGGCTTTGGCGGTTGCTTTGGTCTTGATCTTGGCGGAATAGAGGAGCCCGTGCTTGTTTCGGGAACAGACGGCGTAGGAACTAAGCTTCGTTTTGCTATGCTGTTGGACAAGCACGATACCATCGGTATAGATGCGGTAGCTATGTGCGTAAACGATATTATCTGTTGCGGTGCAAGACCATTGTTCTTCCTTGACTATATTGCTTGCGGAAAGAATTACCCCGAGAAGATAGCAGCTATCGTTTCGGGCGTTGCGGAAGGGTGTGTTCGCTCGGGTAGCGCGCTTATAGGCGGAGAAACTGCGGAGCATCCCGGTATGATGCCTGAGAACGATTACGATATCGCAGGATTCAGCGTAGGTGTGGTTGACAAAAAGAAGATAATCGACAACACCAAGATGGCAGAGGGAGACGTGGTTATCGCTCTCGCGTCCAGCGGAGTTCACTCTAACGGATTTTCTCTTGTACGTAAGGTGTTTGACGTTGAGAATAATACCGAGCTTACAAAGCCCTGTGCAGAGCTTGGCGGAAAGAGCGTAGCTGAGGTTCTTCTCACTCCCACAAGGATTTACGTAAAGCCTGTTCTCGCGTTGCTTGAAAAGGTAAACGTAAAGGGAATAAGCCATATTACAGGCGGCGGCTTCTACGAGAATATTCCGAGATCCATTCCCGACGGACTTACGGCTAAGATAACCAAGTCGGCTATAAAGGTTCTTCCTATCTTTGATATGATAGCAAAGGTTGGAAACGTGCCCGAGAGAGATATGTACAATACCTTTAATATGGGCGTTGGTATGAGCATAGTCGTTCCCGCGGCAGAGGTTGAAACCGCACTTGCGATCCTTAGAGAGCAGGGCGAGGATGCGTACGTTATTGGCGAGATAATCAAGGGTAACGACGGAGTGGTATTCTGCTGATGAAAAACGCTACAACGAGAATTGCCGTATTCGTATCGGGCGGAGGAACCAATCTTCAGGCTTTGATAGACGCGGCAGATAAGGGTATTATAAAATCGGGAAGAATAGAGCTTGTTATCTCAAACAATCCCGATGCTTATGCTATCAAGCGTGCCGAGAGCGCAGGTATTCCCGTAGCTGTTGTTAGCAAAAAGGCGTGTGGCTCTCAGGAGGCATTCGAGGAAAAGCTCAAGGAAACTCTGCGTGAATATGATATTGAGCTTATAGTTCTCGCGGGATTTATGAACATACTCAGTGCAAATTTCACTAAGGACTATCCCGAACGCATAATTAACGTTCACCCCTCGCTTATTCCTTCCTTCTGCGGAAAAGGCTTTTACGGACTCCGTGTGCACGAGGCAGCCCTCGAATACGGAGTAAAGGTAACGGGTGCGACGGTCCATTTCGTAAATGAAATACCCGATGGCGGACGGATAATATTGCAAAAAAGTGTTGCAATAAGAAAGCATGATACACCCGAAATACTCCAGCAGAGAGTTATGCGTCAAGCCGAGTGGATAATACTTCCCAAGGCTGTGGAATTGGTATCAAAAGAAATAAATTCATTAAAGAAAGGTAACTGAAATGAGCGTTAAAGGATTGAATTCTATAAAAGATTTGCTTTCATCAAATACTTATCCCGGCAGAGGAATTGTAATAGGACAGAGTGCCGACGGCAAGAACGCTATGATTGCTTACTTCATAATGGGAAGAAGCGAGAATAGCCGCAACCGTATTTTTGAACGCTACGAGGGCGGAATGAGAACCAAGGCTTTTGATGAGTCCAAGCTCGTTGACCCCAGTCTTATTATTTACAATCCCTTCCTTGAGAGGGGAACGGTTGATATCGTGACAAACGGAGATCAGACCGATACCATATACGATTATATTACCGAAAACGGAGAAGATGGATTTGCGTTTGTAAAGGCACTTCATACCCGTGAGTTTGAGCCCGATGCTCCTAACTTTACGCCCAGAATTTCAGGTATTCTTCATTATTCCTTTGAGGGCAAGGCTTTCCATTATCAGCTTTCCATTTTAAAGAGCGCTGACGGGAACCCTGAGGTCTGCAACCGATACTTCTACAGCTATGCGCCAATGAAAGGAATAGGACATTTTATCCATACTTATGAATGTGACGGAAACCCCATTCCTTCCTTCTACGGAGAGCCCGAGGTAGTAACGCTTCCCAATACAGCTGAGGAGCTTGCTGAGCTTGTTTGGACAAACCTGAATGAGGACAACAAGGTATCGCTTTTCGTTCGTTGCGTACCTCTTGATGGAAGCGAGCCTACCGAAGTAATAATAAACAAAAACGTTTAAAGGAGTATCGAGATGAAAGAATTTGAACTGAAATACGGCTGTAATCCCAATCAGAAGCCCGCTAAAATATTTATGGAGGGCGACAAAGAGCTTCCCATTGAGATACTCAGCGGAAGACCCGGTTACATAAACTTCCTTGATGCTTTCAACAGCTGGCAGCTTGTAAAGGAGCTTAAGGAGGCTACGGGAATGCCTTGCGCAACATCCTTCAAGCACGTTAGCCCTACCTCTGCGGCAGTTGGTCTTCCTCTTTCTGAAACACTCAAGAAGGCTTGCTTCGTTGACGATATAGAGGGACTTGACGATTCTCCCTTGGCTTGTGCTTACGCAAGAGCGAGAGGAACTGACAGAATGTCTTCCTTCGGTGACTGGATAGCGCTCAGCGACGTTTGTGATGTTACCACAGCGCTTCTCGTGAAGCGTGAGGTATCCGACGGTATAATCGCGCCCGGTTACACCGACGAAGCTCTTGAAATACTTAAATCTAAGAGAAAGGGTAATTACAATATCGTAAAGATAGACCCCAATTACGTTCCCGACGAAATAGAGCGCAAGCAGGTTTACGGAATTACCTTTGAGCAGGGAAGAAACAATTTTGAGATCAATCCCGCGCTCCTTTCCAATATAGTTACCGCAAAGAAAGAGCTTCCCGAGGAGGCGGTTCGCGACCTTATGATTGCTCTTATCACTCTCAAATATACTCAGTCCAATTCGGTTTGTTATGCATATAACGGACAGGCAATAGGTGTTGGAGCAGGTCAGCAGTCTAGAATCCACTGCACAAGACTTGCGGGTAATAAGGCTGATATCTGGCATCTTCGTCAGCATCCCAAGGTATTGGCGCTTCCTTTCCTTGATACACTGGGACGCCCCGACAGAGATAATACTATCGACGTTTATATCTCCGACCAGAGCGAGGACGTGCTTGCAGAGGGTAACTGGCAGAAATACTTCAAGGTACAGCCCGAGGAGTTTACCGCGAAGGAAAAGAGAGAATATCTCGATTCCATAACAGGTGTATCTGTTGGCAGTGATGCTTTCTTCCCATTCAGCGATAATATAGACAGAGCACGCAGAAGCGGTGTTTCTTATATCGCGGAGCCGGGTGGATCTATCCGTGATGACGTTGTTATCAAGGCTTGTGACGATTACGGTATGGTCATGAGCTTTACGGGAATGAGATTGTTCCACCATTGATTGCATGGGAGTAGAGCAGATGAAAATAATGGTTGTAGGCGGTGGCGGAAGAGAGCACGCCATCATAAAAAAAATAAAAGAAAGCCCATTGGCTGACAAGATATATGCGCTTCCGGGTAACGGCGGTATTGCTGAGGACGCAGAGTGTGTAGCTATCGGTGCAAAGGAAATTGACAAGATAGTTGATTTTGCCGTATCCAAAAAGATAGATTATGCCATAGTCGCTCCCGACGACCCGTTGGTGCTTGGCGCGGTTGATGCCTTGAACGAGGCGGGAATTCCTTGCTTCGGTCCCCGCGCAAACGCGGCTATAATTGAGGGAAGCAAGATATTCTCTAAAAACCTTATGAAAAAATACGGTATTCCCACGGCACAGTACGAGGTGTTTACCGAAAAGGAAGCCGCACTCAAGTATCTTGAGGATGCGCCTATCCCCACCGTTATAAAGGCGGACGGACTTGCTCTCGGAAAGGGAGTTGTTATCGCGATGACCAGAGAAGAGGCAATCGACGCTGTAAAATCCATGATGGAGGACAAGGTGTTCGGCGATAGCGGAAGCAAAATAGTTATCGAGGAATTTCTTACAGGTCCCGAGGTGTCTGTTCTGTCCTTTACAGACGGAAAGACCGTAGTTCCTATGGTATCCTCTATGGACCATAAGCGCGCCCTTGACGGCGATAAGGGACTTAATACGGGTGGAATGGGAACTATTGCTCCCAATCCTTACTATACCGATGCGATTGCGGATGTTTGTATGAGGGAGATTTTCCTTCCCACAATAAACGCAATGAACGCAGAGGGAAGAACCTTTAAGGGATGTCTGTATTTCGGTCTTATGCTTACCGCAAACGGACCTAAGGTAATTGAGTATAACTGCCGCTTCGGTGACCCCGAAACACAGGTAGTCCTTCCTTTGCTTGACGGAGATCTGCTTGAAATAATGCAGGCTTGTACCAATGGTACTCTCGCTGATATGGATGTAAAATTCAAGAGTCAGGCTGCGTGCTGTGTTATTATGGCATCCGACGGATACCCCGGTAAATATAGCGGTGGCTTTGAGATAACCCGCGACACGGGTATTGACGGTGAGGTTTACGTAGCGGGCGCTAAGCTTGCTGACGGTAAGCTTCTTACCGCAGGCGGAAGAGTTCTTGGCGTCGTTGCTATTGGAGATAATCTTGGTAAGGCTATCGACAAGGCGTACGCAAACGTACAGAAGGTACACTTTGACAATGCTTTCTTCCGTAAGGATATTGGACAAAAAGCAATGGCAGTTTTTAGTGAAAATTAATTTGGAGGCAACATGGTTTACAGAGTATACGTAGAAAAGAAAAAGGGACTTGAAAACGAGGCAAATTCTCTTTATCGCGAGCTTAGAGAAATGCTCAATATCACTTCTCTTGAAAAGGTAAGACTTCTTAACAGATACGACGTTGAGAATATAGAAAAAGAGCTGTTTGACTATTCTGTCAACACTGTCTTTTCCGAGCCTCAGCTGGATAATGTGACCTATGAGCTTACAAATGATGATTGCACTATTTTTGCGGTTGAATATCTCCCTGGTCAGTTTGACCAGAGAGCCGATTCTGCGGCACAGTGTATACAGCTTATATCACAAAAGGAGCGTCCGCTTGTTCGTACCGCAAGAGTATATTACCTCTACGGAAAGCTTACGGCAGAGGATATTGCTGCTATAAAGAAATACGTTATCAATCCCGTGGAGAGCCGCGAAGCTTCTCTTGCAGAATTTGATACGCTTGTAGCAGAGTATGATATACCTACCACGGTTGACGTTTTGAGCGGATTTATAACCTTTGAGGATGATGCGCTGGCAAAGATGGTGAGCGACCTCGGTCTTGCTATGGACCTTGACGATATTCGCTTCTGCCGCGACTATTTTAGAACAGAGCAGCGTGACCCCACAATTACTGAGATCCGTATGATAGATACGTATTGGTCGGATCACTGCCGTCACACCACTTTCTTGACAACTGTTGACAGTGTTAAGTTTGAGGACGAGCAGATTGAGGCGGCATATAACGATTATCTCGCCGCAAGAAAGGAGCTTGGAAGAACAAAGCCCATAAATCTTATGGATATCGGCACTCTTGCCGCTAAATATCTTAAGAAGCAGGGTAAGCTTGACAAGCTTGACGAGTCCGAGGAGATAAACGCTTGTACAGTAAAGATAAAGGTTAATATAGATGGTAAGGAAGAGGATTGGTTGCTTCTCTTTAAGAACGAGACCCATAACCATCCTACCGAGATAGAGCCCTTCGGTGGTGCGGCTACATGTATCGGCGGAGCTATCAGAGACCCGCTCTCGGGACGTTCTTACGTTTACGGTGCAATGCGTGTAACAGGTGCGGCTGACCCCAGAAAGCCTATCAGCGAAACCATACCCGGTAAGCTTCCCCAGAGAAAGATAGTTTCTACCGCTGCCGCAGGATATTCTTCCTACGGTAACCAGATAGGACTTGCAACCGGAATCGTTGACGAGCTTTATCACGACGGATACGTAGCAAAGCGTATGGAGATCGGTGCTGTTATAGCAGCTGCTCCCGCAGAAAACGTAAGACGCGAGGTTCCCGCAGACGGAGATATTATAGTTCTTCTTGGCGGTAGAACAGGACGTGACGGATGCGGCGGAGCTACCGGTTCTTCCAAATCCCACACCCTCGACTCTCTCCAGACCTGCGGAGCTGAGGTACAGAAGGGTAATGCTCCCGAGGAGCGTAAGCTTCAAAGACTTTTCCGCAACGGAGAGGCTACAAGACTTATAAAGCGTTGTAACGACTTTGGAGCAGGCGGTGTATCTGTTGCTATCGGCGAGCTTGCAGACGGAATCGAGATAAATCTTAATGCAGTACCTAAGAAATATGAGGGACTTGATGGTACAGAACTTGCAATAAGTGAATCTCAGGAGAGAATGGCTGTTGTTGTTGAAGCAAAGGACGTTGAGCAGTTCAAGAAGCTTGCTGAGTCCGAAAACCTTGAGGCAACTGTAGTTGCTCGTGTTACCGAGCTTCCCAGACTCGTAATGAAGTGGAACGATAAGGTTATAGTTGATATTTCCCGTGAGTTCCTTAACTCTAACGGCGCTGAAAAGCATATCGATATTACTGCCGCTAAGCCAGAAAGCTTTGCTAAGAAGGTAGAGGGAAGCTTTGGGGATATGCTCACAGATCTCGCAAAGGATCTTAACGTATGCTCTAAGAGAGGTCTTAGCGAGAGATTTGACTCCACCATCGGCGCAGGAAGCGTTCTTATGCCTTTTGGAGGAAAGAACCAGAGTACACCTACTCAGGTAATGGTAAACAAGGTATCTGTTGAAAAGAAGGATACCGATACCTGCTCCTTTATGGCTTGGGGATACAACCCCTTCATTTCCGAAAAGAGCCCCTACCACGGAGCTTATCTTGCAGTAGTTGAGTCTGCATCCAAGCTGATTGCGGGCGGCGCTAACTTTGAGGATACTTATCTGACCTTCCAGGAATACTTTGAAAAGCCCAGAAAAGAGGCTAAGCGTTGGGGCAAGCCATTCTCGGCGCTTCTTGGAGCTTTCAAAGCACAGACCGACTTGGGTATCGCCGCTATTGGAGGAAAGGACTCTATGAGCGGAAGCTTTGAGGATATAGACGTTCCTCCCACACTGGTATCCTTTGCGGTAACCACGGGCAAGACCCAAACCGTAACCAGTGCCGAATTTAAGGTTCCTTGCAGCCGTGTAGTATGGCTCAGACCCGAATATGATGCTGACGGTTTGCCTAAGGCTGAGTCCTTGCTCAAGCTCTTTGATAAGGTTTCTGCACTTACGGCAGAGGGTAAGCTTCTTGCTGTATATACCCCTACATACGGCGGTGTAGCTGAAGCTGTGATGAAGATGTGCTTTGGTAACGGACTTGGATTTAAGTTCTCGGATAAGGTATCTCTTGAGGAGATATTCGGTTATTCCTACGGCTCCTTCGTGCTCGAGCTTGCTGATGGCACAGAGGTTGACGGAACCTTCCTTGGTACCACTACGGGTAAGGGAGAAATAGTTTACGGAAATGATGTTGTAGAGCTTAACAAGCTCTATGCCGATTACGAGAACGTACTCGAGGGAGTTTATCCCACCAACGCTTATGAAACCAAGATGGATATTCCCGCATTCGCATATAACGGTGAAAAGGCTGCTCCCGCGGTTCTCAAGTGCGCAAAGCCCAAGGTTCTTATACCTGTATTCCCAGGTACAAACTGTGAGTATGACTCCGCAAAGGCATTTATGAGAGCAGGCGCAGAAACAGAAATATTCGTTATCAACAACCTCTCCGCGCAGAAGGTTTCCGACTCTGTTGACGCTTTTGTAAAGAAGATAAAGGATTCTCAGATAATCTTCGTTCCCGGTGGATTTTCAGGCGGTGACGAGCCCGATGGCTCAGGTAAGTTCATAACTGCGTTCTTCCGTAACGGAGCTATAAAGAACGAGGTTAACGAGCTTCTTAAGAACCGCGACGGTCTTATGTGCGGTATCTGTAACGGTTTCCAGGCACTTATAAAGCTTGGTCTTGTTCCTTACGGTGAAATAATAGACACAGACGAAAGCTGTCCTACTCTTACATTCAACAGCATTGGACGCCATCAGTCGAGAATAGTACGCACGAGAATTGCCTCCAACAAGTCTCCTTGGTTCTCCGAGGTCAACGTTGGTGACGTATATTCCGTTCCGATATCTCACGGTGAGGGTAGATTCTTCGCGTCCCACGAGCTTATTATGAAGCTTGCCGAGAACGGACAGATAGCCACCCAGTACGTTGATCTTGAAGGAAAGCCTACCGCGGATATTCTCTACAATCCCAACAACTCCTGCTTCGCTATCGAGGGAATTACTTCTCCCGACGGACACGTGCTTGGAAAGATGGGACACACCGAAAGATATAATAAAGGTCTGTATCAAAATGTCGAAGGAAACTACGATATGAAGATATTTGAATCCGCAGTTAAATATTTTAAGTAAACTCGATGGGGACTTTAAAAGTCCCCATTGATTTTTATTTGGATTTGTGATAAAATTAATTAAAACTTAAAATAGGAGATTATATAATGTCTAAAAGAGCTTCGGGCGTTTTAATGCATATCTCATCTCTTCCGGGCGAATATTCCGTAGGTTCATTCGGTAAGGAAGCAAGAGCATTTGTTGATTTTCTGTGCGATTGCGGCTTTTCGTATTGGCAGGTGCTCCCGTTCTGTATGCCTGACGATTGCAATTCGCCCTATAAATCTTATTCATCCTTCGGAGGGAATCCATATTTTATAGATTTGGAAATATTAAAAGAAAAAGGTCTTTTAAGTGAAGAGGAGCTGGATGACGCAAGGCAGAATAGCCCTTATCTTTGTGAATATGACAGACTGAACGAAGAGCGAATTACGCTTTTGAGAAAAGCTGCCGAAAGATTCACAGATAAGGAAAAGGTAAGGAAATTTCTTCTTAAATATCCAAGTCTTTCAAAAGCGGCAGAGTTTTTGGCGCTTCGTGATGCCAACAACGGAATGCCTTGGCAGGAATGGACTGTAAAGGTTTCCGAGCCTCAAATACTTTTCTTTTGGCAATTCGTACAGTATGAGTTTTTTATTCAGTGGGCAGACCTTAAGGGCTACGCCAACGAAAAGGGAATAAAGATTATTGGTGATATACCGATATACGTTGCGCTCGACAGCGCTGACGTATGGGCAGATCCTTCGCAGTTCTTACTTGACAAAGACGGTCAGCCTAAATGCGTTGCGGGCTGTCCACCCGATTATTTTTCGGAGGACGGGCAGATGTGGGGAAATCCCATATACGATTGGAAGGCTATGAAAAAGGACGGATACGCATGGTGGAGCGAGCGTATCAGGTATATGCTTACTCTGTTTGACGGCGTAAGAATAGACCATTTCAGAGGATTCGAATCATATTGGAGTATTCCTAAGGGCGCGCTGACAGCCAAAGAAGGAAAATGGATAAAGGGACCGGGAAGGTCGCTTATAAACAAAATAAGAGAGATTGCGGGAGAGCGTCTCATAATTGCCGAGGACCTTGGAGATATAACCCCGGAAGTGTCCGCTTTGCTTGAATATAGCAAATTTCCGGGAATGCGAGTATTTCAGTTTGCTTTCCTCGGTGATAAGGACTCACCTCACCTTCCGCATAATTACATAGATAACTGTATTGCATATACGGGAACACATGATAACAATACCTTGCTTGGATACATCTGGGAATTGGATGAAGCCACGCGTAAGCGTGCTTTAGCATACTGCGGAGGATATGAGGAGGATTGGAGCATAGGCTGCAAAAAGATAATCAATACTATGCTTGCAAGTCACGCAGCAACCGTTATAATTCCCATTCAAGATATCTTTGTTTTTGGTGCGGATACAAGGATGAATACCCCGGGCACAGCTAAAAATAACTGGGCATATAGAATTACGCAAGATCAATTAAACAACGTAAACAGAAAATATTTTTATTCAATAAACGAATTGTATTCAAGAGTATAGAAAAAGAGCCTATTGCCATAGCAATAGGCTCTTTTATTATTTGTCCTTCTTTAAGGACTTTTTAGTTCCGTCAGGATATTGAATTACCGTGTTATCGAGCATTGCGCCAAAGGAAAGTCTGAACTCCGCAATATATTCATCGTGAAGAGCCTTGCGTTCCTCAGCTTCTTCGGGCGTGAGAGTTCCTTCCTTTTTCTTTTTTGCCAGCTCGTTTATTCTGTCAAGCTTTGCTTTTTCCATTGTAACACCTTATGCTCTAATAGAAATTCCGAGATTTCGCTCAAGTCCCGCCAGTATCTTAGCGGATACCTTTTCCGCTTCTTCAACGGTAAGCGTTCTGTCGGCAGCTCTCAGGGTAACGCGCAGAGAAACAGACTTCTTGTTTTCACCAATCTGAGGTCCGCGATAGATATCAAAGAGAGCAATGTCCTCAACAAGCTTTCCGCCAGCCTTAGCCATTTCAGCCTTGATAGTTCCAACCTCAAGGGATTCATCGCAAACAAAGGAGAAGTCACGTGTAGAAGCAGGGAACTTAGGCAGAGGTGTATAAAGCTTTGTGTCGCTCATCATCTCGAAAATAGCCTCAAAATCAAGCTCGCAGGCATAAACAGGAATATCAATTCCGTAGTTCTGAGCCGTAAGAGGATGTATCTGTCCAATGATACCTATTGATTTTCCGCCTACAACAATTTCCGCGCATCTGCCGGGATGATAAGAGGGGTTAGACGATATAGCAGTTACGGTGAAGCTCTTTATGTCTGCAAGCTTAAGAATATTCTCACAGACGCCCTTTATAGTATAGAAATCACAATCGCCGTACATAGCGGAGCAAATTACCTTCTTTTCCTCGGGAAGAGTGTTCGTTCCTGTTGGAATATATACTGTAGCTATCTCAAACAAACGGACATTTTCATTGTTAAAATTGCAGTTTCTTGCTATTACCTCCATAATAGAGGGAAGAGCAACAGTTCTCATAACGCTGGTATCCTCACCCAGAGGATTGGAAATAACTACCGAATTGCGGAGAGCGCTGTCAGCGGGAAGTCTTACCTTATCATAGAACTTAGGGCTTATAAACGAGAAGGTCTGTATCTGATTGATGCCCATACCGCACATAGCGTTCTCAACGTTTATTTCAAACTTCTGCTTCTTTGTATATCCGCCTTGGGTGGTTTCGCCTTTCATAAGGCTGGACTGTATCTTGTTATATCCGTATATTCTTGCTATTTCCTCGGCAACGTCGTTCATACAACCGATATCGGCACGGAAGGAGGGCGGCGTTATCTTGTTTCCGTCTATCTTGAATTCGAGGGTAGTCAGTATCTTCTTCATCTCATCCTCGGAGATGTTTATTCCAAGGAAGGTATTGATAACCTTTGTGTCAAGGGGAAGAACTGTGGGCTGTGCTTTAGTAGGATAAACATCTATAAGCTCATTTACTACCTCACCTGCGCCAAGAAGCTCTACTAGCTCACAAGCTCTTTCAAGACCACCAAAGCAATTTTCGGGATCAAGTCCCTTTTCAAATCTGGAGGAGCTTTCGGTTCTCATGCCGTTTTTCTTTGCGGTAACTCGTACAGATGTGCCGAGGAAGCAAGCGGATTCAAATACAACGGTAGTAGTGTTATCATTTATTTCGCTGTTAGCGCCACCCATTACACCTGCAAGGGCAACAGCTCTCTCGGCGTCGGAAATTACCAGCATAGAGGAATCAAGGGTATGCTCTTGATCGTCAAGTGACTTGAAAAGCTCGCCATCACGCGCTCTGCGCACCTCGATTGCCGAGCCGTTAAGGCAAGAGTAATCAAAAGCGTGCATAGGCTGACCGTATTCAAGCATAACGTAGTTGGTAATATCAACGATATTATTTATGGGGCGAACTCCGCTTGCGCGCAGGCGCATACGCAGCCAAAGAGGCGAAGGCTCTATCTTTACATTTTTTACAACTCTTGCCATATATCTCTGGCAGAGGTCGGGAGCCGAAATAGATACCGAAAGATAGTTTGCTATCTTATCACCGTCGTTAACACATTTTACAACAGGTGTGTGAGGCTTAAATTCCTTATCAAAGGATACCGCGCTTTCACGAGCGAGTCCAATTACAGATAGGCAATCGGGACGGTTAGAGGTTATCTCAAATTCAACAACAGTATCGTTGAGTAAAAGAGCCTCCTTGATATCCATTCCAAGCTTATCGGCATAGCTTTCGTCAAGTATAAGAATTCCGTTGGGGTCTTTTCCGGGCATATCGTGCTCAGTCAGATTAAGCTCACCCATAGAACAAAGCATACCGTTGGATTCAACGCCGCGAAGCTTTCCTGGCTTTATAACTACGTTTCCCGGAAGATTTGCTACGGGAATTGCAGCGGGAACGATAGCGCCCTCAAAAATATTCTGAGCACCTGTAACTATCTGTTCTACTTTTCCTCCTATGTCGACCTGACATATCTGGAGGTGGTCGCTGTTTTCGTGGGGAGCTATGGAGAGGATACGGGCAACCACAACGTTTTCTATATCCTCGCCCAAAATTTCATAACCCTCAACCTTTGAGCCGGTATCAGTCATTCTATCGCAATAATCCTTTACGTGAACGTCAGAAACGTCCACGAAATCGGATAACCAATTTTTAGATAAATTCATTTCAGTTTACCTCCACTCAATCAAAACTGTTCAAGGAAACGAGTGTCGTTTTCATAGAGCAATCTCATATCGTCAATTCCATAATGCTTCATAGCAATTCTTTCAACACCCATACCAAAAGCAAATCCGCTGTAAACCTTGGGGTCTATTCCGCAATTTTCAAGTACAAAGGGGTGTACCATACCTGCACCGAGTATCTCGATCCAACCCTCGTTCTTGCAGACTCTGCAGCCTTTACCGCCACATACGAAGCAGGAAACGTCTACCTCAGCCGACGGCTCGGTGAACGGGAAGTGGTGAGGACGGAAACGAAGTCTTGTATCTTCGCCGAAAAGTGTCTTTGCGAAGGTCTCAAGCATTCCCTTGAGATCTCCCATTGTGATACCCTTGTCAACTACAAGTCCCTCAACCTGATGGAAAAGGGGAGAGTGAGTTGCGTCAACGGCATCAGAACGGAATACTCGTCCGGGGGAGATTATTCTTATCGGAGGCTTCTGCTTTTCCATAGTTCTTACTTGAACGGGAGAGGTTTGCGAACGAAGAAGAATATTGTCGGTTATATAGAATGTGTCCTGTGTGTCTCTTGCAGGGTGATTTTCGGGAATATTGAGAGCCTGGAAGTTATAGTAATCAAACTCTACCTCGGGACCCTCGGCAATGGAAAATCCCATGCCGATAAATATCTCCTCTATTCTACGCTGTATCTGCGTGAGGGGGTGGAGATGACCCACCGCGAGTGCGGTAGAAGGCATAGTTACGTCTATTTTTTCGTCCTTGAGCTGCTTTTCAAGTGCCTGCTCCTTGAGAGCCTGTGCCTTTGCGCTGAGCGCTGCCTCAACCTCTGCGCGAACCTCGTTGGCGATCTGACCTACGATGGGTCTTTCTTCGCTTGAAAGTGCTCCCATTCCGCGAAGAACGGAGGTGAGCTCGCCTTTTTTGCCAAGATACTGAATTCTTATCTGTTCGATATCGGCATCATCTGCGGCGATAGCTGCAAGAGCAGCTTCTCTGATCTGATTAAGCTTTTCTTTCATTTTCTGTCCTTTCGTTATATATCAAAAAATTAAAAACAAAATAAAAAAACCGTCCTATGAAATAATAGGACGGAAATATACCGCGGTACCACCTAAATTCCTGCCTTGCGGCAGGCACTCTCGTCATATAACGGTGACCAACCGCTCGCCGCTACACAACTGCAAAAGCTTTCACGGAGAGTGCTCCAAAGCGAAAGGCATATATCTTTTCTTGCGACCGCTCACAGCCCAAGGCGGTCTTCTCTGAAGCAAGATATCTAAGATAACGCCGACTTTATCAACGCATTTAATATTCAACTTAATAATTATATCATATATATTCTTCTTTTGCAATAGAATTTTAATATTTTCTTTCGAATTTCTTATAAATTTGTTGCAAAAAGCCTTGATTTGTTGTATAATTAGCTTTGCAGAGAAATTGTTTTGAACGGGGGTGGAGATAATGACCCAAAGCAGACCGCGATTTTGTGTTCTCAGCGGTAATATGCTTAAAATAATAGCCGCGATAGCTATGTTTATAGATCACGTGGGGGTAACGCTGTATCCTGACGCTACGTTTCTGAGGGTAATAGGAAGACTCGCGTTTCCGATATTTGCTTTTATGATAGCCGAGGGGGGCAGGTACACTAAAAACAGAGTGAAATATTTCCTCCTTGTTTTTTTGATGGGACTCGGATATACTATTGTGTTTTATGCGTATAGCAGAATGCTATACTTCTGTATTTTGATAACTTTTGCTTTTTCTATAGCCATGGTATTTGCTCTTGACAAATTTAAGTGTGCTGTTTTTGACAAACAAGCAAAGGTTGTATCTAAACTGTTGTGGGGTATTGTTTTCATTGCAAGCATTATTTTTTGCTTTTGGTTCAATCACGAATTTAGGGTTGATTACGGTTTTATAGGATGCATGACGCCTGTATTCGTAAGTGTTTTCTATCCCCCATCCCAAAATGCTCCCGAGTGGTACACAGAGATAGGGAACGGGCAGTGGAGCGTGATAGGTATTGCTGTGGGAGCTGTACTCTTGTATGTGGTTTATGGAGGAGTAAGACTTCACGCGCTTTTGACTGTGCCGCTTTTGCTTCTTTATTCGGGAAAACGAGGAAAGAGAAAAATGAAATATTTCTTTTACATATTCTATCCT
>JAEIGA010004339.1_pt1 | contig 21953 bp, 18 predicted proteins | sample 9270691 | NCBI WGS metagenome assembly JAEIGA01 (sample SAMN17057246, study PRJNA624740) | gut metagenome | biome: biome; isolation source: fecal sample | host: Bos grunniens | place: China: Xizang | collected 2019 | reverse complement strand
AGGTGTGTTGGTGTAGATGGTTTCGCCGAGAGGCATGCCGTCGCAACGGTAGTCGCTGGCTGCGGTGTAGACGAGTGCGCCTTCCTGCTTGATAGGCATGGGGAAGAGGTCAACGCCAATCTTCTGATAGAAGCGGTCCAGGCCTTCCTGCTTGCTGTTGAGGAAGAATGCCAGTTCGCCGTTTTCTACGCCTTCGTAGTTTTCATAGAGGGTGAACTTTTCGCTGTCTCCGTAGCCATAGTCTGTGAGTGAATATACGTTGTCGCAAACGATGTTTCCTTGGTTACGTGAGATGGTCTTTGAGTCGCCAGAACCGTTGTTGATGGTGCCGAGGAAGGCACAGTTGGTGTAATAGGTCTGTCCGCCAGCCCAACCGCAGAGGCCTGCGAGACATTCTGAACCTTCGATACCGTTGATGTTACCGGCATAGATGGCGTTTTCAACCTCTGTCTTTGTTTCTGCCACACCGATAAGACCGGCGGTGGTGTTGTCGGCCACCTTGTTTGAGTTAATCTCGATGTCGGAGAAGACGTTGCGGATTTTCACACGGTCACGACGTGTGCGTGATGTAATTGATGCTGCATACTGTGCGTTGGTAGAGATGCTACCGTGCATGATAACGTTCTCGAATGTGCCAGAGAATTGGGGGAAGAATGATGCTTCGTTGCCCATTTCGCTCATTTCGATGGTGAGAGTGTGTCCCTGACCATTGAAACTGCCGTCGAACCAGTTGCTGTTGTTGAAGATGTAACGTGTGGGCTCTGCTGTGTACTCGATGTCGTTAACCATCTTGAGGTTGAACTGAGCACCATTCTGCATACGGTTTCTACCTTCTGCAAGGTCGATGTCTGCTGCGCTCTTCAAGAGGAAGGTGTGATCTGACTCGTCGAATTCAAGGCATTTGGTGTTGTATGTACCGCAGACGGTACAAACACCGAACTTGTCATATGAGTGTGGTGTAGCCTGTACGGTGCCTTCGTTTGAGAATGTAAGCTCGTTTTCGCTCTTACCGTCGCAACCTGTTACGTCTGAAGCGTACACCTGATCTGTGCTGAACGCTGCAGGAACGGGGAAAGGATCTACACCGATGGTCTGTTTCCAGCCTATGTGACTCTGGTCGTTGTTCAGCTGATAACAGATGCGACCATCTGCCAACTGGTCGTAAGGCACAACGGTTGTTGCCTTGTTGTTACCCCATTGGTTGGTAACATAGTTGTTGTAGTTGGCACCTTTGTAGTAATTAGCGTAGCTGTCTTCGTTGTATTTCTCCAAATCAATTACAACAATTTTGCCATCGTTACGTGCAATGTTGTTACTGCCGCCGTTTTTGATGTCAAAGTCACTACCGTCGCTTATTACCAAACAGTTCATTATGGTACTTTCAACATTTGCCCAACCGATGATACCACCACAGTTTTGTGTGGTTGCACCCTTGATGACGAACTTTGCCAAACAGTCTTCGATTACAGTACCTTGATAAGCTACTGCAACGATACCTGCGTGGGTTGCGTCGCCTGCGAAGGAGCTTGTTACGGTCAAATCAACGTAACAACCCTGGATCACACCGCCACTCCATACTGCAATACCTGCTGCATGCTTCTGATTGGTGGTGATGTTACCCTGCACCTTCACGTCCTTAATGAGCGCACGTCCGCCTACGTTGCGGAAAAGGGCTGTACCCTTAGACTCGTCGTTGAAGGTGTTGATGGTAATGGTGTGTCCCTGACCATCGAAAACACCCTGATAGTCGACGCTGGCGCAACCGATCATTGTGCCATCGAGGCCTCTGTCAATGTCGGCCGTCAAGACCGCATTGAGACCGGGATTACCAGCATTCACGAGTTCGGCAAAGGCCTTCAGGTCTTCTGCCGAAGCAATCTGATAGACACCTCCCACTTCGGAAAGTGCCCACACAGCTGTGGAGGCCGCAAACATCATTGCGGACAAACACAGTTTCTGTAGTTTTTTTCTCATGATTGTTTGTTTTGGTTAATAAATAAAGTTAATAATTTGGTTTAATAGGTCGGTGGATTTTACTTGTAAAAATACGCACATATTCTTGACAAAGGTAATGTTTTTTTACATTTACTCAAAGGATTTATATAAAAATCACACAGTTCGGGTAAAAACATAGCACAGAAGCCCCGAATAAAGCAAAATAATACCAGAACAAAGGGGAAGTATTGCAAATAATAACCACAAAAGGACAATTACAAAAAAGGTTAACCATTATGACCGAAAAGGTTAACCATTATTGCCCGAAAGGTTAACCATTATTGCCATAATGCTTAACCTATTTTTCGTATCACCCAAAAGGAGTTTTGGAGCGCCCTACGGCAAGAGGTCGGAAACGTCGTGGCCGAAGTGCGAAAGCTCACGCACAACAGAACTGCTCAGAGCAGCCAACTCGGGAGTGGCAGGCAGGATTATCGTCTCAATGCCAAAGAGTTGACGATTCACATCCGCCATCTGCATCTCGTATTCGTAGTCGGCAAACGAACGGACTCCACGCACAATGGCCACCACCCCGTTTGCCTTGGCAAAGTCGGCAGTCAGCCCACTGTAGCAGTCCACCCTTACACGCGGATTGTCGGCATAGAGTTTGCCAATCTTTTCCACACGCTCCTCTGGAGACACTGCACCGGCCTTGTTCCCGTTATAGCCAACGCCGATAACCACCTCGTCGAACATCAGCAACGCCCGACGCACAATGTCGGCATGACCCTTGGTAAAGGGATCGAAAGAACCGGGGAAGAGAACGGCGGATAGCCCCCTCCCCTTCCCTCCCCCAAGGAGGAGGGAGTTATCGGCAGATGTATTCATATTATCTTTCAAGTTCATTCCTTATCCTTTCCAATACACTTTCAATGTCCGACAACACCTCTTCGTTCGAAAACCGAACAACACGGAAGCCTATCTGTTCAAGATGGGCAGTACGTACCTCGTCGTCTTCCACTTGCTCACGCTCGGCATGATAGGCACCGTCAACCTCTACCACCAACATCCTGTCAAGGCAAACAAAATCAACAATATAATCGTATATAATATGCTGCCTTCGGAATTCCTCTCCCAACTGTTCCTGCCTCAAATGCTCCCAAAGAACCCTCTCCGCCAGAGTCTGATTCCTTCTGTTCTCCCTGGCAAAAGCCTTCAACAACCCATAACGGTCAGGCGAAGCCTATTTGAAACGAGATGCTTGTGTCGGCATAATGTCTGCAAGAAGTCGTTCCTCTCCACCTCGGGGGAGAGGTTAGGAGAGGGGGCTCCCCTCTGCCAAGTCCTCCTCGATGACAAGATTGTCGATGATGAAGTTCTGGCGGTCCATAGTATTGTCGCCCATGTAGAAGTCCAAAAGCTCAGCCACCTGGTCGGACTTCTGGAGAATAACCTGGTCGAGACGCATGTCGGGGCCAATGAAGTTGCGGAACTCGTCGGGGCTGATCTCACCCAAACCCTTAAAGCGCGTTATCTCAGGCTCCGGACCAAACTCGTCAATCGCACTCTGGCGCTCCTCGTCCGTATAACAATACTGCGTCACAAAATCCTTCGAAATACTCAAATGGCGCGGACGCTTTCCGTCGCTATACGAAGAAACATCCTCCGCATCGTTGCGCGCAGCCAGTTCCGCCTCAAGAGCATTCACCTTCGTCTTGCCAAGCTTCGCCTTGCGGGCACGCACCCTGAACAAAGGCGTCTGCAAGATAAACACATGACCCTTCTTCACAAGATCGGGGAAGAACTTCAGGAAAAACGTCAACATCAGCAGACGAATGTGCATACCATCATCGTCGGCATCCGTAGCAACAATCACCTTGTTGTAACGAAGACCGTCCAGTCCGTCCTCAATATTAAGCGCAGCCTGCAAAAGGTTGAACTCCTCGTTCTCGTAAACAACCTTCTTCGTCAGGTTAATACAATTCAAAGGTTTGCCTCGCAGACTGAATACAGCCTGAGTATTCACGTCGCGACTCTTCGTAATGCTGCCGCTTGCCGAATCACCCTCCGTAATGAAAATGCTGCTCTCCTCCTGGAGCGTACCCTTCACGTCAGTCAGATGCACCCTGCAATCACGCAGTTTACGGTTGTGCAGATTGGCCTTCTTCGACATCTCTCTGGCCTTTTTCGCCACACCGGCCATTTCCTTGCGCAGCTTTTCACTCTCCGCAACCTTCTGCAAGATGATGTCCGCAATGTCAGTATTCTTGTGAAGATAGTTATCCACCTGTTCCTTAACAAAATCGCCAATGAACTTGTCGATGGAAATGCCACCCTCCGGCTCCGTGGTAGTACTGCCAAGTTTCACCTTTGTCTGGCTCTCGAAGAGCGGCTCCTGTATGTTTATGCTGATGGCAGCCACTATACCATTGCGAATGTCGGCATACTCGTAGTTCTTACCGCTGTAGTCCTTGATGACCTCAGCAATATACTTCTTGAAAGCAGCCTGATGCGTTCCGCCCAAAGTGGTGTTCTGGCCGTTGACGAAAGAATAGTATTCCTCGCCGTTTTGCTTGGTGTGAGTGAATGCAATCTCAATGTCCTGTCCGCGAAGATGTACGATGGGATAGAGCGATTCGTAGTCCATTCGGTCGGAAAGGAGGTCGCTCAATCCGTCGCGCGACAGTATGCGACGGCCATTGAAGACAATGGTCAGACCGGTATTCAAGTAGGTGTAGTTGCGAAGCATCACTTCGATGAACTCGCTTCGGAAGGCATAGTGCTTGAAAAGGGAAGCGTCCGGTTCGAAGAAGACTGCTGTTCCGTTTTCGTCGTCCTGTGTTGCTTCGGTCACATCGCTTTGCAGGATGCCCTTGCTGAACACGGCGCGACGTGTCTGTCCGTCGCGGAAACTCTGCACTTCGAAGCGTGCGCTGAGGGCATTGACTGCTTTGAGGCCGACGCCATTGAGGCCGACGCTCTTCTGGAAGGCTTTAGAGTCGTACTTGCCGCCTGTGTTGAGCATGGAGACAGCCTCAACGAGTTTGCCAAGAGGGATGCCTCGTCCGTAGTCGCGAATGCTGACGCGGAGGTTGTCTTCTATGTCGACTTCGATGCGTTTGCCTGCCCCCATTTTGAATTCATCTATGCTGTTGTCGATGACTTCCTTCAGGAGAACGTAGATACCGTCTTCGGCTTGTGAGCCATCACTAAGGCGTCCGATGTACATGCCGGGACGCGTTCTGATGTGCTCCATATCGGAGAGGTGGCGTATGTTATCTTCGCTGTATTGTGGAGAGTTCATTGGTTTTGTATGTCGTTGTTGTCCGGTTTGTCCGGATTGGTGTTTATTGTTTTGGCGAAGACTGCGCGGCGTTTATGTATGGTGCAGTCGAGGTTTTTCCATTGCATTTGGCTTGCTGTGTTGTCTTCCAGTTGTGGATGCGACTCTGCCCATTCGTATCCGCAGCTGATGCCGTGTGGTATGAGGTCGGCAAAGAAGAGTGCATTGGCTCCTTTGTCTTGGTATTCGGGCAGAACGCCTACGAGGAGCATGTCGAGAATGCGGTGTTTGCGTTTGAGCCAGAGTTCGTTTGCGATGTGAATCCACCCGAAGGGGAAGAGTTTGCCTTTTGCTTTCTGCACGGCTCGGCTGAGGCTTGGGATGCATACGCCGATGCCTATGATTTCGCCTTCTGCGTTTTCCACGACGGTGAGGAAGCGGCAGTCGAGCATCATGATGAAGCGTTTGGCATACCATGCCATTTGGTTTTCGTCGAGTTCGCTGTAGCCATAGAGTTCTGCGTAGGCTTTGTTGACCACGCCGAGTATCTTTTGGATGTATCCGCCTTTTTGTATTTCTTTTTTATTGTTGAAGTGGCGTACGCGAAAGCCGTAGCGTTTCTTTGCCATTTCTGCTATGCGGAAGTATTTTGTGTTGTTTGCGGCGTGTTCTCCCCTTGGGATAAACACTTTGCGTTCCACCCATCCTGTTTCTTTTTCCAAGCCGAGGCGTGCCATGTGCTCGGGGTAATATGGGTGGTTATATATGGTGCAGAGTGTGGAGAGCTGGTCGTATCCGTCGGTAAGCATGCCTTCGGGGTCGAGGTCTGTGAAGCCGAGCGGACCGACGATGCGTTCCATTCCTTGCGATTGTCCCCACTGTTCTACGGCGCGAAGCAGTGCGCGGCTCACTTCTATGTCGTCGATGAAGTCTATCCAGCCGAAGCGTACGTCCTGTTGTCCCCAGCGTTCGTTGGCTCGGGTATTGATGATGGCTGCCACACGGCCTACCACCTTGCCGTCCTTGTGCGCCAGGAAGTAGGCTGCCCGGCTGAAGCGGAAGGCGGGATTGCTGTGGGGGTCGAGTGTCTCGAGCGTGTCTTCGAGAAGGTCGGGCACAGCATACGGACAGTCCTTATACAGTTCGTAGTTGAAGCGTACGAAGGTTCGCATCTCCTTTGGGGTGGATATCTGGGTGACTGTTATGTTGGACATATCGCTTTTGTTGCTGTTTTTTGTATGCATTAGTCGCGCAAAGTTAGCAATAAATATCGGATTTTGAGCCTTTCAGGACTAAAAAACAGAAAATTTCAACATTATTCACACTTCCCCTGCTGCTTTTCCTGTCTGCCACCCTCAAGGGCTGCTCTCCCGAAACGGTTAACCTTTCTGCGCATAATGGTTAACCTTTCGGGCAATAATGGTTAACCTTTTTGGCAATAATGGTTAACCTTTCCGGAGGGCTTCTGCATGGGGTGTTTTACGAGCCACGGAGGCTGCTGAAAAACATCCCCGGCAAGGTGATTCGGAAGGCTTCTTCTGTTGTCGTTTTTGGCTCAACGCTTGCCGATGTAATTCTCTGTGCTTCTGCACGTTTCGGCAGCAAAACGACAGGCCGTAGAAACGAGGCGTTGCCAGCCTTCGCGGTCGAGTTTGGCAATATCCTCGGGCATGATTTTCTCCCATATCAGGGCACAGGCAAAACCGGCGTTGAAGCTGTCTCCGGCACCGACCGTGCTGACTACATCCGGCACTGGCGGAGCCTGAAACTCGTGGCAGCCGTCGGGCGTACAGACGGTGATGTTTTCCGCCCCGGATGTGCAGATGAAGTAGGGGCAATGCTGACGGATATACCTATTATATATATCGCGCGCGTCGCGAGTGGCATAGAGAACTTCGAAATCGTCGGTGCTGCCTCTCACAACAGTGCTTTGGCTGAAGTTCTGAACGATGGCAGGCATGAGGCGGTCCAACTCGTCGGCATGGTTCTTGCGGAAGTTGAGATCGTAGTAAACAATGACCTGCGACTGCCTTGCCTGCTCGAGGAGTTGTGTGATGAGGGGACGCATCCCATCGCAAACGGCAAAGTGAGAACCATAGATAAGCACATCGCCATGCTCCAGACGGGGCAGCGTCCAGCCGGGAACCACACGAGGCGTCTCCTTGTAAAACAGGTAGTTGGCATCGCCATTGTCGGCAAGAAAGGCCAGGCTGATGGCACTCTTCTCGCCTTGTCGCAGCAGGAAATGTTCCGTCTGCACACCATTGTCCCTCAGGAAGTCTGCCGTCTGCTGCCCCACGCTGTCGCTTCCCGTGTAACCCACAAAGGCACACGGCACACCGGAACGTCCCACACTGATGATACTGTTGAAGGTGCTGCCACCGGGCACTGCTGCCACCGGCTGCCCCTGGCGAAAGAGAATGTCCAGAATGGTCTCCCCCGCACCGATTACTTTTCTGTTGTTTTCCATTTTATGCTTCGGTTACTCTGCAAAGATAGCGAATATATGCGAGCGGAACAAACTGCCTCGTGTTTTTCTCACCTCTTTTGTTTTAATTTATATGGTTTCGCACCTTTTGTTTAAAAAACAAGGCTTATTTTTTGTTGGTTTTGTGTTTTTGTGTTAACTTTGTGCCAAGAATTAAAACAAAAGGTATGACAACAGAAGAGAAGATTGGAGTTTTGGTGGACCGCTACTGCAGAAACCGTTCGCACTTGGCGGAGATGTTGGGCGTAACGCCACAGACTGTGAACAACTGGGTGTACCGCGACCACATTCCTCGCCGTGGCATCGATGCCATCATGTCGCGCTTTCCGCAGGTGGACCTCGAGTGGTTGCGCGGCAGCAGCGTGTCGTTGTCGCACGGGCCTCTGCCCCTGCCGGAGGATGAGGACGACGACGATGACGACATGCCTTATGCGGTCAGCGCAAGCGGCACGTCGCGCTGGGAGCCGTCTTCGGCGAAGCCTGCCCAGGAGAGCAGCCGTTCGGCACTTTTCGTGTCGGGCATTCAGCCGTCTTTGGGCGATGTGCAGCAGCCCGACGCCATGGAAGGCCTTGTGCCTCTGCAGATGCCACGGCGCGACATCAAGTATGTCTTCCAGTGTCACGGCGACAGTATGTTGCCACGCATACAGGATGGCGACTACGTAGGCGTAGGCGAAGCGCTGGGACGCTACGAGGATTTCCGAAAGGATGTGCCGTATCTGGTGCAGACCACCGACGGCCGCCTGATGGTGAAGATGGTGCAGGACCCCGGTCCGCACTCGCCCTTCCTGCTGCTCAGCACAGAGAATCCGAACTACCAGCTTGCCGACGGCGGCCGACTCGCCAAGAGCGAGTTCCGCGCAGCCTACCGTGTCATCATGGTCATGAGAGACATCTGACCAACCTTTGCCAAAGGCCGCTGGGAAGACCTCCCGGCGTATGCTCCAGAAATGCTTAACCATTATTGCCCGAAAGGTTAAGCATTATGGGCGGAAAGGTTAACCATTATCGACAGAATGGTTAACCATTATCGACACCGCCACCTGCGGGCACCGAACACTTCTTGCTTTACACTGTCAATCATGGAAACACTAATACAGATAACCGGCCTGCAATACGCCTGTGAAGGCACCGACGTGGCCACACTGATAGCAGAACTGGAAGAGCAGCGACCCGAAGTGCTGCTCGTCAAGGAACAAACCAACGACTTCGGCATCGTGGTGCGCGCACTGACCGGCACCCGCAGTTGCGGCGTGGTGAGCCGCTTCGACCTGGAGCAGACGCTGGGCATGATGCAGCACGACAACACACCGGTACTCGTGGGACGCGTGGCGGAAACGAACAGCGAAGGGCGGTGCTTCAGCATCTCCGTCTGTGGCAACTACCCCACCCCCGACACCTCTGCCGCAAACGCCCCAAGCCTCTGGGACAACTGGCAATGGACCGGTGCACCCCTCATGGACAGCAATCCGGAAGAACGACGCCTCGACATCAGCCTGAAAATCGCTTCGGCAGAACTGCAGCAGCACAGGGGCGTGAACAAACAGACACTGCTCGAACACCTCAACGTCATACTGCAACTCGCCAACTGGGACATCAGCAGCGAAACACAACAGCAGCTCGGCACCATACGACGACTGGTAGGCTGCCACCCGGACAACGACGTGCGAGCCCTTGCCCCCATGCTCCGGCACAGCCTCAGCGCACTGGGCAGCAGACAACGTGCCAAAGACTTTCGAGACATCTACCTGCCACAACTCTGCAAAAGCAGCGAGGCAGAACAGATGCACAACCTCTGGTGCCGTGCCAACGTCGGCAAACTCGGCAATCCCGAACTGTGGAAACCAACCGTCATACACCAGTTGGAAAACATAGAAGCCAACCTGCGCCTGCTGCCAGCCGACCTCTACTACCAGACAGACCGCTTCGACAGGCTCCTGCACCGACTGCTCTACCTCGGCATACCACACCGGAAACTCGTCATGCTACTCTCTGCCATCGTACTCCGGCAACTGCTCCGACAACAGTTAGGACTGCAAACCGGCACAGCAGACAACGCAGCCGTAGAACGACAGCAACAACTCGCTCTGCAACTGGCACCGGCCTTCTACGGCAACACCACCAAGGCACTCAACTTCCTGATGCTTGCCGAAGGGAAAAAGCCATCGGACATCACACGACTCGTCAGCCTCTGGGTGGCCGACAAACACATACGCGCCGACCTCTGCCACAGGCCACTCTGGACCATCCTCCACAAGGCCGACATCTACACCGCCTCGGAGTCCAACTGGAACGCCATGCTCAATATCCGCAAAAAACCTTACTGAAAAACAAACCGAAAGCACCGCCACTACTGGCGCACAACAGCCTTCATGAGCGGACCCTCAAGGACAATATCGCCCGCAGCACGCATGGCATCGATGACCTCCTCCAGACCATCGGGACGAAAACCCGCCAGGTCGAGCTCATAACTATTGCGCGGACCATCCTGAAGCTGGCGAAGAATATGCGCACGCAACGCCGCCTTCTCGTCCGTAGCCCTCTGCTCCGACCTCTTCCTGCAGCAAACATCGCAAATGCCACAGTCCTTCTCAGCCTCCTCGCCAAAATACTCCAACAACAATCGGCTGCGACAACAATCGGAATCCGCATCCGCATAACGCAACATCGCCTCGGCACGCTCCGCATAACGGTCGTGCCTCTCGTGGTAAACAGCATACGGAAGCATCACATCCTCCTTGTCCACACGACGACAACGGAACGTGACACGCGGCAAATGCTTGCGCGGAATATACGAAACAACATGAATCTGGCTCAAACGAAGCATCACCTGATAAAACTCATCGGCAGAAATACCCGCCTCCGCACACAGCACGTCCTCGTCAACAAACACATAGTCAACAAAAATCCCACCATAGCGGCGCAACACACACAACACAAGACGTTCCTCGGAAGGATACAGCAAACGGAACAATTCGTTACGCGAAACATCAATACGCAGACGGCTGGACGAATCGTCCTCGTCGCTGTACTCAATGTAACCGGCCTTGTCCAACAAATCGAGAGCACCGCCAAGCATCGCCGGATAATAGCCGTACGCACGGCAGAAAACATTGATGTTCAGTTCGCGCGTCACAAGCATACCGTCGCCCATGGCAATGCCAAAGTAATAACACAAGTGCTCATAGACATTGCGAACATAGTCAATCTTAGGGAACTGCTGCACCATCCGACTCGCAATGCGCTGACGCTCACTGCCATCGGTCAGCAACAAAGCATAAGCACGCTCGCCATCACGCCCCGCACGACCTGCCTCCTGAAAATAAGCCTCAACCGAATCGGGCATATCAACATGAATCACAAGGCGAACATCCGGCTTGTCAATACCCATGCCAAAAGCGTTGGTCGCCACAATAATGCGCTTCTCGCCACGCCGCCAACGCTCCTGATTCTCATTCTTCTTAACAATAGGCAAACCCGCATGGTAGAATGTAGCCGAATAGCCAAGTCCCTCCAACTGCTCAGCCATTTCACAACACTTCATCCGATTGCGCGCATAAATAATACAGGAACCCTGAACCGAGTCGAGAACATGAAGAAGAGAATCCTGAACACTATCCGTCCTTCGCACCACATAAGCCAAATTCCTTCGTTCGAAACTCATCTTCAGAACATTCCTCTCTCGGAAACCAAGCTTCTGCTGAATATCATCAACCACAGCAGGCGTAGCCGTAGCCGTCAAAGCAAGAATAGGACACTGAGGAAAAACCTCGCGAATAGCAGAAATACCCAAATAAGACGGACGAAAATCATAACCCCACTGACAGATACAATGCGCCTCGTCAACCGTAACAAAACAAACCTTCATGCGACGAAACTTATCCATAAAGAAAGAACTGGATAAACGTTCCGGAGAAACATAAAGGAACTTATAAGCACCAAAAATACTGTTGTCCAGAACAGTCAACACCTCTTCGTGCGACATGTTACTGTTAATGTACGCAGCCTTAATGTCGTGCTGACGCAAAGCCTCCACCTGATCCCTCATAAGAGAAATAAGAGGCGTCACAACAAGACACAGACCCTTCATAGAAAGAGCAGGCACCTGAAACGTAATACTCTTGCCTCCACCCGTAGGCATAAGACCAAGTGTATCACGACCCGCACCTATACTCTCAATGACCTCACGCTGAATGCCACGGAAATCATCATAGCCCCAGTATTGTCGAAGAATTGAAAGGTACCGCATCTCCTAAATAATAACTAATCCTCCTCCAACAAGAAGAACCAAAAAGAAGCATCACTCCCTCGGCTTGATGTCCTCTATCTGCAATTGTACCTCGCCGCGCTTGTGACTATTCTCCTCAATATGATAAACAATATCGAAGGCACGCTTCGTCTTAATATAACGTGCCTGAGAACTCTGCCCAAAGGCAATGCCGTTCATCACATTGCTACTCTTTGAATCAACAAGCTCCAGTTTGATGTGTTCCTGGTCGCGTCCAACCACCTTGCTTGTGCCGTAGTCATAAACTTGACGGGTACAGAAAAGCGGTTTGCTATTATCCGGACCATACGGAGCAAAGCGTTTGATGTCGGATGCCATACGACGGCTTATGTCGCGGAAGTCTATTTCTGCATCAATGCACAACACCGCGTTCACTTGTTCCGGCCGTATGTGTTCCTTTACATATTGCTCGAATCGTTGACGGAAAAGCGGAATGTTTTGTGCCGGCAAACTCAAACCTGCGGCATAAGTATGTCCTCCAAAATTCACGAGAAGGTCTGCACAGCTTTCGATTGCCTTATAGACATCGAATCCAGGAACACTGCGTGCCGACCCCGTTGCCATTCCGTCTTCGTTGCAAGTAAGAACGACGCTTGGTTTATAGAAGACTTCTGTTAGGCGAGATGCTACGATGCCGATAATGCCACGATGCCACTCTTCGTTGAAAAGGACGATGGATTTGTGTTCGTGACGGTGTTCGAGGGTTTTGACGATGCGGTTCGCCTCTTCTGTCATGGACTTGTCCAAATCCTTGCGTTGCTCGTTGTATTCATTGATGCGTTCTGCCTTTTCTTTTGCTGCAGCGAGGTTCTTTTCTATGAGGAGTGCTACGGCTTCGTTGCCGGTCTGCATTCTTCCGGAAGCATTGATGCGCGGTCCTATCTTAAATATAATGTCGCCCAGAGAGATTTCCTTGTCCTGCAAGCCACATATCTCCATGAGGGCTTTGACGCCAACGCTTGGTGCGCTGTTCAACTGCCGAAGGCCGTGATAGGCAAGTATGCGGTTTTCTCCCATGATTGGCACGATGTCTGCTGCGATGCTTATGGCGCAGAGGTCGAGCAAGGGTATGAGTTGTGAGAACTCTATGCTGTTGCTTATGGCAAAGGCTTGTATGAGTTTGAATCCTACGCCGCATCCGCAGAGGTGTTCATAAGGATAGGTGTTGTCGTGTCGTTTGGCGTTGAGGATGGCAACGGCTGGGGGCAGTTCCGGTCCGGGCACATGATGGTCGCAGATGATGAAGTCGATGCCTTTTTCTTTGGCATAGGCTATTTCTTCGGTTGCCTTTATGCCGCAATCGAGAACGATGACGAGTCCTACTCCTGTTTCATAGGCATAGTCTACGCCTTTGCGTGAGACGCCGTAGCCGTCTTCGTTGCGATCGGGGATATAGTAATCGAGGTTGCTGTAGAATTGCTGTAGGAATCGGTATACAAGTGCTACGGCTGTGCATCCGTCCACATCGTAGTCGCCATAGACGAGGATGCGTTCTTTTCGTCCGAGGGCTTCGTTGAGGCGGTCCACTGCCTTCTGCATGTCTTGGAAGAGGAATGGGTCGTGCAGGTCGGTGAGTTGTGGGCGGAAGAATTTGCGTGCGTCTTGTACGCTTTCTATGCCGCGCTTTATGAGCACACGAGCCAGTACAGGGCTGATTTTCAGCTCTGCTGCCATTTCTCCTGCAAGCTTGGTTTCTGCTTCGGAAGGCGGGATATGACTCCAGTCGTAGTTCATTTATTTGCCGGTGGCGATGTCTTATTTAATGTATTCTGCCAGGTCGGTGAGACGCATGTCTCCTTTGCGGATGAATGTGTCGTGCATGGCGAATGCGGCAGAGAGTTCGTGTTGTGTTTGTCCGCCGCGTTTTTCTGCGTATCGCATGTAGTCCTGCAGCATGGGTCGGTAATCGGGGTGTGCCACTTTGATGAGTTCGGCTGCCTTTTGCATGTCGCTCTTATGACGGAGGTCTGCCACGCCGTATTCGGTGATAACTGCGTCGATGTAGTGGTTTGTATGGTCGATGTGGCTGACGAAGGGTACGATGCTGGAGATGGCTCCGCCCTTTGTTGTTGAGCCGCAGGTAAAGATGGTGAGGTATGCGTTTGCAGCGAAGTCGGCTGATCCGCCGATGCCGTTCATCATCTTTGTGCCGCAGATTTTGGTGCTGTTGACGTGGCCGTAGATGTCGCACTCGATGGCTGTGTTGAGTGCGCATACGCCGATGCGTGAGATTACTTCGGGGCTGTTGCTGATTTCGGAGGGTCGCAGCACGAGTTTGTCTTTGAAGAAGTCGATGTTATCGTAGATGTCGAGGAGACATTCGTTGGTTACGGTGAGTGAGCAGGTTGATGCTGAGAGGACGCGTCCTTGTTTCATGAGGCCGACGGGGGCGTCCTGGAGGACTTCTGTGTAGATGTTGAAGTTGGGTACTTCCGGGCATTGTCCGAGTGCGCCGAGCACTGCGTTTGCTCCGCTGCCTACGCCGCTCTGCAGATTGAGGAAGCTTTTTGGTATGAGTCCTTTCTTGAGGTTGAGCAGAAGGAAGTCGGCCACGTTCTGTCCGATCTGTGTTGTGATGGGGTCGGCGTCTTTGAAGGCGCGTGCTTCATCGGGGACGTTGCATTCGATTACGCCTACGATGCGGTCGGCATCGACTTCGATGTAGGGTTTGCCGATGCGGTCGCTTGCCTTGGTTATCATGATGGGCTGGCGGAAGGGGTGATCTTCTATTTCGTAGACGTCGTGTATGCCTTTGCTGTTAGGGCTGTGGAATGCGTTGAGCTCCACGATGATGCCTTCTGTGGCGAGGCGGCACACGGTTGGGCTGATGCCGCCTGCGGCGGTGAGATATATGTGTGCTTTGTTGCCTACCTTCTCGATGGCGCATGCTTCGATGATGGCCCAGTTGACTTCTCCGAGGTAACCTTGGCGTATTTGTGTGGCCATGTTGGAAAGGTTATAGTCGAAGTAGTTGAGTTGATTCTGGTTGACGTGTTTGCGGAAGTCTGCGTTTGTGGTGTATGGTGCACGGAAGTCGATGGCGTTGGCATTGGAGAGTTCGCCGTCGCAGCTTTGTCCTGTGCTGGCACCGGTGAAGATGCTGATTTTGAAGGGTCTTCCTGCAGCGTGTTCTGCTTCTGCCTTTTTGGCGATTTCTGCGGGTGTGCACTTGGGTGCGCCTGCGGGTGTGAATCCGCTCAGGCCGATGGTTTGTCCGTTCTGGACGAGGGCTGCGGCTTCGGCAGCTGTAATTCTATTGAAATCCATTGATGTGTTGTGTTTTATATTTTGCGAGCAAAGGTACAATTTTTTTTTGGATTTTCCGACCTTTCTGCGCTACTTTTTACTCACATCGCCGGAGGAATTACAGGGGAAGGGGGTGTCGGGAGAAGAATTTTCGGTAATTTTTGCCCATTTCATCGCATAAATCGGCCACTTCGATGCCTCGCTCCTCTGCCACTTTTCTATAGAGTAAAGTTATGGATTGCGGTTGGTCGTCGGTCTCGAGGAGGAGCCTTTCGGCAGGACAGAGGCGCAGACTTTCGGCATTATGGCGGAAGCCGAAGCCGATGTAGAAGCCTGCATCGAGGAGCGAGCGCAGTTGTTGTGGTTTGCCGCGGAAGCCGTGAAGCATCCATGGCATTGTGGGTTTTTGTTCTCGGCGCAGGCGCAGCAGGCGGTCGAGGGCTTTCACGCAGTGGACGATGAGTGGCTTGCCAAGCCGTTCGCTCAGGGCGATGTGTTGCAGGAAGACTTCCTCCTGCCGTTCCATCGAAGCCCCTCGCAGAGCATCGAGCCCACATTCTCCGATGGCAAGACAGCGGGAAGCCTCTCCTAAATCCTCCCCCAAAGGGAAGGACTTACTTTCTCCCCTCTCTTCAGGGAGGTGTTGGGGGTAGGCTCTCCAGGGGTGGATGCCCCAGGTGTCACGCCCGTCCACGACGGCAACAACGCCGTTTTCCGTCGGCAAGTGGTGGGTATGGAAGTCGATATAAAGCATTGTCCGGTTCGTTTCTGCAATCAGTCTTTGCATCGGCCCTGAGGTGTCTCGCCAGAAGGCTTAACCTTTCGGGCCATAATGGTTAACCTTTCGGGGCATAATGGTTAAGGGTTTTGCCAATAATGGTTAAGGGTTTTTGGAGGGATGCCATACGGCACGGGAGAATAAGGCATAAGCCTCTCACTCCGAGCCTGTTCTATGGCACCGGATCGTAACCGCTTCCGCCCCACGGATGGCAGCGCAGCAGACGGCGTACGGCCAGCCAAAGCCCCTTCAGCGGACCATGTTTCTGCAACGCCTCCACAGCATACTGGCTGCACGTGGGCGTGAAACGACACGCCGGAGGAAACAGCGGAGAAATGAAACGCTGATAGAAACGGATGGGCAAAACAAGCATCCGCACCAGCAACAACGAGAGTTTATGTATTAGAACACGCACTTTCATGGATACGCAACAGCAGAGTCTGCATCTTTCGGAACACCGTCTCCGTAGGCATGTACTCGTTGCACGTCCACAAAAAGGCAATGTCCAAACCACCATCCAAAGGCAGAAGCAACTCCTTCTGCAAACGATAAGCCTCACGCAACTGACGCTTGACGGCATTGCGCATCACGGCACGCTTGAAGTGACGCTTGGAAACAGACATCATCACACGCACACCTTCGCACTCGCTACGCATGAAAACCGCCCTTATGGGATATGCCGACACCGAACGATGTCCGCCCTTGAACAAATCGTCGAGCGCCTTGCGACTGCACAAACGCTCGCACTTACGAAAAATATGTGTGCCCTCACTATCCATTTGCCTTGCGCAGATGGTCGTCTATGGCAGCCGAAATACTGGGATACTCAGGCGAAGGAGCCTCAATATCCAGACGCAAACCGGCATCGCGCACAGCCTTCGCCGTAGCCGGACCAAGCGTGCCGATGACAACATCGCCTTGCTCAAAGTCGGGGAAGTTCTTCTGTAAAGACTGAACGCCACTCGGGCTGAAGAAAATAAGCATATCATAGTCGAACGGCTCGTCCTTGGCAAAATCATTGCTCACAGTACGATACATCACAGCATCCGAGTGCTTGATGCTCTTGCTGTCCAGCATTTCGCCAAACACAGGATTGTGAACATCGCTCAAAGGAATAAAGTAACGCTCCGTCTTGTGCTTCAACATCACCGGCAACAAGTCGTCAACCTTGCCCGTAGCACCAAAGAAAACCCTGCGCTTGCGGTACTGAACATACTTCTGAATATACTGAGCCACCGTCTCCGTCACACAAAAATACTTCATCTCCTCAGGAATAGCAATGCGCATCTCACGAGCAAGAAGAAAGAAATTATCGATGGAAAGGCGAGAAGTAAACACGATAGCCGTGTGGTCAAGAATGGAAATCTTCTGCGCACGGAACTCCTTCGGCGTAAGACGCTCTACCTTGATGAAAGGACGAAACACTATCTCCACATTATGACGCTTCATAATGTCGAAGTAAGGAGAATTGGCCGAAGTCGGTTCGGGCTGGGAAATCAGAATCTTCTTTATCATCGTCTGTCGTAATTTTTCGCTATATTTTAACAACCGAAAGCAGTTCCGAATACATCAGAACACGCCACAAAACAAGCAATGGCACTATTTCGAGACTGCAAAAGTACACAAATAAATGTAAAGTGCCATACAAATTCGGGAAAAATATCTGATAGATCTTAAAAAGGTGCAATATCTTCACAAAAACAATCGTCCACAAAGCCAAATCAAACATTACTCGTGGAGAAACAGGCAGATACACAACCATTAGCGCCAAAGCAAAAGACAACCACGCCTCCAACACCAGAAGCAACGTATAAGACCGCCGCCATGTAAAGATTTTTCCTTCGCTAAAAAACACCCATCCCACAAAGCTTCCCATCATTCGCTTCAGCAAAAAATAAACCAGCCAAAGCAAAAAGAAAGCCACAAAAAGAAGATAAGGAGTCTCGCCAAACACATAAAAAGCAACATCGTGCTGCGTATAAGCAAACGACACCATGGCTGCCGACAAAGAAAGCAAAGCCACAGCAACCAATCGCGTTGAATAACGCAACGGATCATCCACAACCGGTTCATCCTTCTTGCCGGCAATCGGAAAGAACATGTCCCGCATCAAATCGCGAAAACCACCACCCAATCGCAACACAAGGTTAGCCGCAAGCAACAAACAGACAAGCAAAACCAGCCCACTCCACCCGTCGTGGCGCAAACGGTAAGGCGTCGCCGTAGCAGAAAAGCCCGAAGAACGAAGAGAAACCTCCGCACGAAGCAAACTGTCAGCCCCAAAGAAACTCAAATCCCCATAAGGCGTCAACGCCTCAACTGAAACACCACCAAGAGTCGTCACCGCAGGCGAATAAACCGAATCGCAGCAACTCATATCTTGGCAAAACGGCGGATGCTCGCATCCCAAAGCGGCGTTTCCAGCACAAGCCTGAGGGCTTCCTCCGGAGAAGACGCCACACGCCATATATCAGCATGCACCGGACGCATAAAGTTCTGCCGGATTGCCTGATTCAAAGCCTCAACAATCGCATCGAAATAACCATTCGTATTCAAGAAAACAATAGGCTTAAGATACAAACCCAGCTGTTTCCAAGTGATGAGTTCCATCATCTCTGCAAACGTACCGCAACCGCCCGGAAGGAAAATACCAGCATCGCTCAACTCTGCCATCTTAGCCTGACGGACATGCATATCCGTCGTTTCGATGATTTCTGTCATGCCATTGTGGCACCAACCCTCCTCTATCATAAACGTCGGGATGATGCCTATAGCCTTACCGCCTGCTTCAAGACAGCCATTTGCACTTTCGGCCATAAGCCCCATGTTGCCCGCTCCGTTGACAAGCGTCAAGCCTTTTTCGCCCATCAACCTTCCAAGTTGTCGGGCATCGCGGAAGAAACTGTCGTCTATCTGCATGCTGCTGGCACAATAGACTGCAATGCTGCGTATCATTTCCTTCGTCAATTTGTGTGTTTTCCTTTTAGAGAGAGAAGCATTTCTTTATCTCTTCCACATAATCAAGCTTTTCCCATGTGAAGAGTTCCACTGTCACTTCCTTCGTTTCGTGATAGAGCGATTCGTACTTTTTAGTAACGGTTTGCGGTTCGCGGCCCATATGTCCGTATGCCGCCGTTTCCTCATAGATGGGATTACGCAGTTTGAGTCGTTGCTCGATGGCATAGGGGGTAAGGGAGAAGATGCTCTTTATCTTTTCGGCTATCTCGCCATCTGTCATGTTGACGTGACTCTTTCCGTAGGTATCGACGAAGATGCTGACGGGTTCTGCCACACCGATGGCATAACTGAGCTGTACCAACATTTCGTCTGCCACACCGGCTGCTACCATGTTCTTTGCTATGTGTCGTGCTGCATAGGCTGCCGAGCGGTCTACTTTCGAGGGGTCTTTTCCGCTGAATGCTCCACCGCCGTGTGCGCCTTTGCCGCCGTAGGTGTCGACAATGATTTTGCGTCCGGTGAGACCTGTATCGCCATGTGGTCCGCCGATGACGAACTTTCCGGTCGGGTTGACGTAGTATTTTATTTTTTCGTTGAAGAGGGAGTGGATTCGTTCTGAATGTATTCCTTCGAGCATGCGTGGCACGAGGATTTCTTTCACGTCGTTTGTGATGCGTTGCTGCATGGCCTGGTCGGTGTCGAACTCGTCGTGTTGTGTGGAAACGACAATGGTGTCGATGCGCTGTGGTATGCCTTCGTTGCTATACTCTACGGTGACTTGGCTTTTGGAGTCTGGGCGGAGATAGGTCATTACCTTTCCTTCGCGACGGATGTCGGCAAGGGTTTGGAGCAAACGGTGTGCAAGGTCGAGACTGAGGGGCATGTAGTTTTCGGTCTCGTTGGTGGCGTAGCCGAACATCATGCCTTGGTCTCCTGCGCCTTGTTCTGCGCGTTCTGCCCGGTCGACGCCTCGGTTGATGTCGGCACTCTGCTCGTGTATGGCCGAGAGTACGCCGCAGCTATTGCCTTCGAACATGTATTCGCTCTTGGTATAGCCGATGCGGTTGATGACTTCGCGTGCTATGCGTTGCAGGTCGACGTATGCTTGTGTTGTGATTTCGCCTGCCAGGACGACTTGTCCTGTGGTAACGAGTGTTTCGCATGCCACTTTCGAGTCGGGGTCGAAGGCAAGGAGTTTGTCGAGTACGGCATCGCTGATTTGGTCGGCCACCTTATCGGGATGGCCTTCGGAGACTGACTCCGATGTAAACAAATAACCCATAATTGAATTAATCTTATAAAGTATTAATAATGTATGGGGAGAGAAGTCGGCTACAAATGCATGAGGTGAGTGGTATCTATCCTCTTTTTAGCATTTTTTTCTGTGGTTGCAAGCAGCCCAAATCTATCCACATTCTGTTGTTTTCGGGTGCAAAGGTACGAAGAAATTGAAAAAGGAAGAAATGTAAAAGGGAAAATAATTGCTTAAAGCGGGAAAAGTCGTAACTTTGCACTTGATATGAGGAAAGATTTTGAAATCATGGCCCCTGTGGGCTCTCCCGAGTGCCTGGCGGCTGCTATTCGTGCAGGTGCCGACAGTGTTTACTTTGGCATTGAGAACCTGAACATGCGTGCGCACTCTGCCAGCACGTTTTCCATCGACGATTTGCGCCGTATTGCCGAGGAGACGCGCCGTTTCGGGATTAAGAGTTACTTGACGGTGAACACCATTATCTATGGTGAGGATCTGGAGTTGATGCGCAGGATTCTGGATGCTGCCCACGAGGCTGGCATCAGTGCTGTCATTGCCAGCGATGTGGCGGTGATGCTTTATTGCCGTCAGATTGGGCAGGAAGTCCACCTGAGCACGCAGTTGAACATCAGCAATGCGGAGGCCTTGCGTTTCTATGCGCAGTTTGCCGATGTGGTGGTTCTGGCACGTGAGTTGAACATGGAGCAGGTGGCGGAAATCCACGATTCCATCGAAAGAGACGGCATTTGCGGTCCGAGTGGCAAGCCGGTGCGCATCGAGATGTTCTGCCATGGCGCCCTCTGCATGGCCATCAGCGGCAAATGCTACTTGAGCCAAAGCAACTGGGGGCGTTCTGCCAACCGTGGCGAGTGCATGCAACTCTGCCGTCGGCGCTACACGGTGCAGGATGTGGAGACGGGCACGGAACTGGACATCGAGAACCGTTACATTATGTCGCCGAAGGATTTGAAAACCATCCGTTTCATCGACCAGATGGTGGATGCCGGTGTGCGTGTGTTCAAGATAGAAGGCAGGGCTCGTGGTCCGGAGTATGTGGACACGGTGGTGCGCTGCTACCGTGAAGCCATCGACACGCTGACCGACCCCGAACTGGGCAGAAAGGCGTTCCTGTCGAGACTGGACGAATGGGACGAGCGGCTGGCTCGTGTCTTCAATCGTGGTTTCTGGGACGGCTATTACCTGGGCAAGACCATTGCCGAGTGGAACGACTGCCACGGCTCGAAGGCCACCGAACGCAAGGTTTATTGCGGATGCACGGTGCGCTACTACTCGAAACTGCAGGTGGCGGAGTTCAAGATAGAAGCCTGCGAACTCAATGTAGGCGACGAAATCCTCGTCACAGGTCCTACCACCGGAGCACTGCGTGCCACGGTGAGCGAGATTCGCTACGACTTGGAACCGGTCGACACGGCTCTCCAGGGTCAACGCATCAGCATACCCGTTCCGGCAAAAGTCCGCCCCAAAGATAAACTCTTCGTCATCAAGAAGATAACAGACAACACGTAGGCATAGAAATAATGGTTAACCTTTTTGGCAATAATGGTTAACCTTTCCGACCATAATGCTTAACCATTCCATCGATAATGGTTAACCTTTTTTCCAGACGAGTCATACCTTTCCACCGAGAAGGGTATGCCTCGCTTGCATTTTTCCCTCATCGGGCTTGTTCGTTTGTAAAAGCACTTGTAAAACTTGCATTCTCTT
>JAEIGA010004338.1_pt1 | contig 21953 bp, 11 predicted proteins | sample 9270691 | NCBI WGS metagenome assembly JAEIGA01 (sample SAMN17057246, study PRJNA624740) | gut metagenome | biome: biome; isolation source: fecal sample | host: Bos grunniens | place: China: Xizang | collected 2019 | reverse complement strand
GTTGCTTTCGAGCAACATTATTCGTCTTCGTTTCTTCAATATCAAACTTTGGGGCAACTTGCGCTATGGCTTATATCGCGAATACTCATTCGACGATATACTGTCGCTTATTAAGGACTTCAAACAACTCTCCACACCTACAGCTACTACTACCCCTCAACCCGAGGAGCAATCTTTTAGGTCGGGTAGCAACTACGCAATTCTCACACGCCTATGCGAGCAATACTATGTGTATGAAGGTAGCGACAAGTTGCAGAAGAAAATCATCGCCGAGGTACAAGATATTATCAAGGAACTTCGCAACGACGATGAGGCGCAAGCCGAGTTTGAGAGAGTTCTCAACCTGCAACAAGACAATGTGATGCAACGCTTCCGTGCCGAACATCCCGCACTCAAAGAGAAAGATTACCGCCTATATGCGTACCTCATAGCCGGACTATCGGCCACTACCATTGCCGTACTGTTGGGTAAAGAAAAGTCGGTAGTATACAACCGCATATCGCGACTCAAGAAGGCTATTAAAGAGGAATTTTTACCTTAAGAATAAATTTTCACTAAGCCGACATAAGTTCTCTATATCGGCATATTATATAAGCAAAAAGGAGACTCAAGTGGAGTCTCCTTTCTATTACTATTGATAACATACATTGCCTCACTTCCATTCTTCTGCCACATGCAGATCCTCGGCTCGGCATATTTCAGTCGACACCTCGCCTATTCTACCGCATTGTTGGTTCACGCCGGTATATACCCGCACAAAGTCTATACAAGGCAGATTTACTCTATTTCCTGCACTATCAACCGCCCAGTCAATATCGAAACCTGTTTGCTCCACCGAGGCACTATTGGCATGATTGTCGGCATAACCCCAGTCAAAGGCATTGAGTACATAGTAAGAGCCATCACCTTGTACATCTACCACATTATCGGGCAGACGTGTGCCCTTAAAAGTAAGCGTATTGTCAGAGAGCCATTGAGGAAAATACTCTTGGTTGTGGAATGCATTACGCTCTATGTATCCTGTTCGACCCTGATTGTCACTCCAAGCTATATAAGTAGTGTCAGTCACACCGCTATTGGGTCGTGGCGTAGGTTCGTGATCGGTGGGTGTGCGATAGTAGGTTATTTCGTATGAGTGTACAGTAGATTTATTGGTATGCTCACTGCCGGCCAACTCATACCACTCATCATCGGGAATACCATTGCTATTGCTATCGAGCGACACCATTACAATCCCGGGTTCGGCACTTCCGGCCGACCCTAAGCCACTACCCTCTGAAGAGGCATAAAGCGCATTACCCAATATCATAAAGTCGAGTGAATCTTGTACATTGACCACCGAGTGATCAAATCCGAATGTCACATAGCCACCAAATCCGCCCAACGAAATCAAGTCATCTTGTGTACCACTGATGCACTCCTCTACCTTGGCTCGCATACGCTCCTCGGTATCGCCCTCCTCATAGCGAGGCATATCGCCTACAAATTGCCCGGGCGCAGGGCGATAGTCGTACACATGCGCTATATACCGGCTATATGCTACCTCCTCATCCCACACAGTTATCACCATATTGTGTGTAAAGGGATTATCGGCATCGATTATCTGAAACTTCAAGCGATACACGCCGGCTTGGGAACTCACAAAGAGGTAATCGCGAGTGGTGGCTACAATCGAGTCGTTACCATTGCTATCCGGCATGCTCCACTCATAACGTTCGCCACTGTACTCGGGGTGCAATCGCAATGCTCGCATGCGCACTACGGCATAGGTAGTGTCCAACCCCGACGTTACCATGGGTATCTCGGGCTGGCATGCTGTCAGGGTCAGCAATATAGTTGCCAATATATACAGTATCTTCTTCATTGTCCTTCTCTATTTAAGAATACCATGTGCGCAGGTATATCGCCGGCTCGCATGCTCCATTGTCGCACACCCTCACGATTGTAGCAATGTACCGTTCCACTCGACACATAGTTTTTTCCGTCAGTTACATATATATCGCCGTTGGACGGATTTACGGCTATGCCATAAGGTTTCTCTATCGCTGTTTCTGTGCCGTCGGTTATGAAGTTATCGGTAACCAACTCCTTGGTACGCACGTTGATGATACCATAGGAGACAACATTACGCTCCAACTTATCACTCCACGCCAGACTATAAAAATAGAGAGAATCGCCAACGATGCACATATCGGAGCATGGTATGTCGAGCGTATCGGTCACAACCATTTCGCGCGATGATGATTCTTTGTGATCCAGTACAATAAGGCGCGAAGGGATTGAAGCCTCATCGCCTCGCGACGACACCCACAACCGTCCATAGGCATCCTGACGCACACGATGCAAGTTGGGAGCAACGGCTATTTTTTGTATCTGCTTCATGGTGGCCAAGTCTATCACCGAAACGGTATTATCATAGTTGGGCTTACGATAACCACCCGAATTGGCTACATATATACGCCCATCGGTTATAACCAACTCCTCGGGCTGATAACCCACCGCACACCTACCGGTAATAGACAAATCGGTCGTATCGACACGATACACGGCACCGGGCTGTGCATTGGGGTCGATGGCTATAGGTCCTACATAAGAGGTTACATAAGCATTACCCTCGTGAAAGTTGATATAACGGCAGTTGGGTATATCTATCTGTCCTATACGCACCAATGTACGGGCATCCATTACCTCAACCTTATGCGAGCTATTGAGTACTGCATATAACTTGCTACCGTATATCTGCAAGTCATTGCCCACATCACCCAACTCCTTGATTACACTTGGGTTACGCTCGGCATACAAGTTACGAGCATATAGTCCATTTTCGAAGTCGACATAGTCTATCGATGCCTTGTTGCTGCCCATGTTACCCTCATTGAGCACATACATACCTATGGGGTTGCAATGTGGTGTAGGTGCAATAGGCAAGCGGTCGTACTCGGAGGGTATAACCATCTCGTCGGTGCGACACGCTGTTGTGAGCAGCACCATAAGACACAGTATGTATAGAATTCTTTTCATCGTTATATCTCTACTGTTATACCTACGCGGTAGTTGCGCTTGGGCATGGGATAATTGAGTATCACATCATAGTCCTGGTCAAGCAAGTTGTTCACCTCGAGAGTAGCCTTAAGCACAACATCCTTGAGGCGGAATATCTTCACCAACGACACGTCGTTGGTATACCAGGGTTGAGTATAGTTATAGATGATATTTTCCTGCTGATTATAGCGCTCACCCACATAGATAAAGCTGTAATTGAGCATCCATTCACGCCAGCTCAACATCACAATGGCCGAACCACTGTGCCAGGGTATATAGGGTATCTGGTGTCCATAGAAGTTGTCATTGGGGTCGGTAATGTCGATAGCCTGCTGATAGGTATATTGCAACTTGGTCGTAAGTTCTATTTGGTAAGGGAAGCGAAATACCGCCATGGCCTGTGCATCTATACCACGAATATCTACCACACCGAGGTTGAGCATCGTCCAACGGAACTGCTGCCCCTTGGGATAGGCAATAATTTTATCCTTCACCTTATTGTAGTACACATCGGCGCCTATGCGAAAGAATGAAAAAATATTGTCATTGCGGTCGAGGTCATAGAGCACACCTACGTTGTACTGGGTAGCCAACTCGGGCTTCAGGTAGGCATTGCCCATATCGGTATAGTAGAGGTCGTTGAAGGTAGGCATGCGATAGCTCTGCTTATAGAACGCACGCAACACCAAGTCGGCTTGTTCGAAGGGCTTGTACGAAAGGAACACCGCCGGAGTAACCTTAAACTTATCAGGCACTTCATCACGACCACGCTCCTCCTCATCGACAATAGTGGCAAGAGCCGAAGCCTGCACCTTAAAGCAGTCGCCCAAGGCATAAGCCGATGCCAACGACACCCAGTGTGTATTGCGTTGCACATCGCGATACTCCGATAGTTGATTCCATTGATAATCATACGCCAACGACACATCCCAATTGCGCAGGATGGTATATTTATTGGCCCACGATGCATACACTTCGCGCTGCTTGTAGATGTTGTCAACATGTATCAACTTGTCGTCGTTATTTACATAGTGTGTATAGTCGAAGGCATATTTTGCATTTACTTTGGTACTGAGTTTGGGCGTAATATCATACTCAAACATCGCTTGTACAAACGAGTTTCTATCCCATAGTCGCTCGCCTCGGTGCCACACATTGTTGACAATAGCACCGGGGATACCTCGCTCTGACGTATAGTGATACATATAAGCCTTCCACTTACCACGAGGCATGTAACCTTGCACACCACCCTCTATGCGCACTGCATCTATATCACCATTCTCGCGTATGGCGGTAGTATCGTATGCCACCTCGCCGGCTGGTGTTACGCGACGATAGCGGAACTCATACTTTCCGCTTGAATTGATCCACTCGGCATTGAAAGTGGCAAATATATCATCGGTGATTTTATACTCACACAATATCGAGGGGCTGAGAAAATCGAACGAACCCACCTTAAGGCCGGCCTTCAGATTAGCCCTTTCACCCTCTTTAAATCGAGGCCTGCGCGTAGTGAGATAGATAGAGCCTGCCGAGCCAAACTCGCGTGCTGTCTGGAACACATCACTACGCTGACCATTATATAGCGAAATCTCCTCGATATTTTCGAGCGAGAATTTTCCCAAGTCCACCTGTCCATTTTGGGCATTACCAAGCTGAATACCATTGTAGTAGACACCCATCTGCTCGCTACCCATACCACGGATATTCACCGTTTTGATACCACCCACACCACCATAATCCTTGAGTTGCACACCCGAGAAGTAGCGCAAGGCATCGGCCACCGAGAGGCTGTTGAGACCTTCAAGTTCCTTGCCGGTAAGTTTCTGTGAGGGTATTACTTCGGTAAAACGATTGGCTGTAACAATTACCTCGTTGAGTGTGTGCATAGAGATTGAATCCAGGTCTATATCCACATCAATATCCGCATCGGTTTGTGCCCATGCCACAACCGAAGTTACACATAATATAAGTAAGGTTATCAACCACCTCGATAGAGTATTCATTCTCATCATTAGCTATTAAAGTCACCATATATAGCTTATATCCGAGGGGCTTAATAAGAAGAGAGGTAAACTGGAGAAACCAATGCTCACGGTCTTATCAATAAGCTCTTTCCTCGAAAGCTATTGAAAAATACTTGCATTGGCAGGTCTTCTGACTTACTCCAAGCACGAGCGCCTTCCCAACCTCACGAGGTCAGTGGCAACGATACTCATGCCATTGTACAGAGCTTACAGCAGCGGGACTGTTTAGGACTCTCACCTAATTCCCTTTTAATCAGGCATCCATGAATGGCTTACATCGAACCAATACGCCACAAAGGTATATATTTTTTTGTAGAACTCATACCTCCAAAACATTTTTTATAAACTTACAATACAATTGTTCGGCATTAATAGACAAAAATATTGTACCTTTACGCACACATTTAGAAACACTATTATATCTATCTCCTATGAAAAGAGGCTTGAAAATTACCATTATTGTACTTTCTGTAATCATAGCATTGTTGTTACTTGTGTCGCTATTGGTGTCGCCCATAGCCAAGTGGTATATTGAAAAAAACTGCAGAGATCTTGTTGGTCGCAAGATAACAATCGAAAATCTCGACATGAAACTCCTTCTTGGTCGTGCCAAGGTTGACAATTTTGTACTCTACGAGCCCAACGAGGTCGACACATTTGCCTCTATAGGTCACTTTGATGCCGACGTGAGTGTGTGGGGTATATTACGTAAAAAGATTGTAGTAGACTACATAAGAATCGATGAGCCTCAAGCCACCAGACTGCGCGAAGGTGATAGCCTCAACTTTGATGACATACTCACTTTCTTTGCTAATAAATCGGTAGCTGCCGACACCGTAAGTGTCGAAACCGCCGAAGCCGATACCATCGATACAAAGTCCTCGCAAGAGAATGGATGGGGTATATTATTGCAGAACATTGCACTGAACAACGGTAAAGTGCGCTATGCCGACAATGTACTCGATATAGACTGGACCATGCACCACATCAAGCTCGACATCCCTGAGATTGACCTATCGGGCAAAGGTGCCAATCTTGAACTTTATCTTGACTTTGCTCGTGGTGGTAATCTCGACCTCAAGGCCATGTATGAGCAATCAAGCCTCAACTACGACCTCACTTGTAAAATCTCGGAATATCCACTCGGTGTACTTATGCCATTCATGAAAAACGCCGTAAATGTAGGCGATGTTAGTGGTTTATTGGGATTGACTGTACACGCCAATGGTAATATCGAAAACCTCATGGCATCGGACATCGATGGTGCTGTGCAAATAGATAGTGTCGTTATCAATGATGCTGCCGGCAAAGAGTTGGCTCAACTCAACCATTTCAAAACCAACATAGAACATATCAATATCGCAAACGACTACATTATCAAGTTACGTAACTTTGTTGTCGATGGTGTGTCGGCCCGATATGAAATATATAACGATGGTAGCAACAACCTGTCATCGCTGTTTGCTACAAACAGCCAAGAAGAAACAGCCCAAGAGCCTGAGGAAAACGTAGTGGTAGCCGAACAAACCGACAGCACAGCACAAGACTCACCCAAGTTGGATATATCGGTCGAAAATATTGTCATGAGCAACAGCAACTTTACCTACGTAGACAATACACTTCCCGAGCCATTTGCTTTACAATTGAGCAAAATCAGATTTAAGACTCCCTGTTTCTCAACACAAGGAGTCAACGACATTGAATTGTTTGCTGTATTGCAAGGAACAGGAGCATTGCGAGCCAAGTGGAATGGCAACATAGCCACCCAAAATCACGACCTCACATTAACCCTCAACAACTTCAACCTCAAGGATATTTCGCCCTATTCGTTGGACTTCTTTGGTTATCCTATTACTGATGGCAAACTATCTTTCAGAGGTCAAAACATCATTAACAACAGCCAACTGAAGGGTACAAACAAGCTATCGCTATACAATCCTACCGTGGGTAACAAGCGCACCGATGTAGATGCCGAATTTGGCATTGTCCCCTTAAAACTCGCCATGGTTGTCCTCACCGACCGCGAAGGCAAGGCCGACATCGACCTTCCTATATCGGGCGATATCAACTCGCCGCAGTTCTCGTATGGCAAGATTATTGTACAAGCACTTGTCAACGTACTTGTCAAGATAGCCACAGCACCCATTGACCTATTGGCCGAGGCTTTCGGACTCAATAGCGACGAGATTAAGGAGATTGAGTTCAGCGCTTGGCAACATCAATTTACACCCGAACAATACGATAAAATAGAGAAACTATCGAAAATTGTTGCCGAGGAGCCCGACCTTCGCATTCGCTTGCAACACGAGGTCAATTACGAAAAAGGCATACAAGCCATTATCGAGAATGACATCAAACGCGACTATTACCTCTCACGTAATCCCGAACGCGCCGAGAGCCTTAATATGGTGGATATAGACACTTATCAAAAAATGTCGTTAAAATCACCTCAAATTACAGCCTACGCCGATTCGTTGCTCACCGTACGTGGTCTCGCCACCGATGGTAGCCTCAATGACAAGTTACGTACGCTTTATGGCACCGATGCCGAGAGCAAACTCGCACGATACATAGAGATGCGCAACCGTAGCATGATGATGCAATGGAGCAAAGTACTCAACATGCCCGAAGGTTCTTTGCAAATCACTACACCCTCAATCGATGTGATTAAAGAGCACAAAGGTAAGACTCGCTACAACGTAGAGATAACCGCCGATGGGGATGCGACTGCAACAGAAGGAACTACATCGGAGAACGAATCACAGCCTGTCGATGAAAATGCCCCGGCGGCAGAGTAATAAATCTTTTAGAACGGATAACCGATAGCCAAGTGTAATCGGAGGTTTTTCCAGAATGAACCTTCGATGTTGTAGTAGCCCGACTTTTGTGTATAGTAGGGTGCGTGAATGGGCACACCTACATCGACACGCACTACCAGATAGTTGGCTATGTCGTAACGCACACCCAGACCGGTTCCCAGCGCTATATCGCGCGCAAATGATTTGAGCGACAGCTCTCCTCCCGGGCGCAAATCGTCCTTCTTCAACAGCCATATATTACCGGCATCCACAAAGAGCGCACCCTCCAATCCGCCCCAGATAGGCACACGCAACTCTATGTTGGCTTCCAATTTAAAGTTACCGGTTTGGTCGAAGAATCCGTTCTCGTTCGACATATCGGGTCGATAACTACCCGGGCCTATTGAGCGAATAGTAAAAGCACGCAAACTGTTGGCACCACCTATGTAGAATTGCTCGCTATAGGGCAACTCGGTAGCATTGCCATAGGCATACCCGGCTCCGACATAGAGGCGTGACGCAATACACAGCTTGCCGGTAAAGTAATGGTAATACTTCAGTTCGTTGGTGAGTTTTACAAACTGCGAGAAGGGATTGCCGAAGATTTTCTTTTCGCCCTTTACGCCAAACAATGAGTAAGCACCATAAAATATATTACCGGCCTCACTGAATCCTATCTGCCATATCCAACGGTTTTTCTTTTCCTTCTCATATCCGTTGTCGTAGGTAAACATATAGCTCAACTTAGGGATAAACTGGTCACGGAAACTGAGTGCGATAGCCGGATTTTCGGCAAGGGTCTTATCAAACTCCTCGGTGGTACGAAGCATCTTGGTATACCCCAATTCAAAGGGTGTGAAGTTGTGCATCGCTGTCGAAGAAGTATGAAATTCGTAGGCATAGGCCGTATTGAACGAAACCATGCGGAAGTAGTGCGGACGGTTCATGATATTGGCACCCAACTGTATGCGAGTACTCGACTTGAGCCTTCGCAAGTAACGAGGCGGACGAATACCCAACATGCGGGGGAATATCAACGAACTATTAAATCCGAACTCATACGAATTGAAAAGCGAAGCATCCACATCCTTACCTGTCTGCCATTCATAGCTACCATTGAGCGACACTGAGAGTTGCTCTCCACCGCCAAAAAGGTTGTTATGCGAAAGTCCTAAAATCAATCCCGGGCCTAAATAGCTGTTTGACTTTGAAGCCACATTGGCCTCTACCATCATACTCATAGGCAGGGCATAGCGTAAGTCTATGTCTACATCAATCGAGTCACGCCCTTGTATCGAGTCAATGGGGGTAACATCCATTACGACCGAACGGAAGATACCAAGCGACGATAGATTGCGCAAGGATTGGTTTTGGTCTGTCAGCGAGAAAGTTCGCCCCGTACGCATATCTATGCTTGACGGCAACAGACTGCGACGCAACTTCAACCCCTCGTAGGCATATACATCAATTGAACGGAAAGACAACGTGTCGGGCACTCCTTCACCTTCGGGAGGATGCATCCGCACAGTAATTTTACCGGTTTTGTACGAGCGCAAGGCATCGTATGGCGCAGTGGGAGATATTAGCATACGCAAGTCTACACAGCCACTATTGCGTGTGGTATCGGCTTGATATACCAAATACTCGCTGCGAAAATAGTAAAATCCACTATCGCGCAACTGATAAGTAATACGCTCTCGCTCCAGAGCCAACGTATCGGCACAATATCGCTGGCCTTTGTATAGCAACGACTTGTCGGCAATGCTTCGTATCACCGATGCCACGTGTGTGGTATCGAGCGGGAACGATATGCTATCAAGTGTATAAGGTGTACCTGCTACTACGCGATAACTTACCGATGCCTTCTTGCTATTCTTTTCATCATAGTTGACGGTATAGCTCGATGTCGAGTTGAAATAACCGTTGTTGAAAAGAATATCCTTAGCCATGCTCACACGTATATCGGGACGCACCGTTTGTATCAGTACGGGCTCGGCTGCAAAGATATTGTACAACCAACCCTTTACACTCTTTTCATTGGGTGTATATAGGTTGTTCCATGCCCACAATTCAATAGGGAGAAACTTGATAGAGTTTGATGAAAAGAGAGCATTGTTGGGTGGTACAGACAGTGCATCTTTCACCTCACTATTAACTGTTGGAGCAATCTTTCCGCCATCGGCACTCTCTATAGTCATCTCTTTCACGCCCGTATATAATATCTCACCTTCAGCCAAACGCTTGGTTGTAGAACATCCTGTCGTCAACATTATCGCGACGACAAACAAAGACAATATGTATATTACACGTGCACCTTTCATGGTTCAACCTCCTCTTTCTCTTCAAATACTTGCGGTACAACAGTGTTAGTGGGAGTATAATTGATGTCAACAATCGAGTCGGTTGCTGCATCTTTCTCTTGCTTAACCTTAGTATCAGGCTTAGGTTTTCTCTTGAAGAAATCCAGCAACGATTGTATCTGCTTGCGATACATAAAACCTATACCTGTTTGTGTTATCTCGCCCTCAATAATGCTTTCATATCCGGTTTGACGGAAGACTTTCAGATACATATTCTCGCGCTTATCGAGACGATATTCCAAGGAAATATCATCAATAAGATTTTCACTTAAGTTTTGTGTTACGTCTTGATTTGAAGCATAGCTACCACCAATAACAACCTTCAGGCGGTTATCGAAAAGATTCTTGGAGAACTGGTATGAATAATCGGTGCGTTGTGTACCGGTTCCGTCAATACCATAGTTGTCGATACCAAAGGTAAGGTCTACTCCACGCAAAGTACGCTGTGCCCAGGTATTCAATTCATACTCAAGGAACATATTAAGCGGGTCGTTAATCGAATAGTTATCAACCGCAGTTGCCAGGTCACTATATGAGTTATACAACAACATATTCAATGCCTTAGCCTCGCGCTGCTCGGCAGTGAGAGCCTGCAACTCATTATCGATAGTAATATCCTCGGTGGTGGCAAGATCAAAGGCTATGTCTAAATCTTTGAGTGTATTGGTAAGTTTAATAGAAATATCAAAATCGACCAGGCGCGACTCATCACCGGTTTTTACCGTCGAGCGTTGTGTCTGTACCGCTGTAATGTTGAACAATGGGTCAAGCATTTCACCATTCCACGACACATAACTGCCATCTTGTATGTTGAATATCTTTTGCGATATAATAGGAGGTGTATAACGCACAAATCCGCCTGTCAAATTGTAACGTCCCGACACTCGGTTGTCACCCAAGGCTGTGGCAGTATAGAGCAACTCGCCGCCGCCAACAAGGTCAACTCTGTTTTTTCCATCAACCGACAAGTTTACACCCAACTGCACGCCATCATCAATATCTATACCTATCGTAGCGGCAAAATTATTGGTACGCTTCTCTAACTTCTCGTTACTCTTTTGTGCTGACACGGTATCGGCAAAAGAGACAAAACTAACCATATCGGAGTAATCGGTACTCGACAACGAAGAGCCACTCTGCATAACATATGTTGCATTGGTTCCCGATAAAAGTGACACACCTCCTGTTACTTTCAAGTCATTGAGCGAACCTTTTACTCGGATATCCATATCAGTAAATACCGAACCGTAAATGATACTTGAACGATTCTCTTTGATACCAACAGGTTGGAAATTTTCGCCCTGTATGGTGAGATCTATACCTATATTGCTGAGCCGCTCAAAATTGATTATACCATCTATATTGAGAGGATTGTTGTTGACACCTCGTACGTAGTAGTTGTCAAACTTCAATCGGCTGTTTTGTATCAACACTTTATCGTCGCTCAGTGCCAACGATGCACCTACTTGATTGAACTGCATAGTAGCCTTGTCAAATCGCACATTACCATTGACAACCGGTTCATCCAACGTACCTGTCACGGTGAGTTTACTGTTAAGTTCTCCAGCAAATACACCCATATTGGAAGGGAAGAATGCATTAGCTACCGACAGGGGCATTTTATCTATCAATATTTCACCTATAATAGGTTTGGGATTACCCACACCAAGGTATGCAGTAGCCTCAAGCACGTCATTGCCATCGTGTTGCATAAGAGCCTTCACATCATTACCTCCTTCATCATCCAAGATGTACTCAAGTTCGGCATGTAAGGTTCCTATATTGGTATTATTATACTCATAATCAACAATATCAAAAGCACCAGATGCCTCTATTCCTTTGGGGGGCATATCAAGGTACACATCGGCCGAAAGATTACCCGACATAGGAGCTATCAACGACGACATCGTGAGCCATTCGGACAACTCTATATTTTTCAGGTCAATATGTGTTCCACTCACATCCTTATTGCGCCTATCATCGGTAGTAATAAAGAGGTGACTATTGCCATATGATAGTCGCACATCGGTATCAATTGTGTGCCGAACATGATTTATCGACAAGTAGTTATCTTTATTCAACAGCCATTTTTTATATCCAATGATAGGTTCTTTGGGGCCAAAGGTGAGTTGTACGACTTCGCCCAAGAAATCGACCTTGCAACCAAAAAGAAAACCGGTCTCTTGCTGACGATTGTTCTGTAAGCAATAGAGTCGTGTACTATTACCCGATAAAAAACCCTCAACACGCACATGCGCCAACTCGTCCATATTGCCGGGTCGGTTACCCACGGCCAACCGGTAGTTGAGACGTTCGTCCTTCTCATAGGCATCTATCGCAACAGTATCGAGCAACATTCCCGACACTTCCAAACGATTCACCACACCGGCAAGATTGAATAAAGAGTCGTTTGATGCCTCAAAGTCAAGATTGGCAAGACGTATACCTTTGCTATTGATATAGCGCTGCACAACATTATTACCGGCCATACGGGCATAGAAAACAAATGGTGGCAAGCCTCGGTGCAACTCATCCATATCGAGACGCTGTGTTTGGAAAATTGTATCGACCAATTGGGTGAGACGATTGAAACTCGGCTGTAGATTTTTTATACCGGTATCGGACGATACATTCACCTCGAAATCTCCTGTACGAAGATCTATATAGCTATATGTCACATCGCTTGCAGCCAACAGACTTATGGGGTTGGCATAATAACGATACTCGTCCATTCCCACTACAAGGTCATCTATTGCCACATCGGCTTGTATAATACTATCGATACTCGACAGCACCATTTCGGTCTTGATGCTACCGGCTACATCGAAGGGTGTCTGCGAAAAGTGAAGAGCCTCCAAGTCAACCTTATCGATTTGGGCCGACACATTGGCGGTGAGCATATCGGGCATTAGCGCACCTTGTGCATCTATGTGCAGGGCGAGCTCTTGCAAGTCACTTATGGCATTCATCGACCATTGCTGATCGACAACTTGCGCTTCCACATCTATATTGCGGTATAAATAATGACGATAATCAAGCGTGTCAAGGTGCATGCGGGCATATAACGATGTCTCGGGCTTGTCGAAAGAGAAATGCACACCCTTCAACTCAGCTTGCGCTGTGAGAGCCCCTATCGTATCGCTCGGCATAAAGATATTCATGGGCAACTTGCACACTTTGGCTTTTACATCATACTCCTCACTATTAAGGTTATATACAGCATCGGCCAATATATCTCCACCCATACATTGCAACTTGGCATCGGCCTCAACATCGCTACCCGACACACCGGCATTAATATAAGCCTTTATCGGCTGTGCCACTAAGTGTTGAGCAAGGAGCGTATCGGGCACAAAATTTTCGAGCGAAAAGTGACCGGAACTCCTGAACGCACACGATACACTTACATTACGCTTCTTCTCATCCAGCGGATTACTCAATCGAGCCCGGGTATCTAATGAGAAAACACCCATTTGCGATAGGTTGAACTTATCGACAACAATATCTTGTGCGATACCATCGACATCAATATTGACCGAAATCACATCGTGAATAGGTAATAAAGAACGGTCGCGAGTAGTGTGTATATAGTATTGCGAAGCATCGGGGTAGATATAGGCTATGTCGCGACACGACAGATGTGCCTGTGCCAACATGCGCAACGGGGCATCGGGATTTTTGTCGAAGAGGCTCATATCGACTTCGGCCGTAGCCGACAAGTCGCTGAATGGAGTATTCAGCACAAGGTCCGAGAGCCTCAACACACCCTCATCAGTCATGGCAAAGTAACATTGTGCTTGCGTTACACACAATCCCGAACGTTCATAGAGCGAAAGCGTATCGAGCGATAAATGCAATTCACCACCACAGTTATAGACATCCGATAGTTGTAAGTTGATACGACTTGCCTCGATATGAGAAAAGTCCATTCCGTTCTTCGGTTCGGCAGCTGTGGTAATATATGAGGCTGTGTTATCGGACAACTTTACCCTATGCACACGCACTTTCCATGGCTGTGTGGATACAGTATCGACCGAGGATTCAGTTGTAGACTCGGCCACATAGGCATCCTCATCCGATGAAAGTGCCACATAACGATAATTACCTTGTGCAATATCAACATCCTGCACATCAACCCATTGTTGTGCTAGCGAGATATTAGCACCCACAAGTTCTCCATCCGCCATGTACACCTGTAACGTGTCGAAAACCTCAGGCATTCGCATTGTAAAATCGACTTGCGACAAGTGCAAGCGTTCCAACTCAACATCCCACGCAACAGTAGCACTTGTATCTTGCTCCGTCGTATCGGGAGCACTCCTATAATACATTGCGATAGTCGAATTATCGAGAGCTATTTCGCCCAGATTCACCTTGCTATCAGAGAGCCTTATTGTACCATCCAACAATGCCACACGGCCTATCTCGGCAACAAGATTAAGAGAAGAATCAGGAGTGATGTAACAAGCTTGCGCATCGTGCAACGACACATTGCGCACAACAACCTTTTGAGCCATCAAAGGCATGAGTGCTACATCTGCCTGCAACTCACCGGCTACTGCCATCGTGTCGATGTCCGACGTTGTAAGTACAACATCATGCAATGCAAGTCGCAATGGAAACTTCAACGAAAAACGCTCCACTGATAGGCCTATAGGTGTATGCGTACCTACCCACTGCTCGGCATAATTGATAACTGTACGCTGTACAGGAGGCAAATAGACCAACAAAGGTAGTAACACAACAAATGTCACTATCAGCACTGCTACGATAAGTATTTTTCTCGGTCGGCGTGTCATCTCTTTGTTAAGGTCTCTTTTAAACAACTTTAAGCTACCGCTACTACCTGCATGAAAAACATTCGGTAGTCACTATTGTTTGTTTTATAGTAACCTATAAATTCAAATGTAAAAGTATGAAAAAATTATGGATTAATGCCCTATTATCGGCTTTGTTTATCAGTATTTCGTTATTTGTTTATGCCGAGCGAAGAGAAAAAGAGGTTAAGATTGAAGATCTGCCTCAGAATATACAAGAATTCATTTCAACGCACTTTGCCGAAGAGATGATTTCCAGCGCACGAATTGTAAAGTATGGATATCATAAAGTAATGCTATCCAATGGAGATGAAGTACTGTTTGATCGAAAGGGTCGATGGCTTGAAATTGACAACAAAATGGAGAATGCACTACCCGCCTCCACCATTTCACTACTACCTCAACCTGCACAGGAGTATATGCAACAAAGGTATCCCAAGCACCTCATGTACAGTATTGAACGAGACAAGGATGGATATGAGATAAAGATGACAGGCGAACGACCTATGAAAATACATTTCGATTCCAAAGGCAACCTTATAAATGAGAAGATTGACTGAACATCGATAGATAAAAAACATAAGCAAGCAACCCGATAGAGTTGCTCGCTTATGTTTGGTTCAATAAATATTAGCCATTGAAAGGGATATATAGCGGCTCGGTACGTGGCGCAAACACAATGCGACTACGACACAAAGTATTGCCTTCGTGACGCAGTTCAAGTGTATGATCATTCTCATCTTTTATCTCTCGATATACATCAATCTCTATACCCGGACGCGCCTCGTGAGCATAAGCAATCTCAAAACGAGCAACACGATTATTGTCAAACCACTCAAAAGGATATTGATTGAGCAAATACTCTACATAGCGAGAACTATTGACATGGCGATTCAAATCAATATCGCTATAACGCACTGCAAAAGAGTCTATTTTCTCACCATCCTCGGCACGCATGCGTGTAGGTGGATCAATAGGACATGGACGATCAAGTACATACGTGCGCAATTCGTTCAGTTCCTCCATATTGGCTGTTCGGCGGGCCTCAAGGTCGAGTACCAACCATATTGTGCGAGCATAGCCACAAACCTCTCCTTTACTATCGAGAATAGCCATATTACGAGTCGAAAAACGCGTGTTGTAGTCTTCAATCCAGGTCTCAAGTGTATAATTCTCATTGATAGCAGGGAAACGTTTCATCTCGATAGAAAGGCGAGACAACACCCATGCCGTGCGACTTGCTATCATCTTTTCATAACCAACACCCCATGAATCGGCGTGTAAAGATGCGACCTTAATGATGCGACCAACCAAGAATGAAAGCGACATCTCTTGCTGTCCATTGCACTCTCCGGGGGTCAATGTAAAGGTTTTGGTAAAGAGTTTCTGTTTCATAATCCAAGAAAAGTTACATATTGCAACTGTTTTTTGCACTGCGAAGATAATAAAATTTCTCAAAATATAGCACACACACTCAATTTGTATTATCTTTGTATGATTGTATCAGCTACACACACGTATGAAGCACACGCCCGCATATCAACACTGGTTTGTAAGTATCATTGTGATGCTTATTGTGTGCATTATTGTCGGTTGTAGCCCCACACGACACGTACCTGAGGGCGAATACCTACTCGATAACGTTACTATCAAAACCGATAAAAAAGAGATATCGGCAGGAAGTCTCAAGACTTATATCCAACAAAATCCCAATTACCGCATCTTGGGATTTCTCCCCTTGGAACTCACGCTATACAACTTCTCGGGTAAAGATACCACCAACTTTATCAACCGCTGGCTACGCAACATTGGTAAAGAGCCGGTATTGTACAGCGAGGAGGCTATGGAATCTTCTTGTTACCAACTATCCAAAGCCTTGTCGAATATGGGCTACATGCATGCCGAGGTTACAGCCGATACGATCGTGAAAAACCGTCGCATGAATATTACCTACAACGTAAAGGCCAACGAACCCTTCTATATAGATACGTTGATATTTGACATACCCCAAGCCGATATCGATAGTATTGTTCGCTCTCAGCCTTCACTCATTAAAGAAGGTATGCTACTTGACCGCTCGTTGCTTAACCAAGAACGCGATCGCCTCACTTCGCAACTTCGCAACAATGGTTATTTCAGTTTTATCAAAGACTATATTAGCTTCAACGCCGATACCATAGCCACATCGCGTGGAGTAGAACTTTCGGTTTCACTACAACCTATGCCTTCGGTTGTGGATGTACGACGCCCAAGGTCTTACGACCACTACCACCGATACTACATCAACAAAGTATACGTCATTACCGACCCCATGCTCAACAATCTCAATTTGTCGGATATAGATGTTACCATGGCCAAGCAATATAAACATGTCAATATTCTATATGGCGATAACCACTACCTCACAGAACGAGCTATTGCCGACAACTGTTTTATTGAACCGGGAAAACTATATAACACCGATGCTGTCAATCGCACATACACCTCTTTTGGACGACTATCCTACTTAAAGAGTATCAATATACGGTTTGTCCAACATGTGATAAGCGATGAAAACAACCTCTTGGATTGTTATATTTTCATAGCTCCGAGTCGCGCACAAAATATCAGTGCTGAGATTGAGGGTACTAACTCGGAAGGAGACTTGGGTGTAGCCGCTCAACTATCATACCAACATCGCAACATATTCAAGGGTTCGGAAACTTTTACCGCCGAGGTACGTGGTGCCTATGAAAGTGTGTCGGGAACAATCGAAGGTATTATCAACAATCACTATACCGAATTGGGAGGCCGTATGGGTCTTAAAGTCCCCAAATTTGTTTTCCCGTTCATTTCCAACGACTTTAGTCGTCGCATTCTTGCCACTACCGACTTTGACATATCGCTCAACTATCAACAGCGACCGGAGTATACCCGCATCATTGCAGGAGCCGGTTGGCGATACAATTGGTCTCGCCAGCGTCATCGTCATCGCCTTGATTTGCTCGACATCAACTATGTATATCTACCTCAATACATGGAGGGATTTTTGGAGCAAATAGCACCTGCCAATCCGTTGTTGCGATATAGTTACGAAGACCACTTCATAATGGGTATCGGTTATAACTACTATACCAGTAATATAAACCAAAATACTCCTATGCAGACAGCCAAACAAAGCAATGTATATACCCTTCGCTCATCGATAGAGACCGCCGGTAACTTGCTATTTGGCATATCAAATGCGATAGGAGCTCACTACGACGATGGCTACAAAATCTTTGGAATACGATACTCTCAATATGTGAAGGCCAATTTCGACTACAGCTACTTGCACAATTTCAATAAGAATCACTCGTTGGCTATGCACGTAGGATTTGGTATGGGTGTTCCTTATGGCAACTCAACCGTAATGCCTTTTGAGAAGCGTTTCTATGCCGGAGGTGCCAACAGTGTGCGCGGATGGTCGGTGCGCTCATTGGGCCCGGGTAGCTACAATGGATATAATAATTACAATAGTTTTATATACCAATGTGGCGATATACGCCTCGACCTCAGCATAGAGTATCGAGCCAAACTATTTTGGAAGATTGAGTCGGCCTTATTTATTGATGCCGGTAATATATGGACAATAGATGACTACGAGACACAACCCGGAGGTGTATTTCGCTTTGACACATTCTACAAGCAGATAGCACTGGCCTATGGTTTAGGTCTTCGCCTCAACTTCGATTTTGTTGTAATCCGTGCCGACTTTGGTATGAAAGCCTACAACCCGGCTGATAATGCTGTGAAATGGGCTATAGCCAATCCCGACTTTAAGCGAGACTTTGCATGGCACATTACCATCGGCTACCCATTCTGATGCTTTGCATAGGGTGAAATAGCCGAAAATACCCCTTAAATAAAGAGAAACTACAACCGTTTCGACAATTTTCAACCGTCAATTTTCATTTTTCAATTTTAATGCTTACCTTTGCAGCACTTTTAGGTCGGTTGAGTAGCTCAGCTGGATAGAGCAACAGCCTTCTAAGCTGTGGGTCCAGGGTTCGAATCCCTGCTCAATCACAATCGAAAAACAGCCATCTTTTTATATAAGGTGGCTGTTTTTCTATATATAGCGCAATATGTGATTAGGTACTTTTTAGCACGCCCGTATAATGTGATAATAATTTTTTTGTAGCTTTGTGTCGTAAAACAATACATTATGAAATATTCGCATCACATCATACTTATCGCGTTACTACTCTCATTGAGTAGTTGTAGTTGGGTACACAACATGCAAATCAATACCCTTCGCTCTGCCCAAGTTAATTACAAACAACCATACCCGACTGTTGTCATTGTAAATAATTGCCAAGCAGACAGCCTGCATGAGAGCAGCAAATACATCGATGAAAATGGCAGACAATACCGTCTCACATCGTCAACCGATAGTATATCGCAGACAATGGCTATGTCATTGGGAACTTATATGTACCATAGCCAAGCCTTTGAGCGAATAGAGATATTCACACCCGATAGCAATAATATTACCGGCATTGCTGGCTTAGATGAACAGAAGGTGAAACAATGGCAATCACAAACCCACGAAGATGTGCATATAGCTATTAATGCAATTATCCCGATTGTCAACATGCAAGTAACACCAATCGACGGTGTTTTCTGTACCGATCTCTCAATAATCACACAAGCATATATGCAATGCTTCGTACCCCAAGAGGAAATGGTAAATGTAGCCATAAGTGACACCCTCTATTGGCAAGCATATGGCGATACTCCCGACATAGCCAATGCATATTTGCCCAATTTCGAGGAGTGCTTAGACGAAGCTATAAACACTTTGGCATACAAAGCATCGAACTATTTCGCCCCCCACACACGCATAGCAAATCGCCTCATTTTTGTCACCGGACATCCGGCCATGAAAGATGCCTTTAAGTATTGGGATAGAGAACAATACACCGAAGCTTCGTATATATGGGAATATGTATATAAAAATGCCAAGGATAAGGGACGCCGAGCCAAAGCGGCAGCCAACCTCGCGTTATATAATGAGATTGAAGAGAACTATAGTGAAGCATTGAAATATGCTCAAGAAGCCTCTTCAATTTTTATTGAAATCAAAGAAGTTGAAGCCTCTCAATATATAGTAAACTACATTACCGATCTCAAAAGCCGTATTAAAGAAGCCTCTATTTTAGATAGTTCTATATACTAATATAACCCCATACATAGCACAGAGCCTCGCAATCAACCATTGCGAGGCTCTGTGCTATGTATTATATTATCACTCTTTGTTGGTAGTCTTGCTACTTCGCTTACTTCTATTGAAGCTACGATAGTCATCAAGCTCTATCTCGATATCGGGCTCTATAAGTTCATTGCGAGACTCGTATATAAACTTGATATACTTGATACTTTTGCCTCGCTCAAGCCACTGCTGCTCATAAAAGGTTTTGATACCAAGGATGTCATCATCTATACCCGAATTGTACAAGTCGTCGGTATCTATCAAGATAGGGAAGTTGTTCTCTTGCACCATTGCACGAGTATAAGTGTATAAGAAGGGACTATCACTCTTGAGGTGGATAATACCATTCTCGGTAAGGATTTCACGATAGAGCTCGAGCATACGTGTCGAGGTGAGTCTCTTACGTGTTTTCTTCATCTGCGGGTCGGGGAAGGTAATCCATATTTCCGACACCTCTCCGGGCGCAAAAAAGTGCGTAATCAACTCTATATGTGTACGCAAGAAGGCTACATTTTCGATACCCTCAGCTTTCGCTTCACTGGCACCGGTCCACATACGAGCACCCTTGATATCTACGCCAATAAAATTTTTATTGGGATAACGACGGGCCAAACCTACAGCATACTCGCCCTTGCCACAACCCAACTCCAACACTATCGGATTATCGTTGTGAAAGAACATCTCATTCCACTTTCCACGCATGTCGAAACCGCGCTCTTTAAGCACTGCAAAGGGGTATTGAAAGACATGCGAGTAGGTCTCCATGTCGGCAAATTTTTGTAATTTATTCTTAGCCATAATAATTATATTCTATCGTGTTATACGAGCTACTTTTAATATAGTTTGTTTGCCATCAATAGATGTAATTTGCAAAAGATATATGTTATTGTTGTATGCATAAGTATCAATGGCAGCCTCGCAAGTGCCCGGTTGCACTGCACACAACAACATACCCGAAATATCAAAAAGTCGCAGATCTTCTATATCTTGCGATGCAACAACTTTCAAGTTATAGTTTTCGAACATTACTTTTACACGATCGTCTATCTCAGTATCTTCGGTGTTAGACGCAGAATTTATGGTGCCAAAATCACTCCATTGAGGCATGCTTTCATAGATAGGTACACTGGCAGTCTCGACATGAAGAGTCTTTTGTTCTACATTCATATTTGCAAACACCATTTCACCCAAATCGGCAGGAAGTTCGCGGAACGAATAAAAATTGGCAGAACTGATACAACCATCAAAAGCATGATCGTCAATATAAGATACTGTGCGCGGTACTACTGTATAGGCTGCAGTTGTATTTTGATAGAATGCATACCGACCAATAGCCTCCAAACCTTCGGGCATAAAATTCAGTGCCTTCATTGCATTACATCCGGCAAAGGCAAAGTCATGAATACGATTGAGCAAGGATGGTAGAGCAATAGTCTGCAATGAGATGCAATAGGCAAATGCCCCCTCTCCAATATTGATAAGAGATTGTGGTAAATCAACAGCTGTCAAAAGAGAGCATGACGAGAATGTCCATGCCGGCAATGCTTGAATATTACACTCAGACATATCGGCCGACACCAACCGTGAGCATGCAGCAAAAACTCCTTCACCCATATTGACTAAACTTGCCGGTAACACAAGTGTTTGCAAATTGCGACAACCCGCAAAGGCTGCAT
>JAEIGA010004337.1_pt1 | contig 21955 bp, 28 predicted proteins | sample 9270691 | NCBI WGS metagenome assembly JAEIGA01 (sample SAMN17057246, study PRJNA624740) | gut metagenome | biome: biome; isolation source: fecal sample | host: Bos grunniens | place: China: Xizang | collected 2019 | reverse complement strand
CTATACATATACAGACAAGAAGTACAATCACAACAATCAGGTAATTAAGGAGTACTTGCAACGCACGTTGACCCAGATTAAGGTAGCGCAGGATGAAATCATCAGTGGCTATGCCGAAAATTGTATATCTGATGTATTATCGTGTTTAAGTTCGAACAATTCTGCATCGAATGAGAACTATGCGATTAACGCATGCAAGGCCCAGATTGTTACATGTATGTCTGTTAACGGCGATGCAACAGCCGAACCAAGCCCGACATATATCAAAAAATGGGTACAAAATATGCAAAGCGCTACGGGAACAAAGGATCAGACAACATATAAGGAGCCTGTAAACTCAAATACATTATGTATACAAACTGGAGGTATATGGAATGGTGTGACATGTGCTTGTCCGGCGGGTTTCTCGTATTATACAGAATATGGGTGTGTAAAAGACTGTTTAAAACTAACTCTGTCATGTGATACGTATAGTTGTGTTGGTCATATCCAAGATATTTATATTAAACCAGGAAATTCAACAGTGTACAGTGATAGCAGGTGTACAAGTGTTTTGGCTACATTACCAATTCCAACTGATTCAGAAACGGGTGGCCAATGTGATTTGTTGGCATTTAATGATGGGCCAATATGTGCGGACAATTGGGATAGTGATGATCTTCCAAAAGATAAACTGTTTTTTAGACTAGATGAATGTCTGGGAGGATATATGTTTGGGGGAAAGCCTAAAGATTTATATCATGAAACAGATTTATATTATCGTTGTCATTCACAATGTTTAGTTGGATATCAAAAAGTTGATAATAAGTGTGTTTTTCAATAAAAACAATAAAGATATTAATGTCTTTGATATATAAATTAAAAATCCCCCAAATGGGGGATAATTATATCAGTTTGCCCATTGCAACAGCTGTATCACACATGCGGTTCGAAAATCCCCATTCGTTATCATACCATGCTGTTACGTGTACCAGTTTGTCGCCCAAAACCTTGGTCTGGCCGGCATCAAATACAGAACTGTGTGCATCGTGTGTAAAGTCAATTGATACCAATGGCAAATCATTATAACCAAATGTTTTGGATTGTGCCGCGCGCATTGCGTCGTTTACCGCGTCAACCGTCGCATCTTTTTCCAAATTTGCAACCAATTCAACAACCGATACATCCGGTGTTGGAACGCGAATCGCCATACCGTCCAATTTACCGGCCAATTCCGGCAATACCAAACCAATTGCTTTGGCGGCACCTGTGCTGGTTGGAATCATAGACAGGTTTGCTGCGCGTGCACGTCGGAAATCTTTGTGATTTTTGTCCAACAATTGTTGATCGCCTGTGTATGCGTGTACGGTTGTCATCCATCCGGATACTACGCCAAATTTATCGTTTAATACTTTTACCACCGGTGCCAAGCAATTTGTTGTGCAAGACGCGTTTGAAACGATAATGTCATCTGCGGTCAAAGTGTCTTGGTTAACACCGAATACGATTGTTTTGTCTGCGCCGGTTGATGGTGCAGATACCAACACGCGCTTTGCGCCTGCGTCGATATGAACGCGTGCTTTATCTGCGGCGGTGAATATACCTGTGCATTCCATAACGACATCAACATTCATTTCCCCCCAAGGCAGATTTTCCGGATTACGTTCCGACAAGCATTTAATTTTATGGTTGCCTGCGATGATATAATCACCGTCTAACTGAATATCCATTGGCAAATTTCCATGTACAGAATCGTATTTTAACAAATAAGCGTTCTGTTCGGCTGGTGCCAAATCATTTACTGCAACAAATTCAATGTCATCGCGTCCTGATTCCAAAGCGGCGCGCAACACCAAGCGGCCGATACGACCAAAGCCATTAATGGCAACTCTAATTTTTGACATAATACTTTTCCTTTCGTTAATTAATAAATTGGACACGGTTATCATAGCACCACAATTTCGAAATTTACAATATTTTATTTACATCGCGATAACTACGGGTATAATTACATACAAATGACAGTAAAATCATATATCATTGCCGGTCCAACTGCGTCGGGAAAGTCGTCCTTTGCCCATCGCTTAGCACGTCAAATAAAAGCCACAATCATAAATTGTGACAGCGTTCAAATATATCGTGGCATTGAAAATATATCTGCATCCCCATTTGCCGGTTGTGAAATTACGCCCGAATTTGAAGGTGTACCTTATCGACTGTTTTCTATATTGCCATTGGAATCCCAGATTTCTGTATCAGAATATCTGGAATTGGCACGTGTGGAATATGAAAAATCTGTATCAAATGGTCGCCCTGTGATTTTTGTTGGTGGAACGGGATATTATATAAACGCATTGATAAATGGAATATCGCCTATGCCGGATGTGTCGGACGAAAATCGCGCGCGCGCCCGTCAAATGGTGTCCAAAGATATTAACGCGGCACGTGCAATGTTGCCGGCCGAATTCACCGCCACAGATCCCCAGCGCGTCGCCCGCGCATTAGAGGTCTTTTTACAAACGGGGCGTCACTTAATTGAATTTCAGAATCTGCCACGTACGGGTGCGGTTGTTCCGCATGCGCGACGTATTTTAATAAACCCACCGACGGAAATTTTGCGTGAACGTATTGCGTCCCGCATTCCGCAAATGTTGTCCGGCGGCGCCTTGGCCGAAGCGCAATCTGTTATTGAATCCGGATGGGACGAACGTCGTGCGATTGGTGCGTCGCAACTGTGTGCATATATACGTGGTGAAAAAAACTATGCAGAATGTGTGTCGGATTGGATAAATAAAACCAATCAATATGCCAAACGTCAACGTACGTGGTTTCGCACACAGTTTTCGCCGGATATAATAATAAACCGCACCGGTGACGATGCGGATTTAGATTTGCTGTTATCTGAAAATTAACGCTTTTTAAATCGTTTTGGGCATCCTTCTTCTTGGAAGATGCTGTTTATTTCGCGTCTGGTTTTCAATGCTTGTTCAATGTGTTTTTTGCGTCTTTCTGCTGTTGCTGTGCGTGTATGTGGTCTGTGGTTATGTTTTTCACGTATACTAATCAGATACTTATTTTCTGTTATTAATTTTTCGTGTAAGTATTGCAATGCCAAAGTCCGACGAATTGCACGTTTTGCATTTTTTACCTGCTTTGAATCCGCGTCTGTTTCAATTGTCTGTTCGTTAAAATAGATTGGATTCTTCATGGTATATTTGACCAAATGTTTTGCAATCTTTGTCAAAACAGTTTCCAAAAATGCAGGATTGGTTGCCTTTGAATCATTGCCCACAACCGTCATTAATTTAACCCGTGCTGAATTAATTGCGTATTGATTGGCATCGTCACGATATTCCAACAGTTCGCACCATTTATTTCGGTTATTATCATCTGTGATAAAATAATATCCGTATTCGCTTGCCATATCTTCGCATATTAATGCGATACATTTATTGGCAACGATTTCAGAAGCGTTTGGGGTTTTGTTGATTGTGTTATCTTTGGACATAGGGCACCTTTTTATTTATCGAAATAAATATAGCCCAAAAAAGTTCGTTGTCAACCGGCAGAAGAGATTATTTTTTTATATTCCTCTTCAACTATTTTGGAAAAGTTCGCCTGTCTCATTTTGCTGGAATATACGGCTGTATTGTTAAATTCGGTTTTTATTGGTCCCCAACCTGCGTATTCCCAATCAATTATCCCCACGATGTCTTTTGTTTTTTTGTTAATGATAACATTATTGCATATGTCATTGTGGTGCCATCCATCACCGCCATTGACTTTCAAATCTGCGATTTCTGCGGGGTCGGCGCAGTGCATATCATAAATAAATTGCGCCAATTGTTTTGCCCATTTGTATTTGTTGCGTTCAATTGTACGCTTGCCACAGAAATTCATATTTTTGCCACGTATGAAATTATATTTATAAAATGTATATCCATCGCATTCAATGATTTCTATTTTTGGGATTTGCAATTTAACGATTTTTGTAAACGCATCAGTTATGCGTTTTTCGCGGATGATTCTGTCGTTATGTGCGCCGTTTTCATAGTGTTTGCGAATTTTATAAACGGCATTATTGTTCACGATAAATCCGATATTCCATCCGCCTTTTATTAATTTCACATTTTTGAATTCTGACTTTGGTATAATCATACGCAGTGCGTTCATTTTTTTGCGAAAGTTATATAATCTGTCGCGTCTGATTCTATCACGTGTATCACGGTTTGGGATAAATCCCACAAAAAAATCACACAATTCAAAAAAAGTTCTCCACATATAAAACTCGATATTTATTTGAAAATAATGGTATTGAAAAATTAAAAAAAAACAAGTATTTTATGGACATGTTCTCATCTGGTACGATTGTAAAGGTTTTGATATCCAATATTCCGAATTCTGGTTATGATTATCGTTTAACCGGACCGGCGGATATTGGCACGTTTGTGTGTGTTACTGTTATGAATCGTCCGTGTATTGGCGTTGTCTGGGGCGTGGGGGACAGTGGTCTGGGCCCCGAAAAAATCAAGAATGTAACCCAAATATTTGAAAATAAATTGGATATAACCGATTTGCAGTGGCTGCGTCGTATGTCGGATTGGACACTGATGCCATTGGGGATGGTGTTGCGATTAATCATAAATGTACCGGATGTATTTTTGCCACCGCCGGTTGAAACACTGTATGTATATAATCACGATGTTAACGGTCGTATGACAACCAATCGTCAATCGGTAATGGATGCGTTTTCTGCAAATGACAACGAAGCCATGACGGCATTTGATATCCAACATATTTCCGGTGTTTCTTCGTCTGTTGTGCGCACCATGATTAACAAAGGTTTATTGATTGCATCTGGGGCCCAGACAAAAAATATAATGGATTTTTCTGCCAAGTATCATGATTCTGGCGATATAAAATTAAACACGGAACAACAAATTGCCGCCGATGCAATTGGTGCGTCTTTGGGGCGGGGTGGTTTTTCTGTGTTTTTATTGGACGGCGTCACGGGCAGTGGTAAAACCCAAGTTTATTTTGATGCGGCGTGGCGCGCATACAGTGCGGGCAAATCTGTATTATTAATGATGCCTGAAATTGCATTAACGGCCCAGTTTATGCATCGTTTTGCGTCGCGTTTTGGTGCTGCGCCTGTTGTATGGCACAGTAATCTGACCGCCTCGCGTCGTCGTGCGATATGGCGTGGTGTATTGAACGGTGAAATTCGTATGGTTGTTGGTACGCGCAGTGCTTTATTTTTGCCATGGACAGATTTGGGGTTGATTGTCATAGATGAAGAGCATGATACATCGTATAAACAAGAAGATATGGGAAATTACCACGCGCGCGATATGGCGATTTTGCGTGCGGCAATTGCGGGTATTCCGGTGGTTTTGGCGTCTGCGACACCTGCGGCGGAAACATTGGAAAATGTGAATGTTGGAAAATACACTCACTTGCGATTATCGTCCCGATTTGGTGGCGCGCAAATGCCGGACATTACAACCATAGATCTGCGTGAAAACCGTCCAACACAATATTTAATCGGCGAAGAACCGCAAACCGGATATTTGTCGCCTGTTATGTGTGATTCTATATCTCAAACACTTAATTCTGGTCAACAGGTTATGCTGTTTATCAACCGTCGTGGTTTTGCGCCCTTGGTTGGGTGTAACAAGTGTGGATGGGCGGCAACGTGCCCCGATTGCAGTGTTGGGATGACATACCATAAACGCACAGGAAAATTGTTGTGTCATATGTGCGGACGGGCCAAGCCACTGCCGCAAATGTGTCCCGATTGCGGAACGGGTATTACTATGCGTGGCGTCGGATTGGAAAAGATAGAACAAGAAGTAAATGCGCGTTTTCCCGATGCACGTACCGCATTGGTGTCCAGTGATATAATAACATCGCGCGGTGCATTGGAAAGATTGGTTGATAAAATGGAATCCGGCGAAATAAATGTGGTTATTGGCACACAAATTTTGGCCAAAGGTCATCATTTTCCAAACTTGACCTTGGTTGGTGTGGTTGATGCCGATATGGGATTGTTCGGAACGGACTTTCGTGCCGCCGAACACACGTTTCAACAATTATTCCAAGTGGCCGGTCGTGCGGGACGTGGCGCATTGGCGGGTCGTGTATTGTTGCAAACCTATCAACCCGATCATCCTGTTATAACGGCATTATGTGCGGGCGACCGTGATGGATTTATGTCAATTGATATGGCGGGCCGCCGCGCGGCACAAATGCCCCCATATGGTCAATTAATCGCGGTAATAGTAGAAGGCGAAAAAGAATCTGTCCTGCAAAAGTACTGTGCGGATTTGTCGGCTGCGGCCCCTGTTTTGACCGGTGGTCGTATTATGGGGCCCATCACGGCCCAGATATATCAGATACGCAATTGGTATCGCATGCGATTTTTGGTTGCGGGCGGTCGTACCGCCGCGTTACAGCCGGTTGTTGCGCGTTGGTTGGATAAAGTCAAACGTCCCGCCAACATCCGTGTTAAAATCGACGTAAATCCCATAAATTTTATGTAACAGACAAATAAAAAAATACCGCCGTCGCCGGCGGTATTTCCGAGTGTCCCGAAAGGAAGGAAAGGAGAAAAAGAAATTGGACACTCTAAACTAATGTGTTGGGGCCCAGAGTCCAGAGGAGAGAGAATGTAGGAGGGAGTCTGAACCTCTGGTCCCCACAGGTGCTTTCGCATCTGGTCATCGGGCTTTGTCCCTTTGACAATTAAGAATATAGTATACAAAAATCGATTCGTCAAGTGTTTTGTCAAAATTTTTTTTGGTATAATTTTTTTGTCCCATAAACTAGGAAATGGTACTTATTGTTTGTGCTAAAAGTATTGCGTAAAATCAATGTAAACTGTGCGACAAATTAATGCCCCAGTATCTAAAACAATGGAGATAAAAAATGACACATGATGAAGTTTGGCGTGCCATTGAACGCTTTGCAAACGAACACGGTATGTCTTGTTCTGGTCTGGCAAAGTGCAGTGGTCTTGACCCCACAACCTTTAATCGCAGCAAACGTTGGTCCAAAGAAGGTCAGCCCCGATGGCCGTCCACCAACAGTATTTCCAAGATATTGGCGTCCACAGGTTCCAAAATTCAAGATTTTACGAAATACATCGATGAACCAGACGCCGCATCGCATGTTTGAATACATTTTGAACCCCACAACCACAGTAAATTTAATCACTGTGGTTTTTTTATAGACATTGGGATTTAAGTGGTTTACAATATAAAACATGTTATCCGGCGTACGTATTTATACATCAGATAATATTTGGCGACAAATTTTAACCGATTTTGGCGCAACTGTTCTGGGCGATGCGACTTTAACCGATTTGAATTTTGATGATTTGGACATAAAATCCCCAATGACACCATTGCAATTAAAGTCCTTGGTGCTGGCTGCGGCGGATTCTGGTCGTGTTTTGGCCAAAATTTTTGGAGAATCTGTATCTTTATCACGAATTCAATCTGAATTATTGGTTTTGTTATATAAAACCGGTGGGATGTCTGCGGCGGATTTGAAAGTTGCACTGGGGTATTCTCCTGATGCGACGACGCATGTGGTTGATACGGCGGTTTATCAATTGCGTCGTATGTACGGTCATGATTTTATACTAAATACTAATGGGGTATATAAAATTGGCGGGCTATAAATTAATATCTTTTGATAAAATCCCCAGCACCCAAGACGCGGCGCACGAAATGATTGCGTCTGGGCGTGCATCGGATCATATGGCGATTTTGGCGGCTGCGCAAAGTGCCGGTCGCGGACGTTTTCGTCGTAAATGGGTTTCGCATCATGGTAATTTGTATGTCAGTTTTATATTCGCGTGCCCCGAACGTGATGCGCGTTTGTCATATGCGGTGGCCGTTGCAATGGCGGAAACTATTGCGTCTTTTGGTATTCATCCAACAATTAAATGGCCCAACGACATATTGGTTGATGGTAAAAAAGTTGCGGGTACTTTAATTGAATATTCGGGTCGTTTTGTAATTGTTGGTATTGGTATAAACGTGAATTCCAACCCAACTGTTGATCGTTATCGTACGACAAAATTGGAAAACTATTCGGAAATACCAATGACAGAATTGTTGAATCGATTGATGCGCAATTTGGATAAATGGCGTCGTTCGGATTTTCGTGCGGTTCGTCAGCGTTGGACAGAATTGGCGGCGTGCTTGGACAAACCGATTTTATATCGTGGCGAACCGGCGGTATTGGTTGGCATTAATGAAAATGGTGCTTTGGTATTGCGCCGTGATACGCGATATTTGTTGGTTTTTGGTGATGAAATCAGTGTTTGAAAATAAAACACTTGACTTTTTGTCAAAATTATGTTAATATTATGACCATAAACAGCACAAATAGTATCCACAACATCGTTGTGGTTTTTTTAATTTAATCACGCCTTGGCGTGATTTTTTTTATAACCCAAGGCAAAATTAAAATGATTATGGCATTAATTCCACAAACGGATACGTCCGAATGTTTGGCATATAAAGTTGCGCGTACGGTCTATTATGAAACGGGCGGCAAAACATTACCTGTGGTCGAAGCATTAACATCAATGATAAAAAATTTATCGGATAAATCGGGTATGACTATTGAACAGGTGACAGATAAATCAGATATCTTTTCGCGTAAATATGCGTCTGGGGATATGATTGCGCATCGCTTTGATATGTGCGTGCGTGTTGCGCGTCGTATGTTAACCGGTGTGTTGCCGGATATGTGCTGTGGCGCAACGATGTTTCACCATGGTGATGTCATACCTGATTGGGCTACATCGCGTGGTTATATTGCAGATATTGATGGAATGCTGTTTTATTTATAGTGGACAATTAACATGAACAAGATAATTCGTGGTGGTCATCTTTGTGGCTATCGCACATATATTTTATCTGCGACCGGCATATTGACGGCGGTGGGTGCATATTTGGTTGGTGATTCAGATTTGTTTACCACACTGCAATCGATATTTGCATTTGGTGGCATATATTTTTTACGTCGTTCCAATGAAAACAAAAGGAAAAGAAATGGATAACATCCCTGAAAAATTTTTGAACCCAGATGGCACATTAAATTCCGATGCTTTAATGAAATCGTACAAAGAATTAGAAAAAAAGATTGGCACAATGGTATCAATACCAACGGATGACAGTGACACCGATGTGCGACAAAAATTTAATCGTGCGATTGGTGTTCCGGAAACTGCATCAGAATACCCGACACATGAAATATATGATGATGAAAAATTGCGTGAAAAATTTTTAGATATTGGTTTAACCTGTGGTCAGGTTGAAAAAATTTATGATATTGCAAATGAATTTTTATCACCAATATTGTGTGAGATATTTTCTGTTAATTCGCAAACAAATTCGATTAATGAATTAAGAAATTATTTTGGTGGCGAAGAAAAAATGAATGATGCATTACGTGCGATACAAACATTTGGTGAACGATTTTTACCACGTGATGCATTTGATTCATTGTGTGCCACACCCCGCGGAATTCAAAGCGTGTACAAGATGATGCAAACAATGGAACCAAATGTTCACACCGAAAAAAATTCAATACAAAATTTAACAGATGCAGATTTACGTTCAATGATGCGCGATCCAAAATATTGGCGTGATAATGATATTGAATACATCAGAAAAATAGAAAATGGTTTTAAAAAATTATATTCATAATGAAAAAAAACACACTTTCTTCTTTACTATGTTTCGCATTTTCGATAAAATGCACAGTAAGAACAAAACGGATTTGTTCTATCCAAACTATTAAAGGAGAGAATAATGGCATTTTCATTTTTAAGACCATCTAAAAAAGTTGCTGCAAAAAAAGCAGCAGAAAAACCAGTTGCAAAAAAAGCAGCGGTTAAAAAACCTGTTGCAAAAAAAGCAGCAGAAAAACCAGCAGCAAAAAAAGTAGCGGTTAAAAAACCTGCTGCAAAACCGGTTGCGAAAAAAGTTGCTGCGAAACCGGCCGCAAAAAAAGTTGCTGCAAAACCAGCTGCAAAAAAAGTAGTGGTTAAAAAACCTGCTGCAAAACCAGCCGCGAAAAAAGTTGCTGCAAAACCAGTTGCAAAAAAAGCAGCGGTTAAAAAAGTTGCTGCAAAACCAGTTGCAAAAAAAGCATGTGCGAAAAAAGTTGCTGCAAAACCATGTGCAAAAAAGCCATGTGCAAAAAAAGCATGCGCAAAGAAAAAATAATCATTATTAATTTATTATGATTTGGCCCCCGTCTTTGGGGGCTTTTGTTTAATAAAATTATCAGTTGGATAATCGTGCACAGTCCAACTGATTTTTTTATCAGACAATCCATAAAAATTGGACCTGAATACTTTTTGTTTGTCGGCGCATTTTTGCATAACCGAAAAATAAAAAATATTTAACGGATGTCGTACGACATCTTTTTTCATTTTTTAACCAAAGGATTTTTATATGTCTGTTTCCATAGATAATGTCTTCGTGAAACAATTCGAAGCCGATGTGCATTTGGCATATCAGCAAATGGGAACGAAATTACGTTCCACTGTTCGCAGTAAATCGGGTGTTATTGGTGCGTCCACCACGTTTCAAAAAGTTGGTCGTGGTATCGCCAGTACTAAATCACGTCATGGTATTGTGCCGGTTATGAATTTGAATCATGAACCTGTTGAATGTGCGTTGTCGGATTATTATGCCGGTGATTGGGTTGACGCATTGGATGAATTAAAAACAAATATTGATGAACGTCGTGTCGTTGCGTCTGCGGGGGCATATGCGTTGGGTCGCAAAACAGATGAATTAATTGTTAATGCAATGGATGCTGCAACCACCGCGGTTGGTGATTATGCTGCGCCATTAACCAAAGATTTGATTTTATCGGCTGTTGCGGTTTTAAATACAAACGATGTCCCCGATGATGGTCGTCGTTTTGCGGTTGTTGGTGTAAATCAATGGAACGCATTATTGTCAATGGCTGAATTTACATCTGCTGACTTTGTTGGCGACAATGGTCCAATGTTAAATGGTTTTGAATCGCGCAAATGGTTGGGTATCACGTGGGTTTTGTATAACGGTTTGCCTGTGACCAATGATAATCGTGATTGCTTTATTTATCATTCGTCCGCCGTTGGTCATGCGTGTGGCCAAGATGTTAAAACAGATATTTCATGGCATGGCGAACGTGCCGCGCACTTTATCAGCAACAGTATGTCCCAAGGCGCGGTCTTGATTGATAATAACGGAATCGTTCGCATTAAATGTTCGGATTCTGTATCTGCTTAATTAAACCAAAGGGGTAATATACATGGCATTTCAAAATAAAAATTTGTCTGTGATTGCATATGCAAACGGATTTACTTTATGGCATTACAGTGCATCGGAAACATTGGCAACCATTACTGCGACCGGATATTTTAACGATGTAAAAACATTGATGAATATTGGTGATATTGTGATGATTAATGCGTCTGATAATACGGCGATTAAAAAGATTAATATTACCGAATTAAATGTTACGACGGCATCATTGGCTTAATATATAAATTACAAAACCGGCATCCGATTGGCTGTCGGTTTTTTATTTAACTAAATTTTTATGGGGGGGATATGCTTACCAAAATAGATTTATGCTCTATGGCATTGTTAAAGTTGGGTGAACAACCAATACAATCGTTGGTTGATGATACAGCGGCGGCCAAGTTATCGCGCGTATTATTTGATTCTGTGATGGATACTTTGCTGTCTGTTCATCCGTGGCGATTTGCAACCCGTCAGATTTCTTTGACACGTAATGCCGATGGTGAATTTTTAATTCCAACAAATGTATTGCGTATTATAAAAACCGATGGCCATATATTGGGCGATAAAGTTTTATCTGACACAGAACACACAGATGTGTTGGCGGTCGTGCGTGTTGGTCCCGAAATGTTCCCCAGTTATTTTGTTTCATTGGCCGCAACGCGATTGGCGATGGAGTTTTGTGTGCCTTTATTGGGCGATCAATCTGTATTTCGTACATTGGTTGCGTTATATGAATCTGAATTACAAACATCTAAATTCATAGATGGCACAACCACACCGAACAATGGCATAGCGTCATTTTCTTTAATCGATGTTCGTCATTAAAATTTTGTTGGGGGTATATAATGACAGATTTTATCAAAACACAAAATTCATTTGCGCATGGCGCGGTGTCGCCCGAATTTTATTCATCGGATAATATACATGGATTATCGCGCTTGGAAAATATGGACGTGTTATCTGGCGGTGGCTTGACACGCAGGGCGGGGTTGCGCACGGTTGACACATTACGTGGTGCGGGCCGCTTAATACCATTTACAACATCGGACAATCATGAATATCTGATTGTGTTACAGGCCGGATATATATACGTATATCGTGACGGAACGCGATATCAATCTGTATTGTCGTCGTGGACGTTGGATGAAATACAGTGTATGCAATATGCCCAACGTTTTGATACGATTATATTTGTGCATCCCGATTTCAGACCACAAATTTTACGTTATAAAAACGGGTTATTTTATTTGGAATCATTTGGTTTTGCGCGCAATCCGACGGATTTCAGTTTGAATATGCCGTTTGTTCGCTTTGATGATTCTGCGAATATCACAATATCTGTTTCGGCAAATTCTACGGGTAATAACTTTGCGACATTTACCACCAACCAAGATTTTTGGACGCCCGATTGTGTTGACGACTATTTACAGTTGTTGGGGCGTCAATGGGTCATTGTTGAATACATCAGTCCAACCCAAATCGTTGCCAACACCAATGGTACGTATTCATTGCCGTCTGAATCCGTGGCCGATTGGACCGAGTGTGCATTTGGTAAACGCCGTGGTTGGCCATACAGTATTACATTTCATCAAGACAGATTGGTGTTTGGTGGTTCGCGTGGCTGGCCATGTGGCATATGGATGTCGCATGTTGGGCGTCACACAGATTTTTCATCGGGTACCGGTTTGGATGATGAAGCAATATTTGTTTCGTTACAGTCACAGGTTCGCCAACATATCTGTACCGTGGTCAGCAGCGATGGTCTGCAAATATTAACCAATGTTGGGGAATGGGCTATATCAACTGTTCCGTTAACCCCGTCTTCAATCGATATACGTCAACATACATCGGTTGGATCGTTTGCGTCACGACATTTGCCACCCCAATGCATAGAGGGTTCTACTGTATTTATATCACGCACAGGTTCTGATATTCGTGAATTGGCTTTGGATGATTTTGGCGAACGCTATAACGCCACAGATCTGTGTCCGATGTCCAAACATTTGTTGTTTTCACCGGTGGATATTGCGTATAACGACACAGTGCGTCAATTATTTGTTGTGCGTTCAGATGGTGCAATGGCGGTATTAAATTACAATTCGTCTGTGGGCATATCGGCATGGGGCCAATATACGACCGCCGGTGAATTTTTATCTGTTGGTGTGTGTGGTGGCAAAACCTATGTATTGGTTCGCCGGCATAACCAAGTATTTTTAGAATGTTTTGATTATGACACACTGTACGACGGGGCGGGGTATCCATTTTCATTTGTGGCATCGGGATTGCCATTGCGCATTGGGCATCATAATGCACGCAGACAACGTATACGCAAAGTAACCGCGCGAATATCAAACACAAAGTCATTATCAATTAACAATCATCGTATTGTTTTGCCAAATTCGGTTCAATCAAATGACAGTGCGGGCTACTCTGGCGATGTGTCGGTTGGTTTGCTGGGGACTACGACGGATTCGATTGTGCCTTTGTGGACATTGCATGGTACCGATTCCAAACCTGTAACAATATTATCGGTCACCACGTATGGTTCATATGACGCATAAATATTAATAATCACAATTTATCAACAGAAAGGATATATCATGGGACAATTAGTATCAGACGTCACAGACGTTTTGAATTACAGGCAAGACAAAAAGGTGGCCAAAAACCAACGCCAAGAAATCTTGGCACAAATGGCTGCGGATGAAGCAGAAAAAACAAACCTGCTGCAAAAGGTCTTGGCAACACAACGTGCGAAATACGGTGCGTCTGGGGTTTCAAACGACGGTGTAACCGCCGGTGCGGTATTGCGTCGGTTACGGGCCGAAACGGTTGCGCCATATGACGAAAAACGCAAATCAAATACCAGAAAATTAAAAGAAATCAAAGTGTCTAAACCTAATATCTTAAAGAAATGGTTGGACAGATTGGATGAATTAAATATATAAACTGTGGGGACAACTATGTATAAAATATCATATGTCACAGATGGCACAACGACCGAGTTTCCGTTTGCCTTTCCGTTTTTTCAACCATTGGATGTACGTGTGTCCATTGATGGCGTTATAGATGATGCGGAATATAATTTTTCAATTGTGCCAAACGACGATTTTTCAGGCGGGATGGTTGTGTTTGACACGCCTCCACGATTGGGGGTTGAAATGGACATTTTTCGGCAAATATCTTTGTCGCGTGTAATTGATTATCAACCCACCCAACCGCTGGATACAGAACATTTGAATTCGGACTTTAATTTTTTATTGGCTGCGTTCCAAGATTTGCGTTCTGTTGAATTGGATACGGCCGAATGGTCGAACCGACACGATGAAATTAAATCGTTAATAGATTATACATTAAATTTGATTTCAGACAAAATGTCGGGCGGTGGTGTTTTGGGGTTGTATCGTAATTTGTTGATGGTGTTGGATGGAGCTTTGCCCACTTTGATAAATGACTATGGTTATATATCGGATATGCCGCCCGCCCAGAATCGTGATGACTATGGAATTTTATAGTTTCTTGGATGAATGGAATCGTGTTTTGGGTTATAAAACGCCCGCACATCACCGGCGAATTATGGAATTTTTAGTAGGCATATGGAACGAATCCCCACACCGTGGTTTATTAATGGCATTTCGTCATTCGGGCAAATCGACAGTTGTTGGAATATTTGCGGCGTGTATATTGTATTTATATCCAACGACGCGGATTTTAATTTTGTCTGCTGAAACCACTTTGGCGTCGCGTATGGTTGAACATATTCGTCATATATTGGAAAATCATCCATGGTGCACAGATTTAATTCCCAAAAATCGTAAACAGTGGGCATCAAACCGTATCACTATAAATCGACCGATTGGCATTCGCGAACCGTCGGTTATATGCCAAGGCGTACATGGAAACATAACCGGTATGCGCGCCGATTTAATTATATGTGACGACATAGAAGTCCCAAACACATCAAACACATTGCGCAAACGCACAGATTTACGTGAACGATTACGGGAATTGGATTTTATTTTATCGCCAACGGGCTGTATGATTTATATTGGCACGCCCCATACTGTGGATACCATATATCGTACGTCGGATGACACAACCGCGGATTCAGTTTGCTGTGCTGATACAGGTTCTTAAACGTTTTAATAACTCTTCGCCTGTATCGCCAAACATAGGCAAATATGTTTCATATTCTGGTATATCTGCTTGAACTTGGGCGCATATACGTTCGGTCAAAGGGTTGGACACAATTTCATTTGCGCTGTCCCATATTCTGTACGCGTTATATGTTTGTATGACGGCATTCCATTTGTTTTGCAAATCTGGTCTGGTGGTCAATGCGTTTTTAATTACGATTGGCCATTCTTCGCCGTGCATTTTTACCACGTTCAAAGATTGAATCATATCCAAACCTTGTTGGTCTGGGGTAAATTTGGCGATTCCATTTGCCAATTCGTGCCATTGTTCATTGGTCAGTTTAACGGATGTAATCGTATCGGCCATTGCGCCACCATATGGCAACAATTCGCGTTCAACAGAATCCATTTTTGTAACACCACTGCGCAAGTTTTGAATATGTTGGGCCAATTTTCGACCATTGGGCAGGTTTGACATCTCGGCCAACACATCATTTGTTGCTTCGTGCAAGAAAATGGGGTTTAATGCCGCCCAACCGCCAATGATAACGTGTTCTTGGCGGTACAGGTTTATCAACTTTAATGCGGTTGCGCTGGCTTTTGCTTTCATATTTTCTCTCTCCTGCTGGGCGGTTATGTTATTCCATAACGATCATGATAACTTTGTGTGCGGTAACCGGAGTAATTTTTTCATCTGGTCCCGATATTTGCGCATAAACTTTGCCTTTGGCGTCTTGCTTAATCATGGCGACTTGTGCGGTAACAGATTCTTCTGTGTCGACAGCATCAAAGTCCACGTCCATGCAAACGGCCATGTCGCCCACGGATGCCGGTGTCAAAGCGTCGGCCAATATATATGATTTTTCCGGTAACATACCACCCAATCTTTTAACGTTTGGCATAACGGCATAGATTCCATTTTTGCCTTCTAATGCGATGGGTGCAACAATCATATTTTTATCGGATTTTTTCAAAGCGATTGCTTTGCCGTTTGGTGTACCGAACACAGGGATTAATTTTTTACGTGCGCTGTCATATAATTTTGCGCCATACAAACTGCCATTGACGTCGATTCCGGACAGTGGGTTCCCGGGTTCCAGAACGGATTTAACGCGTTCTTTTACCTTGTTGATTTGTTTGTTTAATTCACCTGACTTATACAGGTTTGCAATTTTCGCGAATAAATCTTCGGCCTTCATTGCAAATGATTCCGCCAAAGGTTCGATTTCATTTTTATAGATTTCGCGTTGGCCAACTTCGATTTTATGATATACGGACAATGTCATACCGGCTTGTTTTGCGGCCTGGGCAATGGTTTTGCCGGATTGTTGGCGGATTTTGCGCAATCCGCTGCCAAAGATTTTTAATCCGCTGTCTTCATTGTCGTTCATACGGCGTTTGATTTCCGATTGCCATTGATTTGCGACATCGTCGGATTCTTTGATAAAGATATCGGACAATTTACAACCCAAGATGTTACAGATGTTCAACAGCTGTTTTTGGTTTAATCTGCGAACGCCTTTCTCTATTTTTGACACGGCGGACAAAGACAAACCTGCGCGACGCGCCAATTCGGTCATTTTCATACCGGCTGCCAAACGAATGTTGCGAATATTATTTGGAAAGATAATTTCTTCTTGGGCCATTTGTAAACTCCTAAAAATGAATATTACTTGACAAAATGATAGTCAATTTTAGTTGTCAGCGCAAGTAAATTATTACACAAAAATCAACGTTGATTACAATGGCAAATCATCTGGGATTGCATCTGGGTCAATGGCCGTTGGTTCAAATTCGGGATCTGGACCCAATGATGCTGCGGTGATTGTTGGTGCGGGCTGTGCGTATTCGCTTTCGCCGCGCGCCTCCATTTCATCCAAATTATCGAACAAACTGTAATCGCCAAAGAACGCGGTTCTTACGGTTTCTGGGCGGCCGTGACGGTTTTTACCAATGATGATATCCGCTTTGCCACGTGCGCGTTCCAAACGTTTTTGCCATGATTCGACCATATTATTGTTGGTGGTGTTTGACAATCTTTCCGACGGATCGCGATTTTGCAGATAATATTCTTCACGATACGTGAACATAACAATGTCGGCGTCCTGTTCAATAGATCCAGATTCACGCAAGTCCGACAACATTGGTCGTTTATCATCACGTGATTCAACGCTACGTGATAACTGGGACAGGGAAATCACCGGCACATCTAATTCTTTGGCCAACATTTTCAAACCACGTGTAATTTCGGAAATTTCTTGTACGCGGTTGTCGCTGTGTTTGCCCCCCGGCGATGTCATCAACTGTAAATAGTCCACGACGATTAACGCGATGCCACCGTGTTTGCGCGCCAATCTGCGTGCGCGTGTGCGCATCATTGGAACGGACATCCCCGGCGTGTCATCAATGAACAACGGAACTTTGCCAATTGCGGCGGAATATTGGCTCATTTTCAAAAAGTCCTCGTCTGTCAAATTTCCTTCACGCATTGCCGACGCCGGTACTTTTGATTGCGATGACAGAACACGCGCCGCCAATTGGGACGCAGACATTTCCAAACTGAAAAATACCACTGCGCCTTTATAGTTTTGATTTGCGCGACCGTACGCAATTGCATTTGCCGCATTAAAAGCGATATTCATTGCCAACGTTGTTTTACCCATCGCCGGACGACCTGCAATGATGATTAAGTCCGAATGGTGTAAACCACTGATTGATTTATCCAATGCGTCCAATCCGGTGGTTAAACCCGATAATTGTCCATCGGCTTTGTATGCGATTTCTGCTTCGGCCAATGCGGTCTGTAACGCGGTTGAAATAGATGTTACTTCACGTTCGGACGAACCAGTTGTTGCCATATCGAACAGTTTTTGTTCGGCGATTTCAATTTGGCGTGTGACGGGCGAATCCAAATCTTCGACAAAGGCCTTGTCCATAATGTCTTGGCCCAATGCAATCAAGTCGCGACGCAATGCGTTTTCATAAACGATACGTCCATATTGTTCGACGTTAACGACGGTTGCGCCTGCGCCAGATAACTTGGTTAAATATTCAACACCACCGACCGATTCCAACACGCCTTGTTGGTCTAAATAGTTTTTTGCCGTAATAATGTCAAATGGTATGCCGGCGGCAAATTGACGTTCGGCCAATTTGAACATTTCTTGGTGTGCAGGATGTGAAAAGTGTTCCGACCGCAAAAATTCCGCCACACGTTCTAACGCACGGTTATTCATTAACACAGCGGCTAATACGGCCTGTTCGGCTTCTAAATTGGTCGGTAAAGTTTTAGGGGTAAAATCCATGTCACAATCCTTCTTTGGTTCAATGGTATATAAAAAAAATCCATTTTCAACGCCTTTTTTGTCTGGGTATAAAACCCTGAAAATTCCGTTGGTTAATACGGATGGTCAATCTGCGTGGCCGGAATTATTTCCGCCTGAACGTATTGAACATATGCGTCAAACGGTGGGGCTGCGTGCTTTTTCCGCCCAGATGATGTTGGATTTTGTTTCGCCCGAACGCATAAGGTTGGACCCCGGTACACTGCATTTTTATTCAGACGAATTTAATGTGCGTAACGCCCGATTGGGTGACGCGATTATAACGGGTTCTGTTTTGTATTGGGATCCGTCCACCGGTCGTCGTAATCGTGACGGCAGCGCCTGCGTCTTGCTGTATCGTGATGATAAGAATCATAGTGTCTTTATCCACGATATATTATATCTGACCGTGTCGGATAACGAAGCGTATCCTTTATCCAATCAATGCGAACAAATATTGGATTTTATGCATGTGCGAAACCTGCGTCGCATAACAATTGAAACAAATGGTATTGGTGGTGGTCTGCCGGAAATTATGCGTGATTGTGCAAACCGCCGCGCCATGAACATATATGTGCACAGGGTGACAAACAATGCATCAAAGTCCGATCGCATATTAAATGCCATCGAACCATTATTATCGACGGGGCGTTTGTATGCCCATATGCGTACCCAACAAACACCGTTGATGTCGGAAATGTTGGGTTGGTCACCGATCGGTGGGGTGGGGCATGATGATGGATTGGATGCGGTGGCGGGTGCAATTGCGCAAATACCCGTACCGGTATATCCGTCCAACAGTTTGCCTCAACGCTTTTGCGCCAACACAAATTTTTCTGTTTAATAAAAATTTGTATTTTTACCTAATCCGGTTTATAATATACCTGTATCAGCGATGCTGGTGCGGAGTGTAGAAACTCCTGATTAGTGTCCGTGGGGACAGAAAACACCTCCAACATTTTGGTTGGAGGGTGGTGAATATACCGAATAAGCCACACTATTCTAATCATAGTTTCTAACCTCCAACCACTTTTTGTGGTTGTTTTTTATTTATAAAAAAAAGGATAAAATATGAAACGATTATGGTGTGTGTTTTTATTATTGGCAATTTGTGCTTGTAGCAATAAGTTAAATATAGAATATGACCCAACGATAGATGGGGGGTGTGAATACACAGAAGTGTATCGTCCCAGAAAATATTTTTTTGATTACTTTGGGTGTCGTGACAATGATTTGAGTGTAAAATATGCTGGCGTGAAATGCGAAACCATCATCAAAGAAGAATTACAAGACAATATTCATAAAACGCCTTATAATGGGGTACCGGTTATAAACGAAATGCCCCCGTTAAAGGTAGATGTTGAAAATAATAATTAATAATCCCGCGTTTGCGGGATTTTTTTTATCAACCAAAAGGACAAAACAAATGCAAAATAATTTAAAAACATTATACAAACGTGCGTTGGATATGCGCGCGCCATGGCTTTCGCGTTGGGAATCGGCGCGTCGGTATGCTATGCCGACGGCGGACGATGACATTGCGACATTGTATGACGCGACGGCATCGGATGCTGCAGATAATCTGGCGGCATCTATTTACACATTGATGACACCACCTGAATCTTTGTGGTTAACGCTGATTCCCGAAAGTGTGTCATCACCTGACTCTGATATGGCGACGCATATATTGCGTTCGCACTTGAATGATTCTAATTTTTACACCACGATACATCAGTGTTACATGGACTTGGTCGTATTGGGAACGGCGTGTTTATTTATGTCTGAAACTCCAATTGGATCGTCGTCCGCATTTAATTTTACGGCAATCCCAATGTCAGATATTGCCATATTACCAAACGCAGTATTTCATACCACATCGATGCCGGCGCGCGAAGTTATGTCACGTTATCCGACGTGGACGCCGCCGACTTCATTGCGCGAAGTTATTCATCGCGACCCCGAAACACCATTAACATTGGTTCAAAGTTTGGTTGGTACAGATTTTACTGCTTGGATTGATACGGATGGCGAATTGGAAAACAACATTGTTTCAACCGGCACATTTGAAACAAATCCATACATAATCTTTCGTTGGTCTGTAATCAGCGGTGAATTATACGGTCGTGGTCCGGTTATGCGTGCGTTACCGGATATTAAAACGGCAAACAAAGTTGTGGAATTGGTATTAAAAAACGCAACGATTGCCGTTTCCGGAATATGGCAAGCCGACGATGACGGGGTTATAAATTTGAATAATATTAATCTGACCCCTGGGGCAATTATACCAAAAGCCATCGGATCGTCGGGCTTAACACCATTGGCGTCGGGGGCGAATTTTGATGTATCGCAAATAATTTTAACTGATTTACGCGACAGGATTCGTCATACGTTATTGGCAGACAGGTTGGGATTGTTAAGTGAAAAAGAAATGACTGCCACAGAAATTATGGCACGTAATGCGGATATGATGCGTATATTGGGCGCGACCTATGGACGATTGTTGCATGAATTCATCCGTCCGCTGTGCGACCGTGGGTTACAGATATTGGCGCGTCGTGGTCTGATACCGCGTATTAAATTAAACGGTGATGCAGAATTAAAATACATTGCACCAATTGCCCAAATGACCGCAATGGAAACAGTATCGGGGGGAACATTATGACAGATACAGAACAACAATATGCGCGCTGTTTTTCATCGCCATCTGGTGCGGCCGTATTGGCGCATTTGCGTGATATAACAATAAATCGTGTAATGTCACCTGATGTATCTGACAATCGGTTGCGCTGGGTTGCAGCCCAATGCGCATTGGTCCGGCAAATAGAATCCATGATATCACACGGTCGGGGGGATAAAAAATGACAGGCAACATCTCAATGGGGCGTGGAATGTTTGAAATTCTGCGTGAAAATTGGTTTTTGATTGTTTTTATTGGTGGTTTGATATATTGGGTTGCGCGCCAAGATATGTCTGTTATTGAATTGGAACGCGTAGATACGCGCATAACATCATTGGAAAATCGCACGACTTTATTGGAAACCGGTATTGGTCAGATTCAGATAAAGATAGACGACATCAAAGAAGATTTAACCATAATAAAAGGTGCGGTAATAAAATAAAAATCCCCCAAAACGGGGGATTGAATTTTGGATTAGAATCCGAAAACCATACGTTGTTTTGATTGACGTTTTTT
>JAEIGA010004336.1_pt1 | contig 21956 bp, 20 predicted proteins | sample 9270691 | NCBI WGS metagenome assembly JAEIGA01 (sample SAMN17057246, study PRJNA624740) | gut metagenome | biome: biome; isolation source: fecal sample | host: Bos grunniens | place: China: Xizang | collected 2019 | reverse complement strand
GCGGGCTCGGTGCCGTCCACGGTGGTCAGCACCTGCGCCGCGCCCTCTTTGACCTCCTGCTTCATCGCCATCGGCATCCGCACGCCCTGATCGGGCGCATTGGTCAGCGTGCCGTACACCCCATCGGCGGCGTTGATCGCCAGTCGCCCGAGCGTGCCTTTTTCAAAATAGCCGCACAGCTCCCCGGGTGTGCCCTTGACGCTCTTCTCCACATCCCGTATGCGCGCGGGCACGATCTCCCCCGTAGACACCGACAGCATCTGTCCCGTGTCGCTGTCGCACACGGGATGCCCCAGTCCCGCGAACGCTCCGCTCGAATCATAAAACGTCAGCATCCCGATTCCCGCGGTGCTGTCCCGCACCCACAGCCCCGCGCGATAGCCCTCGCCATCGGCGGGTCGCGCAGGGGTGAAGGACGCGTCAAACTCCACCCCGTCGCGGCGGATGCGCAGTGTCACCGCGCGACCGCCGCAGGCGTTGATGCAGGCGGCGACCTCCTCGTTGGTCGTCACCTCCGTGCCGTTGATGGACAGAATGGTATCCCCGATGCGGATGCCCGCCGCTGCCGCGGGATTGACCCCGCCCGCGGCGGTCTGTACATCCGACATCCCGACGATCAACACTCCGTCGGTGTAGAGTTTAATGCCGAACGGCGTACCGCATACCGTCACCACGGGCACGTCCACGACCGACACCGTCACTTCCTTAAGCGGAATAAATCCGAACAAATTCAGCGGTGCGCGGTACTCCCCGACCGCCGTCTGCTCGTTCGTCGCCGTGGTTTGCTCTCGTGCCCCGACCGTCACCGCTGCCGCGCGCACGGTAAAGCCTTCGCCCACGTCCACTGCCTCACCCTCGGTGACGGTATAGGTATCGGGCAATGCATAGGTAGCATAACCAACCGCGCCCATCACGCCCGCACAAGCCACAAAAATCGCGCTATAAAGCGCGAAAAACCATTTGCGCATCCCTTTTCCTCCTCGCTGTTACTTGTCGAAATCTATCACTATTTTTTGCGCAAATTCCATCCGCTATCGTGGTAAAAATCGGCGAGAAGACAGAAAAACAGCCGTCACCCGACGGTGACGGCTGTTTTGGCAAACTGGAAAATATCAGAATTCGACCTTCATCGGATTCTTTTTGAGCGAAAGGCGATCCTCCACCAAACGGTAGATAGCGTGCAAACGCTTCTCCTCGCGCTTGAGCAGCAGCAGCGCCGCCGCAACGACCGCCAACGCCACAATAATGATCGGCAATGCCTTTTTCATCAATGATCGTCCTTTCTGTATGTAGTCTTCGTTTTTATTATATGGCGAAAACCGTCGTATTGTCAACCAAAATCACACAATTCGCTGTAAAATGATGCAAATTTTTATGTTGCGTTAATAGTATGTTCACATCCATTTGGTAAAATAACACCGAATAACGAAAATGCGAAAGGGTGCGCCCAATGCTGCAACTGAAAAACATCGTCAAAACCTACCTCAGCGGCGAGAATTCCCTCACCGCCCTACAAGGGGTGGACGTGGCGTTCCGCCACAACGAATTCGTGTCCATCCTCGGTCAGTCGGGCTGCGGCAAGACCACGCTGCTCAACATCATTGGCGGGCTCGACCAATGCACCGACGGCGATCTCATCATCAACGGCGTGTCCACGCGCAACTTCAAGGCGCGCGACTGGGACACCTACCGCAACCATACCATCGGCTTTGTGTTCCAGAGCTACAACCTCATCCCCCACCAGTCGGTGCTGCAGAATGTCGAGCTGGCGCTGACCCTCTCGGGTGTGAAGAAGGCGGAGCGCCGCCGCCGCGCCAAAGAGGCGCTCGAGCAGGTGGGCCTCGGTGATCAACTGCGCAAAAAGCCGGGTGAGATGTCCGGCGGTCAGATGCAGCGCGTCGCGATCGCCCGCGCTCTGGTCAACAACCCCGACATCATCCTAGCCGACGAGCCGACGGGCGCGCTCGACACCGAGACCAGCGTGCAGGTGATGGACATCCTGCGCGAGGTCGCGAAGGATCGTCTGGTCATTATGGTCACCCACAACCCGGAACTGGCGCAGGAATACTCCACCCGCATCATCCGTATGCTGGACGGCAAAATCACGGGCGACTCCAACCCGCTGACCGACGAGGAGATCGCCACCGAGCAGGTGCAGGAGATGGCGAAAGCACAAGAAGAAAAGAAGAAGAAGCGTCCCTCGATGTCCTTCTTCACCTCTTTTGGACTGTCGCTCAAAAACCTGTTTACTAAGAAAGGGCGCACCGCGCTGACCAGTTTCGCAGGCAGCATCGGCATCATCGGTATCGCGCTCATCTACGCCGTTTCGCAGGGTATGACCACCTACATCAACACCGTACAGGAAGACACGCTTTCTTCCTACCCGCTGACGCTGGAAGCGACCCACACCGATATGGGCTCGCTGCTGATGAACTTTATGGGCAAGGCGGAGTCGGCGGGCGATCACCCGCTCGACGGCGTGTATCAGAAGACGATGCTGTACGATATGGTCAACGCGCTCAACACCGCCGAGTCCACCGAGAACGATCTTAAGGCATTCAAGAAATATCTGGAAGAAAAGCTCGCCGAGCAGCCCGCTGACGGAGAGAAAAACGTGCTGGACGACGCCATCACCGGCGTGCAGTACACCTACGATATGAATATGCTGGTGTACACCGAGAATGTCGACGGCACCATCATCCAGTCCGACACGCAGGAGCTGCTGCAGGAGCTGCTCATCGAATATTTCGGGATGGATATGTCCTCGATGATGAGTATGGGCGAGGCGTACGGGATGAACACCCAGTTCGCCATCCCCGGTATGTCCTCCGCAGTGCTGTGGACGGAGATGCTCTCCGCCAAGGACGGCAACCCCATCAACCCCCTGCTGGAAAAGCAATATGACCTCATCGACGGCTCGTGGCCCAACGAATACAACGAGGTCGTGTTGGTCGTCGACGAGAACAACGAGATCGACGATATGACGCTCTACGCGCTCGGCCTCAAGTCCAAAGAGGACATCGACGCGCTGGCGGACGCGGCGCTCAAAAAAACCGAGACCGAGGTCAAGCAGCAGCACTGGAGCTTCGATGAGATCCGCGCGATGGATTTCCGCGTTGTGTTCGCCGCCGACTGCTACATCTATGATGAAACGAGTGGTCTCTACACCGACCTGCGCGAGTCGCAGGCAGGAATGAAATACCTCTACGACAACGGGGTGGACATCAAGGTGTCGGGTATCATTCGTACCAATCCCGACGCGACTTCCTCAATGCTAAACGGCACCATCGGCTACACCCATAAGCTGACCGAATATATCGTCGAAAACTCCAAGGATGCCGCCGCCATCAAGGCGCAGCTGGAGGATTCCTCCACCGACATCTTCACGGGGCTGCCCTTCCACGAGAACACCGGCAACCTCACCGACGAGCAGAAAAAGACCGACTTCAAGTGCTACGTTGACGGGCTGTCCACCGATAACAAAGCCGCCGCGTATATCGAGATTATGTCCATCCCCGCCGCCGACGAGCTGACCGCGATGGTCGCGCAGGCGAAGGGAAACACCACCCGCGAGCAGATCGAAGCGACGATGTCGCAGGTACTCGCCACCCAGATGGGGATGAACACCGAGGAGATCGCGGGCTATCTCGAGTCGATGAGCGACGAGGACATCGATAAGATGTACACCCAGCTCATCACCGAACAGGTCAAGGCACAATACGCCGCCAAGGTCAAGGCGCAGATGGCGAATATCCCCGCCGCACAGCTCGCGGGGATGCTCACCGCCGCAATGGAGACCTACACCGACGAGCAGTTCGCGATCTACCACGACGAGGTGCTGGAGTTCTCCGAATCCACCTATGAGGATAATCTCATGGAGCTCGGCTATGTCAGCCTTGACAAGCCCTCCTCCATCAACATCTACGCCTCCTCCTTCGAGAACAAGGACATCGTCGAGGAAGCAATCGCCGAATACAACGCCTCCGTTGACGAGCTGTCCGAGATCGCCTATACCGACTATGTCGGGCTGATGATGTCCTCCATCACCACCATCATCAACGCCATCACCTATGTGCTCATCGCCTTTGTTGCGATCTCGCTGGTGGTGTCCTCCATTATGATCGGTGTCATCACCCTCATCTCGGTGCAGGAACGCACCAAGGAGATCGGTATCCTGCGCGCCATCGGCGCCTCCAAGCGCAACGTATCCAGTATGTTCAATGCCGAAACGATGATCATCGGCTTTACCTCGGGCTTACTCGGCGTAGGCATCACCTACCTGTTGTGCATCCCGATCAACCTCATCCTCAACTATCTCACGGGCATTCCCAACCTGCGTGCCTATCTGCCGCCCAGCGTCGCCGCCCTGCTGATCGCCATCAGCGTGCTGCTGACCCTCATCTCCGGCATCATCCCCTCCCGCAGTGCCGCGAAGAAAGACCCTGTTGTAGCGTTGAGAACAGAATAAAAGAGTATAGCAAACGCCCGACAGCCAATGGCTGTCGGGCGTTTGTCTTTATCGACTTTCAATATACAACGAGCGGTCGCCGTTCAGAGTGTGCTTTTTCAAAATCGCATATCCATCAAAGTAATACTTCTTACTGCCGCCGTCTTTTATGGTATCGGCACGGATCAAATCGTTTTTCTCCAAACGCACTGCATCCGCGACCAGTTCATCAAAGCTTAATCTACCGCTGTCGATGGCATAAATAAGGTCCATTGACTTACCATCAACCGTTACGGTCGCTCGATCAATGCCGGTATAATACACGTCATAGTCCAGCCCCCATGCCGCTTTTGTAATCTTGTGCGACATCGGATCGTCGTTCTCTACTACCCTCAGCGGATATTTTGGCGATTCTTCCGTTATGCGTTCTTGCACATTCTGCGTGAACCCTCCACTGTTCGGTGGGGAGAAAAACACCTCCCGACGGCTTTGATGACCCGTGAACGTTACCGTATAATCCGCAAAAAACATCCTCGTTTCCGTATATGGTGTGCCATCTCTAAGACCATCGGCAAATATAACCTTGGATTGCGGATATTCCTCCCGAGCAATGTCCATCAGCTCACTGCGCAATGTGTTGATATCCAGCGACTCACTGTGAATGGCATCAAGAATCTCCTGATATCCTCCGCCTATTTTCACCTGAACGCTGTCCACGTCAACAAAATACACGACATAATCCGTCTTCATCGCCGTGCGCCACGTGCTGACGTGCGTAGGCTTTCCCAGCTTGTTTTTGGCAACAGTAATCTTTAGCAGCGGTTCACTACTAGAAGTCGCCGCCCGCTTAAGACGGATCGCATAAACTGTAGAGATTGCCGCAGGATAGGTTTCCTGTATAAGGCCATCATATTCAATCTCAATCGTATCGCCGACCTGCACTGATGGCACCGGCTCGTCATCCCGCACCATAAGGGATACATAGATCTGGCTTGCCGAACGCAACTCAACACTGCCCTCGACAGGCTCAACGAGTACCTCTTTCTCGAGCACCTGCAACACCTTCGCGGTGAAGGTGACGCGATCGTCTAAAGTCGGCGCAAATACATCGGCAACCGACAAGGTCGACTCGCCCGAAGGCTGATCCAGTGGTGCTTTCGGCAGCGTAAGCAGCACCACGGCTATAACAGCCAATACCGCCGTTAACATGACCAAAATGATGATTACCTGCTTTTTACAAAACATATGCTCACTCCCTTTCACCTGTAACACACCAGCACACCGCATTTGGCCAACGGCTTTCGCCTATATTTTACCATATCCCTTAAAAAACTCAAGAACAAAGCAAAAACGCCCGCCTTGCGGCGGACGTTTTCGCTTTGTTAGAGGGGTGTTTTGAGGAGGATAAATGTGCACGGCTTGTACGGAACGCTCCGGTGCGGCTCCATCGCGTTTCCCCCGAGCACAATTACAGTATAACGGACAAATATGTCCGCACTATGAAGAAGAAATGAATAAAACGAAAGAAAAATATGAACAACACCGCAATTTTTGCCGAATAAAGAGCTTTTGAAAATTTTTTCAAAAAATATCAAACAAATGTTTGCTTTTTAAAAAAAGGTGTGGTATACTGGTGGTGGAAAACGAATGTTCGGGGATATTTTACCCCTATTAACCCGTTGATAGGAGGCTATTGTATGAAACCGCTCAACGAAAAACAGCAAAAAGTCTTGGCATTTGTGAAGGAACGCCTGCAGGACGACATCCCGCCCTCCGTGCGCGAGATCTGCGATGCCACCGGCATCCGCTCGACCTCCACCGTCCACGCTTATCTCAAGCGGCTGGAGGACGAGGGCTACATCTCCCGCCGCAGCGGGCTCAACCGCGCCATCCGCCTGCCGGGTGAGAATGTCACCCGCGTGCCGCTGCTCGGCCGCGTCACCGCCGGCATGCCCATCCTCGCGGTGGAAGAGGTCGAGGACTACGTCCCCTTCTCCGGCGGCAGCCAGTATCCCGCGGGTGAGCTGTTCGCGCTGCGCGTCACCGGTACCAGTATGATCAACGCGGGCATTCTCGACCGCGATGTGGTCATCGTGCGCCGCTGCAACACCGCGCAGAACGGCGATGTCGTCGTCGCGCTCATCGGCGACGAGGCGACGGTCAAGCGCATCTTTATCGAGAAGGATCACATCCGCCTGCAGCCCGAGAATGACGCCTACGAGCCCATCATCGTCAAGGAAGCGACCGTGCTCGGTAAGGTCATCTCCCTGGTGCGATATTTCTGATGCGCTATCTCATCAGCGCCTGCCTCTGCGGGTGCAACTGCCGCTATGACGGCGGGAGCTTCGACTATCCCGCCCTGCGGCGGCTGGTCGACAAGGGGCTGGCACTCCCTTTCTGCCCCGAGTGTGCGGGCGGTCTGCCGACACCCCGCACTCCCTGCGAGATCGTATGTGCGCCCGACGGAACGCGCGCAGTCATCAGCCGTACGGGCACCGACTGCACGGACGAGTACCGCCGCGGTGCCGAACAGGCACTCGCTCTATGTCGCGAACACGGGCTTTTCAGCGCGATCCTCAAGGACGGCAGCCCGAGCTGCGGCGTGACCCGCATCTACGACGGCACCCACACGGGGCACTGCATCGCGGGGCAGGGTGTCACCGCCGCGCTGCTCGCGGAGAATGGCATTGCACTCTTCACCGAGGACGATCTGCCCCCATTAGAATAAAACACGCAAAAAATCCGCGCACACCGATTGGTGTGCGCGGATTTCTTTCATCTTACATCAAACCACATAGCTTTGCGCATTCATCTCGCTCGTCGGGAACGATCTTGCTGACGAACTGCTCGAGCTTTTTCGTCAGCGGCATCAGCACGATTACCGTGGCGATATTGAACGCCGAATGCGCAATAGCGACGGTTACAGGCGACGCGCTCCGTTCGAAGAAGGGAATGTTAAACCAGGCATTGATCAACGCGAACAGCGCTAGCCATAAGATCGTGCCAAAGACGTTGATCGACAGATGAATGACCGCGACCTGCTTGGCACGGCGATTAGTGCCGATGCTGGAGATGAGCGAAGTCGCGCAGGTGCCGATGTTCGCGCCCATCACGATCGGAATCGCCATCGCATTAGTCATCAAGCTCCCCTCCACCAGCGAGATCGCCTGCAACATACTGATGGTCGCGGCAGACGACTGAATGATCGCCGTCAGAAACGTACCGATGAACATACCGACGACGGGGTTGTTAAACTTCGTGAGCAATTGGGCAAACCACGGCTCATCCGCGAGCGGCTTGACTGCGCCGCCCATTAGCTCCATACCATAGATGAGCACCGCGAAACCGACAAACACTGTGCCGATGCTCTTCCTCTTATCGCTTCGCGACAACATCAACATACCGATGCCAATCAGCGCAATAACAGGAGAGAAGTTCTCAGGCTTAAGCATCAGCATAAACGGATTATCACTTTCGATGCCCGCCAAGCTCAGGATCCACGCAGTAATGGTCGTGCCGATGTTCGCGCCATAGATGGCGAACAGCGTCTGTGACATCGTTATCAGCCCCGCGTTCACCATACCAACCATCATCACCGTAATAGCAGACGAGGACTGCAGTGCGATGGTGATCGCCGCGCTAAGAGCAATGCTGATAAACGGATTGGACGTCATCAGCCCCAGCAGTCGCTCAAACTTGCCGCCCGCCATTCGTTCCAGATTGTTCGACATCACGTTCATACCGAACATAAAGAACACTAGACCGCCGATCATCGGAATAATGGTCTCAAAGAGCATAGCGGTTACCTCCGAATACACAAAACAATTCGAAGCCTTGACTATTACATTATAAGACAGCTGATCAGACGATATGCTGCAATTTTTGGGCAATTTTATGCATGCGGGCGACATCGACCTTAATGACACGGCGATCATAGGTGACAAGCCCGTTCGTTTCATCCTCGACGTCGGTAAGCTGGGTATACACCGCACCACAAAGTCCCTTCGGCACAGCGGGGATAATCTCCTCCTCGTACAATCGCTCCAGCGCATCCTCAAACGCGGTCTGATCGGTATAGAACCGATAGCCAAAAGTCTTATCGGTGTTAAAGGAATGTTCCTTGATCTTGTAGACATAACCGCCAAACTCCGATAGGAAGGTCGGCTTATCGGCAGGCTTAAATCGCACAGGCTTAAAGTATACGTGCGGGCTGACAACGTCGCTCTCACCACCGCTAAACCAACCTGACGCGCTGTCGATGATGCGGGAAGTATCCAGTTCGCGCAGACGACGGAACATCCGCGTAGAGTCGAACTGTCCCCACCCTTCGTTGAAGATCGTCCAGCCGATAATGCAAGGATGATTATATAGATGCTCAACGGTCTGCACCATCCCATCCTCGAACGCGCGACGAGTAGCGTCATCGCGGTGCAGGCGACGGTCATCCAGCCGCTTGATACCCACCGTCGGCAGGGCGGTGTCGCGCAAGAAGCTGTAATCGTCGTTGTTAACCATATCCTGCCACACCAGCATTCCTGCGCGATCGCAAGCGTAATAGAACTGTTCAGGCTCAATCTTGATGTGCTTGCGCAGGGTATTGAAGCCGAGCGACTGCGCGGTGGCTATATCCTCATCAAATCCGCTTGGCCGTACGGGCAGAAACAACCCGTCGCTCCAATAACCTTGATCGAGCAGAGCGTGCAGGAAGATCGGCTCGCCGTTGAGACAGATGCGCGGGATGCCGTCCACTGTGCTTACCTCAACGGTACGCAGAGCGAAATAAGACTGCACGGTGTCCTTCCCCGCCACGATGGTGAAGGTGTAGAGATAGGGGTCGTCGGGCGACCACAGGCGCGGGTTTTCAGGTGCTACGGTAGCCACGCCATCGTACAGCGGGCTGGTAATCGCCCCATCGGGGGTGTTCACCGTCACCGTGCCATCGGTCACGCCGTCTACGGCGATGTGGGCGGTGGCAGTGGTGACGTCGATTTTAAGGCTCTTAATATACGCGGACGGTACGCTCTCTACCCACACCGTCTGCCATAGGCCCGACACGGGGGTGTACCACATCCCACCGCGGTCGCGCCGCTGCTTGCCGTACGGCAGAATATGATTTTCCAAGCGGTCGATCACCCGCACGACGACGGTGTTTTCCTCCTGCAGGACAGCGGTGATGTCCACCGAGAACGGCATATAGCCACCCTCGTGTATGGCGAGCTCGACGCCGTTGACCCACACGGTCGCGGTCTGATCCGCCGCGCCGAAATGCAGCAGCACCCGCTCGCGGCGAAAGCCCTCGGGCAGCGTAAATGTGCGGCGGTAATACAGCCGTGCACCCTCGGGCGGCACGCGATGCACACCCGACAGCAGGCTCTCGGGCGAAAACGGCACACGAATGCGCTCGGGATAATCGGTCGGCAGGTCGTCGCTGTCGGTGACGGCGAAATCCCACCAGCCGTTGAGGTTAAGATAGGAGTCGCGCATAAGCTGCGGGCGGGGATAGTCCTGCCACGGGATGGTATCGGGCGTATCACGCAACGCCTCCCCTGCCGCGGTATATAAATCCTGCATCTTGCTCTGTTTCATATAGAATCTCCTTAAACGATATATTCTAATCTTACCATAACTCTGCCTTCACCACAAGAAAAAAGTCCGACGGCGATGCTGTCGGACTTTTTCTTATAAATCGTTGAGTACTATGTCCGCAAAAGACTCGCGGCGCACCGCGACATAATCCCGCTCGCCATCCACCATAATGACAGGGAAACGCGGATAGCGGTTGTAGTTGGACGCCATCGAATAGTTGTACGCGCCCGTCGTCAGCACCGCGACGAGATCACCGCGGGTAAGACTGCTCGGAAGGGTAATCTTCTCCTGCAGGATGTCGCCGCTCTCGCAGCAACGACCCGCGAGGTCACACAGCATATCGCAGGGCTCATCCATCTTATCCGCCGCGACGACGGTGTACGCCGACTGATACAGCGCATAGCGGGGGTTATCCCCCATACCGCCGTCGACACACACATAGGTCTTGTAGCCGGGGATGGTCTTGACCGCGCCGACGGTGTACAACGTGATGCCCGCATCCGCAACGATGCTGCGCCCCGGCTCCATATGCACCAGCGGCATCGGAATACCGCGCGCGGCGGTCATCTGCTTCATCGTATCCGCAACCTCGGCGATATTCGCGCGGATATCGATGGTGGGATCGCTCTCGACATACCGCACGCCGTAGCCGCCGCCGATGTCCAGCTCGCGGGTAACAAAGCCCGTGTCGCGATTAAGTTCGGCGATAAAGTCCAGCATAATCTCTGCCGTGCGGATATACACATCCGAATCGAACACCATCGAGCCGACGTGGCAATGGAAGCCGCACAGATCGATGTTCTTCTTTGTCAACGTGTGCAGGGCGATCTCCATTGCCATCCCGTTCTCGATGGCGAAGCCGAACTTGCAGTCCACCTTACCCGTCGCGACTGCCTCATAGGTGTGCGGGTCGACACCAGGAGTCAGACGCAGCATCACCCGCTGGCGCACGCCGAATTCGGCGGCGATGCGGTCGATCGCATCGATCTCCTCACGGCAGTCGGCTACGATGCAGCCGACACCGCACTCGATGGCATAGCGGATATCCTCATCCGTCTTGAGATTGCCGTGGAAATAGATCTTCTCCATCGGAAAGCCCGCATTCTTTGCAGTGTACAGCTCGCCGCAGGACACCACATCAACGCCCATACCTTCCTCTTCGACGATCTTGTACATCCGAGTAAAGCTGCACGCCTTCGAGGCAAACAGCGGGCAGGAGCCCTCGCCGAAAAAGTCGCGCATCGCCTCGACGTACACACGGGCATTCTCGCGGATGCGCCGCTCGTCCATCAGATACAGACCCGAGCCATATTGCTCCACCAACTCGGCGGTGTTACGACCCGCGAACAGCAGATTCTTGCCGTCTGCGGACACCGACAGGTTGGTGCAAATAACATTGGGATTCATCGTAAACCCATCCTTAAAACAAACTTAAACTTCTACGCCGGCCTCGCGCATAAGTCCGAGCAATGTCTGCTCGTGGGGCTCCTCCATCGGGGTCAGCGGCAGGCGCAGCGCATTGTCGCCGTAGCCCATCTTAGCCATCGCCGCCTTGACGGGGATGGGGTTGACCTCGCAGAACAGCGCGTCAACAAGGTCAAGGTACTCGAGCTGCATAGCTAATGCACCCTGCATATCGCCGTCAAGATACTTGTGGCACATCGCCGAGGTCTCGGCGGGCAGCAGGTTGGACAGCACGGAGATAACGCCCTTGCCGCCGAGCGACATTACAGGCACGATCTGATCGTCATTGCCGGAATAAATATCCAGCTTATCCCCCGCGAGCTTCGCAATCTGCGCAACCTGCGAGATATTGCCGCTCGCCTCTTTGATGGCGACGATGTTGGGATGCTCCGCGAGCTTTGCGCAAGTCGCGGGGGTGATGTTGCAGCCCGTGCGGGACGGGACATTATACAGGATCACGGGCTTGGTGGATACGTCCGCGATCGCGGTAAAGGACTGAACGAGACCGCCCTGCGTCGCCTTGTTATAGTAGGGCGTACACACCAGCATCGCGTCTGCGCCAATCTCGCAGGCGAACTTGGTCAGCTCGATCGCATACGCCGTATCATTCGAGCCCGTGCCCGCGATGACGGGCACGCGGCCCGCCACACGCTCGACGGCGAAACGCAGCACTTCCTTATGCTCCTCGTCGGTGAGGGTGGATGCCTCGCCCGTCGTGCCGGTGGCAACGATGGCGTCGATGCCCTGCTCGAGCTGCCAGTCAATGAGCCGACCAAACGCCTCGTAGTCCACCTCGCCCTGCTTATTCATCGGAGTGATGATGGCGGTCGCCGCGCCGGTAAATACCGTGTTCTTCATATTAATTACTCCTTTTCAAAGAAAAATGATAGCTCCCGAAAGCGAGAGCTATCATCCGAATGACACCTAGTACACAGGTATATACCCCGCGTTGGATTCATCAGAATAGCTCTCCGCATCTCTGCGACAACAGACAAGCTCTTAATCCCGTCTGCCAGAACGGTGCTTTGCCCTGCACCGCCTTCGGCGCCGCTCCCTTTCTGCGGCTTCGCCTTGGCGGGCGTTCGCAAACCGCATACTGATGAGACAGCGCACCTCTATCTGTGGGTTTCATTGTAATACAGACAAATCGGTTTGTCAACCGTTTTTTGATAAAAGTTTATCAGATCTTCACAACGCCGAGGACCTCCAGAATAGAGGTCACGAGGATCAGCGCGATGCAGATCGGCGCAATGTACTTGATCACAACAGTAAACAGCTTCTGGCTCTTCATCGCCATACCGTTCTGCTGCGCCTCCTCAATGAGGGTCTGCGGCTTCAATACGTAGCCGACAAACACGCAGGTCAGGAACGCCACGATCGGCATCAGCACACTGTTGCTGATGAAATCAAAGAAATCGAGGAAGTTCATGCCGATGATAGACACGCCGCTCCATACGCCGTTGCCGAGAGAGGACGGCAGACCGAGCGCCACGCACAGCAGAAGCACCAGACCGCAGGTAACATAGCGGTTCCATTTGAGCTTATCCTGAATGATGGACACCACCGTCTCCATCAGCGAGATGGAGGAGGTCAGCGCCGCAAACAACACCAGCACGAAGAACGCGACGCCGATAATAGTGCCGCCGGGCATGCTCTCAAACACCTTCGGTAGGGTGATGAACATCAGGCCGGGGCCCTTATTGAGCGCATCGGGATCGCCGCCCGAGAACGCGAATACCGCCGGCACGATCATCAGACCCGCGATGAAGGCGATGCCGGTGTCAAAGATCTCGATCTGATGGACAGAGGACTCAATGTTGACATCCTTCTTCATATACGAGCCGTAGGTGATCATAATGCCCATCGCGAGGGACATCGAATAGAAGAGCTGCCCCATCGCCGCGAGCACCGTCATCGCAGAGAAATGGCTAAAATCGGGGGTCAAATAATACAGAACACCCTCACCTGCGCCGGGGATGAACATCGTGTATACCGCGATGATGATCGACAGCACCACCAGCACGGGCATCATGATCTTACTGACCTTCTCAATGCCCTTTTCCACGCCGAGGATAACGACCAATGCCGTCAAAGCGAGGAACACGAAGAACCACACGATCGGCTCGGTGGGCTGTGCAATAAAATCGGTAAAATAATTATCAGTCGCCGCAGCCGTCATCTGCCCGCTTACGAACACCCCAAAATATTTCGCCACCCAGCCGCCGATAACGCAGTAATACGGCAGGATGATCATCGGCACAAGGGATGCCAGATAGCCGATGAAGGTGTATTTCTTATTAAGAGCACGGAACGCGCCGATCGCGCTCAACCCCGTCTTACGACCGATAGCGATCTCGGCGAACATCAGCGCAAAACCGAAGGTCACTGCCAAAATGAGATACACCAGCAGGAAGATACCGCCGCCGTATTTGGCCGCCAGATACGGGAAACGCCAGATGTTGCCCAGACCGACCGCGGAACCCGCTGCAGCCAGCACGAAGCCGAGCTTACCGGTAAAGCTGCTTCTGTTTTCGCTCATAAATACCCCTCTTTTCTTTTTTAAGAAAAATTACGGTTTATTTTACCACATTTTCGCACAAAAGGCAAGCATTTACGCGAAAAAGCGGTGCGTTTGAAAATTTTATAATAAACTGCGAAAGGGATTTCCCTCTCAAATACAAGTTAAGGAAAGGTAAAAGAAATGAAAGTAACAGTAATCGGTAAACAGAATGTCAAGGGTACTTCCCGCAAGACTGGCAAGGCGTTCGACAGTAACGTTGCTCACGTCAGTATGGAACAGAACGGCGTTGAGGGTAAAGCGGTACAGACGATTTGGCTCGATCCCGCGACCTACCCCCTGCACTCGATCAAAGTCGGTGCGGTCTATAACGTGGACTACGACAACCGTGGTTTCCTCGTTGCTTTTACTCCCTGCTAACCCTTTCATTTTCCCCTCTGCACTTGCCCACCCCTCGGGGTGGGCGGTGCCCTACTTGATAGGGCAACAAATTGACATCACTTGTCGGAGGTGTTGAGCGTGGTTCTTTCGTCCCCACCTGTCACGCTGTCGGGTACGGTCACGAATGCTCGTGTTAAATCGTATCTGTTCAAGAACACGGTACAGGTCAGCAACTCCGATATATTCCGTCGCTCTCCCTACTATGAGGACGAAAACGGCAACCCTCCGACGCGCTCCTACGATGTGCCATCAAAGGGCAACGGCAAAGATCCCGATCGGTCTCTCGAAGAAAGTCAGCGTCGTGCAAAGATCGCTGTGCAGGATATAGCGCTTTGCAACCGTTTCACTCATATGTTCACGTGGACGCTCTCTCCCGATCTCATAGATCGCTACGATCGCAAGCTCGTATACAAGAAAGTCCGCGCTTTTCTCTCCAATGCCACGCAACGTAAAGGCTTTCGTTACGTGTGCATACCCGAACTGCACCACGACGGCGCTATACACTTTCACGGTCTCTGCTCGTTAGGTGACGTAGAAGTCACACAGTCCATCCGCAAGAATGGCACGAAACGTCGTGACTGTGCAGGTCGCCTAGTCTATAATATGGACGCTTGGTCGTGGGGCTTTTCTACTTGCGTTGAATTGGACGAGCACTACGAAAAAGCCGTCAACTACGTTTGCAAGTACATAACCAAATCCGATAGCAAGGTTTTCGGTAAATGGTATTTGTCGAGCCGTGCTCTCAAAAAGAAACCCGATATACTCCCCCTTGAACCTATCCCCTATAATGAGTACCGCGACGATCTCGAAAAGTCGGGTGCAAAGTACGCTGAAACCACTGTCTTTCGTGATGTAAAAGTTATCTCCACGGACTATTGACAGTGCACATTCAAAATAGTCTATACTCGGTGGTGCACAACCGTAATATAGAGAAGTCTAAAAACAAAGGAATGATAAAAAATGGAGGCTAACGCTATGACTGAACTGCTCACGAACATTGGCACTTTCTTCACCCAGTCCATCACTTGGCTGGGCGATGTCCTCGACACCGTCGTCACCAGCCCCGCGCTGTTGGTGATGGTGCTGGCAATGCCGATCTGCGGCTTCGCCGTGGGTCTGCTCTCTCGCCTTATCCGTCTGTAAGGCGATCCTTTACTCTTGAACACCCTCGCTCCGCCTCGGGGCGGGGGTGTTCCCCTTTTAGGTGGTGAAAATATGAAAAAACATTATAAGCTGCTTGCGGTGTGCGTTGCCGTTGTCCTCGTTGTGTGCTGTTGCTGTTTCTCTGCATCGGCGGCAACGATCAATGCCGGCACGGGTAATAAAGTATTTGTTGGCGATACCAATGCCGGTCCCGTCATTAACGGTAACCAAAACTCTAACGGTAGTTACTGGATAAATTATTACGCTGGTCGTACTGATGATACTATTGGATTGCTTTTTCCGATTGACCTTGTGATTAGTCGTGGCGATATTGTGAAATGGACTTCGTTTTATACGAATTACTATTTTTCTCTTTCAAGCACAACTACCGTTTCGGTTTCTCTCGGTCTGATGGATGATTACGATCATAAATGCCCTGCGCGATATCCTCGGCACTCCCGAATTTTACGTTAAGTTGGGTACAAGTACTAACTACTCTTGGGACTATGCCGCGATGTTCGAATACTTCTTCGCTGGCGTAATCCTCTGTATCGTGGTCTGTGCTGTTTTCCGTTTTCTCGTCAACCTCGTGAAATGAAAAAGGGCGCACCGTGCGCACAAGCTGTGCGCACGCTGCGTCCCTCAATAGGAAGTGTACGATGCGTGGAAAGACAACACCAAGCCTTACAAGAAATCAATATTAGCGCTGAGACCCTTAACCGCCCGATCAGCAACACGATCGCAACGTTGGTGCACGAAATGGTGCATCTGTACTGCCATATCAACGGCATACAAGACACGAGCCGCGCGGGACGTTACCATAACGCCAAGTTCAAGGAAGAAGCCGAAAGACGGGGTTTGCAAATCGATTACGACAAGACGATCGGCTGGTCGCTCACCACTCCCAAGCCCGAGTTAAAGTCCTTTGTCAACGGGCAAGGTTGGCGCAAACTCACCATCGCCCGCGGCTTTGAGGTCAAAGACCCGAAAGCCAAAAAGCCCAGCAGCACCCGCAAGTATGAGTGTCCCTTGTGTGGTACTACTGTACGCGCTACACGTGACGTATTCATCCTTTGTGGTGACTGCCATTTTGAAATGCGTAAAGTCAGTTAACCCATCGCCCCCGACCGCTTGCGGTTGGGGGCGATGGGTTAACTGACGTGCCGCGCCCTCGTCCTCGTACTATTGCCATAAAAAAGTAGGCACGAAGGTGCCGGATGGTTTAGGTAAACTAACCCCCCCGTGTAATCAGTTGTCGCAAAGCCTTGCGACAAGCGCCGTAAGGCGTGCGTAGCGTAGCGGAGCGTTCACGGGGCAATAGCAACTTGAAGATAGAAAGGAGAATAATATGAGATACACACAGTACACATACACTGATCGCCTTAAACTCGAAGCCTTGTATAATGCAGGAGTGCCGATAAAGCATATCGCCCCGCAATTACATAAACATATCAGTAGCGTATACCGTGAAATCAAACGTGGGCTTTACGATCACCTTAACACCGACTACACCACGTCCCGCAAATACAGCGCACATATCGCACAGAAATCCGCTGACTATAAAGCCACTGCCAAAGGTGCTGACCTCAAAATCGGCAATGACTTCGAATATCTCGCTTTCATTGAAACACTCATCCTCAATGGCTACTCTCCCGATGCCGCCCTCGGCTATATCCGTACCTATTCCGTCAGCTTCTCCACGACGATCTGCACCACTACCCTATACAAGTATATTGATATGGGCTTGTTTCAGCATATCACCAATAAGCACCTATTGCATAAAGGCAAACGTCGCCGCACCTATCGCAAAGTCAAATCCGTTAAACGTCCCCCTCGCGGTGAAAGTATCGAACACCGTCCCGCTGTCATTAACTCCCGATCGGAATTCGGTCATTGGGAAATGGACAGCGTGATCGGTAACAAATACAAGGGGTAGTCTCTGCTCGTGCTTACCGAACGTAAAACCCGATACGAAATCATTTTGAAAGTGCACGACCAAACAGCGGCTAGCACAGTTAAGGCATTGGATAGGCTTGAACGCTCCCTTGGCTCTGCGTTCCCGTCCGTGTTCAAATCCATCACCGTAGACAATGGCTCGGAGTTTTCCTCTTGCTCGACTATGGAGCGGTCGTGCCTATCCGATCGCCGACGTACAAAGCTCTACTACTGCCATCCGTATTCCTCGTGGGAACGTGGCACGAATGAAAATCACAATGCGATCATTCGCCGCTTTATTCCGAAAGGTACTCGGATGGAGCGATACACTCACGCTGAAATATACCGCATAGCGAACTGGATGAACACATACCCTCGCCGCTTACTGGACTACAAATCCCCTCAAATGCTTTTTGACAGTGAACTTTCAAAACTCAACATCCCCGAAAAAAATCTAAAAAATTTTCGCATTTCCTATTGACATTTGCCAAAAAGCGGTGCGTTTCGATCGAAACGCACCGCTTTTTATCATCCTCTAGCCTTGCAGAAACACTCAACATAGCGGTCGATTGCCTCGTCGACGATGCGCACCGCTGTCTCGTGTCCGCTGACCTCGTCAACCGCCGTCTCCTTATGCTCCAAATTCTTATACACCGTGAAAAAATGGCGCATCTCCTCAAAGATGTGTTTGGGAAGCTGCTCAATGTCGTTGTACTGATTGTAGGTCGGATCATTAAACGGGATGGCAATGATTTTCTCGTCATTGCGCCCGTCGTCCACCATCTTAATGACCCCGATAGGATACGCGCGCACCAATGTCATCGGCTCGATCGGCTCAGAGCAGAGCAACAACACGTCTAGCGGGTCACCGTCATCACCGAAGGTGCGCGGGATAAAGCCGTAGTTCGCGGGATAGCGCGTCGAGGTGTACAGAATACGATCCAGCATCAAATAGCCGGTCTCTTTATCCAACTCATACTTTCTTTTGCTCCCCTTAGAAATCTCAATAACGCACATAAAATCCTGCGGTTGGATACGCTTCGGGGAAATATCGTGCCAGATGTTCGACATAAAATCAAGTCCTTTCTTTTACGGTAGAATACTCAGGGAATATCGCATTAAGTGCGGTTACATAGCCATCGGGGTCGATGAGGTAGCTCAGCCCGTGTCCCGCGTTAGGGACGGTGAACAGCGTCTTTATCGCCGTGCAGGCTTCGTAATTGCGCAGACTCATCTCATACGGCACGTAGTCGTCCGCGTCGCCGTGGGCGAAGAAGACGGGGATGCGACAATTCTTCATCCCCTCGATGGGCGAGGTCGCCTCGACGTCAAAGCCGCCGTAAATGAGCCCGCCGAGCCGCACAAAGGGATATAGCAGCTTTGCAGGCAGACCCATCTGGCGGATAACCTTACAGATGATGTCCTTTGCCGAGGTATAGCCGCAATCCGCGACGACCCCGACCACCTGCGGCGGCAGATCACAGCCGGCCGCGGTCATCACCGTCGCCGCGCCCATGGACACCCCCGCGAGGATGATCTTCACGTCCGCGCCGAAGCGCTCGAGGATATAGTCGATCCACGAGAGGCAGTCGCGATGCTCCCGCACCCCGAAAGTAATGACCCGCCCCCCGCTTTTGTCGCAGGAGCGCTGGTTGACAATGAGCACATTATGCCCGAGCGCGAACGCGCGCTGCACGCCACCGCACAGATCCCGCTCCGCGACACCGCGGTAGCCGGGGAACATCAGCTCGATCGGCGCGTCGGCTCTCCCCTCGAAATACTGGCCGCACAGCGTCAGTCCGTCAAAGGACGTGATGCTCACGTCGTCATGCGGCATCGCCCGCGCTTCCTTGATCCATTCGACCATCGTCTCACGATGCGGCTCATAGATCTTTCCAGGCGGGATGGGGTATTCTTCGGTCTCGCACTTGCGCGGCGCGTAAAACGCCATCCAAAAGCAGACAAAGCTCGTCAACAGCGTCAGCAAGGCTAGCCCGAGCAGAATATACAGAACAACCACCATTCTCACCTCAATCAACATTATACCGCGCTTTGTCGCTAATTACAAGTTTTTTACGGAAAAGAATTTTTCTTGCCTATTCGACAACTTTCTGTTACAATGAAACTCGTTAGAGAGGAGTTTATAGTATGGAAGTGAATTATAAAAATAAAAAATATTACAAAACTGCAAAATATCCCATCCGTCAGCCGCTTGTCATCGTGTGGCTGATCTGGCTGTTATCTAAAATTATGCTCATCGGCAAAAAGTATAAGATTGAAAAGATCAATATGGAAGGTGTTAAACCGCCGTATATGCTGCTGAGCAACCACCAGTATTTCATTGACTTCGAGATCGCGGCAATGGCGACCTTCCCCCACCGCGTCAACAACGTCGTGAGCATCGACGGCTACTATCGCCGTCCGTGGCTAATGGAGCTTATCGGCTCGATCGGCACGCGCAAGTTCACCACCGACCTGCACCTCATCAAGTCCATTAACCGCGTGTTAAAGCGCGGCGACATCCTCAGTATGTACCCCGAGGCGCGGTACACCCCCTGCGGCACCACCGCCTATCTGCCCGAATCGCTCGGCAAACTCGTGAAGATGAACAAGGTGCCCGTCGTGGTCATCAAGCATCACGGCAATCACCTGCTCACCCCGTTCTGGAACTTCCGCAAGCCGCGCAAGGTGCCGCTGTATATGACGATGACACAGATTCTCACCGCCGACCAGGTCAAAGCGATGTCCGCGGACGAGATCAATGCCGCCATCAAGCAGGCGTTTGAATACGACGAATACCGCTATCAAAAGGATAACGGCATCCTCATCACCGAGCCACATCGCGCCGAGGGACTGCATAAAGTGCTGTACCAGTGCCCGGACTGCCTGACCGAGTCCAAGATGGCATCCGAGGGCACCGAGCTTTACTGCACCGAATGCGGCAAGCGCTGGAACCTCAACGAGGACGGCACGCTCACCGCACTTTCGGGCGAAACCGAATTCTCCCACATCCCCGACTGGTTCGACTGGGAGCGGCAGCAGGTGTGTGAGCAGATCGCCCGAGGGGAATACTCCTTTGAGGACGAGGTCGAGGTCTACTCCCTGCCCCGTTGCTGGCGGTTTACCCATCTTGGCAAGGCAAAGATCACCCACGATCCCGAGAACGGCTTTGTGCTTGAGGGACACTATAACGGCGCGCCCTACCGCGTCCAGCGCACCCCCATCGAAAATAACAGCCTGCACGTCGAATACGATTACTGCTATATCAAGCCCTACGACTGCTTTGACATCTCCACCGACAAGGACTCCTTCTACTGCTACCCGACTAAGCCGAACGTCATCACCAAGCTCGGCTTTGCAGTGGAAGAGCTCTATCGCATCAAACACGAAGCGGCAAAGAAGAAGCCCGCCAAGGTGTAAATTCTAGTGTAAAGGAAAAGGACTTCACGTGATGCGTGAAGTCCTTTTTATCATTTCGCCGAGTGGCGGTGCTTGCGGTGCAGCCACGACATGCTGCCTGTACCCGCAAGGTTGTGATAAATCAGCATCTTGAAGATGTAGCCGAAGCTCTGTACCAACAGGATGATCGCGATGACGTGGTTCATCCCGACGTAGTCGTCGATGGGCTTGACCATCGAGCCGATACCCGACACAAGCTCGATCATACCGATAAGCAAGAACCATCGCCAGCCACGGATCTTTTCCTCGTGCAGCTCGGTCGCCTCGACGAATTTGATGATGCCCGAGAACAGCTCCCATATACCAAAAAAGAACGGGATCACCGCAGGCAGGATCATCTCGTTGAGCAGCGGGAAGATAGACAGCAGCACCGAAGTCATCCCGTCCGCCAGCAGCCAATGCGAGCCGTGGATCTTATCCTTCTGGAAATAGTAGACCACCAGATTGATACAGCCAGCAAACAGCATCGCAAAGCCAAGACGGGACGCCACCGTCACAAGACGATTATCAGGGACGTTAAATACGTGCAGCGCCGCCGCCAGCAGCGCTAGTCCCGCCGCCGCCCAACAAATCTGCACCCAAGTGAAAGGATTTGCACCGTTTTTCTCCTGCATAGTGATAAACTCCTTTATGTTTATAAAAACAGTTTACCATATAACGTAATGCGTGGCAAGAAAAATTGACAGGACAGGAAACATATCCTGCCCCGCCCTTATAAGAAATCGCGCATCTGCACACTGAGTTCTTCCTCGAGCTTAATGAGCCGCTTGCAGATATCCTTGGATTTTTCGTCCGCCGCCGCATACTCGTTGAGGTAACAGCTCAGAGACTTCACTCCCATATTACATCCATCCGTAATCAGATCTGCAATCGTGCTGTCGGATTCCTTCATCACCAGCATCACGTTCGTTTTCATCCACGACATTCCTTTGGCAATCGGATTCGGATCTTTTCCGTCGTCCT
>JAEIGA010004335.1_pt1 | contig 21963 bp, 15 predicted proteins | sample 9270691 | NCBI WGS metagenome assembly JAEIGA01 (sample SAMN17057246, study PRJNA624740) | gut metagenome | biome: biome; isolation source: fecal sample | host: Bos grunniens | place: China: Xizang | collected 2019 | reverse complement strand
CTCGAAAGTCTTCTCTGATGTCTCGGCATAGAACTTGGCAAGATGAGTGTCAACACCGCTGTTGATGTTGGCCTCTTCTTCCTCATAGCTGCCTGCGCGGTAGAATGTGTGGACGGTAACCTTGTACTTGCCCTTAGGAAGGCCTGTAAGCTTCTGGCTCAGAGAGAACGTGTTCTTGTTGTAAGAAGCGGTGTTCTGCTTGTAACCGTTCAGCGTTGTTGTTGTCCAGCCCTCAATCGTAGAAGTGTTCTTGTCGCCGCGAGCAGGGTCGAAATTGTTGTTGACGATAACAGAGGTATAATCCACAGGATTATCTTCAGTAGCCTGTTCGCCACCCATCTTGACCGCAACGGAAGTTGCGTTAAGGTCAGCAATAGCTTGCTCAGCCTCAGCTGTCGTGTATGACTTGCTGTCGTAAGCTGCTTGTGCTTCAGCCAATACTGCTTTGGCATTGTTGATGGTCACGGCATTGGCAGTAGTATTGTTCTCGATAGCGTCAGACAGAGTCTTCAGTGCAACAACCAGTTCAGCATACATTGCAGTACTTTTCACCACCGCATCTTCAGCCTGCTTCAGACGGACAAATGCACGATAAGCATCCTCTGCAGTTTGTGCATTGTCAAGCGCCGAATTCAACTCATCGAGGTCTGCTTGGCTACAATAATTGTTGAGCATTGATTGCGCCAATGGCAAATTCAATTCAATAACCTGCTGCAGCACTTCAGCGTTTTTCCCTCTGAAAATCAGTTTCACACCACCGGCCCAGAGACAGCAATTCTCGACAGTACGTACCTTGTTTGTGACACCCACCTTCAACGTGCCGTCTGTCACAAGACCGTAAACAGTCACAGGGAAGTAGCTATTAGAGAAAGCTGTAGAAGCATCCTCTGCTCCCTGAAGAGTTGCCACATCCACGAGATTGCCTGAAGGAATCTTTGTTTCGAAAGAATTCAAATAAGCATAGGCTGTAGCAATCGCTTCATTCTCCTCTGTATATTCACCACCTGGGCGGAAAGCAGCCTGAAGCGTCAATTCATAGAGACCGTTTTGCATGCCGGTCAGTTCCTGATAAATGTCGCAAGCCACATTTTCTGCCTGCATGACAGGATAAAGCTCTGTATTGCCAGCTGGCCAAATGACATTGGCATTGCTTACGCCCTGCCATCCTCCAGCCTCAGCAAATGCAGGATTCTTCAGAAGATCCGTGCAATCATCACCGTCCACTTTGGCATTAGCCTTTGCAGCCGTGAATATCAGGTCCAGATATTCTTTCTCGGCTACAATCTGTGCATTGTCAAGCAATCCATTTGCCAGGATGTAAAGCGCACCGCCATTGCCATTGTATTCTCCTGCTGCTTCCGTCTCATCGTTCAGATAGTCGGCAAGCAAATTCACCTCATCGCTTTCGCTGGTAGTAGAATTCATCCATTCATTGGCTTCAGCATATTTCTTGAAGTACACATCGTAAGCCGCTACACTTTCAGACATTGCCAAAGAAGCTGCATTAAAGGCTGCAAGAGCCTTTGCCACCTCTACGGCATACTCATCAGCACCCGTTGAAGCATCTACAATAGTCAGCGTCATCAACGCGTCCATTGCTTTCTTATAGGCATCATAGACAGACTGTTGGCAATAAGCTTCTCCTTCTGCCAGCAGCGCCTCATAATCCGGTTCGGCTTCAAATATCTCTTCGCCCATTGCGATGTAAGCATCATCATGATCGCCCAAATACAGAAGAGCAACATTGTCTAAACCAATCCAGTTGGTCCCCTTTACCTGCACATCCAGACCCATCTCCAATGTACCATCTGTCACAACGGCATAGATGCTCATTGGCTTCTCAACATCAATCTGGGTGGAAGTAACCAATTTCTGGTTTTCGCCGGCATAGAGGAATGTACCACCAACCGTTGTTGTGAAAGCTAATGCGTTGAACTTGTACACTCCTACTGGCAAATTGGTTGCTGTAGCAGAAACTTTACCCACAGAAAAGGCATCCCAGTTCCAGTTCTCGTAATGATTGCCCGTCACAGCAAAATCTTTCGCATTGTTTCCATTAGCAGCCTGCTTGTTGCTTGCACCAGTGGTTGATGTCCATCCTGCGAAACTGCCATCATTGAAATCAGAAGCAATACCAATAATCGGAAGAACCTCTACAGGAGCTGAATCTGTAGCTTGCGCAAGTTTCGCCTGGAAGATGGCAATGTCCAACGCTTTTTTGCTTGCTTCAAGCGCGTCGGCAGAACTTGAAGTGTTTCCGTAGGAAGCTTTCGCTTCAGCCAACACATCGGCATCCACCCCAGCAACTGCCTCTGCCTCTTCAATAGACTGACTGAGAGCCATGGCAGCAAGATATACTTTCATAGCACCTGTATAGGATTCATAGTCCGCAGGAGAGACAAAGTACCAGACTGTCTGAAAGTCTGAAGCAAAATATCCTTCTGAATTTTCAGGATCGCAAATATAGATGCGCGTATCATTCTTGGGAACAATCACACCCAGATAAGCACCGGCATATTCTGTTGGATTAAAAGCCTTGTTTTGAGCCGACAGTCCTATCTTGTAGGTTCCATCTCCCTGTGCCTCGAAGGTGTACTGGTTATTCTCCTTTCCTTCTTTAGTGTTGTCAACATAGATAGCATCCCAAGCATCCATAAACATGTAGCCAATCTGATCCTTCATACCACCCTTCAATACATAGTTGGCAATGTAATAAGAACCTTCAGCTGTACCGTTCTGGATGTACACTTTGTGTCCCAATGTAGGACTGACGCTGGCACGTGTTTCCCAATCGTTTGCTCCCAAAAGGAAGCCGTCCGCTCCTTTGTTGTACAGATAGCACTCTTCATCCACAGACATTGGAGCCACAGCAGGAGCTGCAGGCTTTGCCCATTGAGCAAATGAAGAAATGCTCATCAACAAAGATGCCACAAATAAAGCAATTTTGTTCATAGTAAAATAGTAATTAAAATGTTGAAAGTTAGTAAATTTTTTTCTGTTTTTTATTTTTTCTTATGCTAATCCGTATAGAGTGTGCTTTCGATTAACTTTGCAAAAATACAAATATTTATTATCTTTTCAAACTTTTTCTTCCTTTTGTGCCTATTGCAATATGTTTTTTTGCTCATTTACCTTATCTTTGCAAAAAATTTAACTACAATGATTTTTAACTACGATGTGGTTGTGGTAGGAGCAGGTCACGCTGGATGTGAAGCTGCTGCAGCTGCAGCAAATTTAGGTGCCAAGACTTGTCTCATCACAATGGACATGAACAAGATTGCACAAATGTCGTGCAATCCTGCCATTGGTGGTATAGCCAAGGGACAAATTGTGAGGGAAGTGGATGCATTAGGAGGATACACAGGCATTGTTACTGACCGTTGCAGCCTGCAATTCAGAATGTTAAACCTTTCAAAAGGCCCTGCGGTATGGAGCCCCCGTGCTCAATGCGACCGTGCAAAATTCATACAGACATGGCGTGAGATATTAGAGAACATACCTAATCTGAACATCTGGCAAGATCAAGTAAAATCTTTAATAGTTGAAAATCAAACTATTAAAGGAGTTCAAACTTATTATGGAGCAGAATTCAGAGCCCAATGTGTCGTCATCACAGCTGGAACTTTCTTGAATGGATTGATGCATATCGGAAAAGTGCAGATACCAGGAGGAAGATGTGCTGAATCTGCGGCATTGGAATTAACAGAATCAATTACCCAACATGGCATCCGAGCAGGAAGGATGAAGACAGGAACACCTGTACGAATAGACAAGCGAAGCGTTGATTTCTCTCTGATGGAGAAACAGGATGGCGACCACGATTTCCACCAATTCTCTTATCTACCAACGGAACATAGCGCTGTATCAAAACGCAATGAACTGCCTTGCTGGATATGCTATACTAATGCTGCTGTTCACGACACTCTCCGCACAGGATTTGCCGACTCTCCGCTTTACAATGGGCAGATTCAGAGCATAGGACCCAGATATTGCCCAAGCATAGAAACAAAACTGCACACTTTTCCCGAGAAGGACGAACACATGCTGTTTCTCGAGCCTGAAGGCGAAACGACAAACGAGATGTACCTGAATGGTTTCTCGTCATCGCTCCCTCTCAACGTGCAGCTGGCTGCCCTTCGGCAGATTCCAGCTTTCCGCAACCTGGATGTCTATCGCCCCGGATACGCTATCGAATATGACTTCTTCGACCCAACACAGCTCACGCACTCGCTCGAATCGAAAGTGGTAAAAAACCTATTCTTTGCAGGACAAGTAAATGGAACGACCGGCTACGAGGAGGCTGCTGGGCAAGGAATGATTGCAGGAATTAACGCTGCTATCAACAGCAACCCATCCATCAATCAAGGAGAGCCTTTTACGCTGGGAAGAAACGAAGCATACATAGGTGTTCTTATCGACGACTTGGTGACAAAAGGCGTGGACGAACCTTACAGAATGTTCACATCGCGTGCTGAATACCGCATTCTGCTGCGACAGGACGATGCTGACATGCGCCTGACCGAACGTAGCTACCGAATTGGCTTGGCAAGCGAGGAACGCTACCAGTTAATGGTTTCAAAAAGAGAAAAAATCGACAGCATCATCAATTTCGTGGCCAACTTCTCTCTGAAGCCAGCCCTTATAAATGCTGCCCTTGAGGAACTGGGCACAACCCCACTCCGCCACGGATGCAAACTGGAAGAACTGCTCGGACGCCCACAGATAAGCCTTGACAACATTACTCCGCATATCGTTCCGCTTCAGAAAGAGCTGGAGCGTATCATTGCAAATGACCCACGACGCAAAGAGATTATAGAAGCTGCTGAAATTCTCATCAAGTATCAGGGGTACATCTCACGAGAACAACAGATGGCAGAGAAAATGGTGCGTCTTGAAAGCATCAAGATTGAAGGGAAATTTGACTATCCCAACATGACTCAAATCTCTATTGAAGCACGCCAAAAGCTACAAGCCATACAGCCCAAGACTTTGGCGCAGGCATCACGAATTCCGGGCGTATCACCATCCGACATCAACATCATGCTTGTTCTCATGGGGCGATAAAACAGAACAGATGTTCCACGTGAAACAATTTTTTCCTATTTTAAACATAACCAGCAACTTATAAACGAATATAAAATATGAATAGCCAATATCTCATTGACCACCTTCGCTGCATTCCCGACTTTCCTATTAAAGGTATAAACTTTCGCGACGTGACCACTTTATTCAAAGACCCCAAGGCGCTCGAAATTATGGAAGAAGAGCTGTACCAGCTCTATAAAGACAAAGGAATTACCAAGGTTGTTGGCCTCGAAACTCGCGGCTATATCATGGGCGGCATTCTCGCGCGCAGACTTGGAGCGGGATTCGTCATGGCAAGGAAACCGGGAAAACTCCCCTATCAGACACTCAAGGAGGAATATTCAAAAGAATATGGAACCGACTCCATAGAGATTCACGTGGACGCGATTTCCGAGGAAGACGTAGTACTCATTCACGATGACCTGCTCGCCACAGGCGGAACAGCCATTGCAGCATGGAACCTCGTGAAGAAGTTCTCTCCTAAAAAATGCTATATGAATTTCATCATCGAAATACGAGACGAAGGACTCAAAGGCAGAGAAGCCATCGGAGACGGCATTGAAGTTACCACATTATTGACAACTTAAAAAAACTTCATACGCCTTACCCTAACAAAAAAAACAAATACTGTTTTAATTGTTCCACGTGAAACAAATAGCATCTCAAAAAAAGCTTTTTTAAGAAATGACAAAAGACGACGAAAGATTACTTAGACTGAAAGTCATTGTAAACAGCCTTACAGAGGAGCCTGGATGCTATCAGTATTTGGACAAAGACGGAAAGGTCATCTATGTTGGAAAGGCAAAAAACCTGAAACGCAGAGTCAGCTCCTATTTCAACAATTCTCCTAAAAACAGGAAAACACAGATTCTTGTCAGCAAAATACAAGACATCAAATATATTGTTGTACCTACCGACGAAGATGCGCTAATCCAAGAGAATAACCTCATCAAAGAGCATCAGCCTTTTTACAATGTCTTGTTGAAAGACGGAAAGACCTACCCTTCTGTCTGCATCACCAACGAATACTTCCCACGAGTGATAAAAACAAGGAATATCGACAAGAAAAGCGGAACATTCTTTGGCCCTTTCAGCCACCATGGCACATTAAATGCGATGCTTGAACTCATCGATAACCTATATCAAGTAAGACTTTGCCACCTGAATATAACACAAGAGAAAATCGATGAGAAGAAGTTAAAAAGCTGTTTATATCGAGACATTGGCAAATGCAAAGCACCTTGCATTGGTGAACAGACAAGAGAGGAGTATTTGCAGCAAATTGACGAAATCAAGAACATTCTAAGTGGAAACACACGCATTTTATGCCAGAAACTGCTTGAAGACATGCAAGCCTTAGCTGAAAAAGAAATGTTCATTGAAGCGGAAACCATTAAACAGAAATACCTACTTGCCAAAGACTTTGACAGCAAAAGCAGAGTCATCACCAGTTCTAACCAAAACATCGATGTATTTAGCATCGACGATGACGAAAGCAAGGCATATGTCAACTATATGCACGTTGTCAATGGATGTATCACCAGAGTTTTCACCAATGAATACAAGAAAAGACTGAATGAGACCAAAGAAGAGATTCTTTCACTCGCCATCATTGACATGAGAGAAAAATATGGCGATGAATCGAAGGAAATAGTTATACCCTTTGAACTTGGTTTCACACTAAAAAACGCGTCGTTCATCATTCCGAAGGCAGGAGATAAGAAGAAATTGCTGCTGCTGTCGGAATCAAATGTTCGCCAATATCGAATAGACGCACTAAAACAAGCGGAAAAACTTAATCCCGACCAACGCAACATAAACATCCTGAAAGAATTACAGAGAAAATTAAAGTTAGATAAACTTCCTATGCGTATCGAGTGCTTCGACAACTCTAACATCATGGGGCAAGATGCTGTTGCAGGGTGTGTCGTTTTTGTAGGTGGGAAAAAATCGAAAAACGACTATCGAAAATACAACATTAAAACAGTGATAGGACCAGACGACTATGCCTCAATGAGCGAGGTTGTATATCGAAAATACAGCAGAGCCATAGCAGAAGAGCTTCCCCTACCCGACCTCATCATTACAGACGGCGGTAAAGGGCAGATGGAAGTAGTAAGAAAGGTTGTAGAAGACACGCTACACCTGAATATACCTATCGCAGGCTTAGCAAAAGACCACCGACACAGAACCAACGAACTTCTCTTCGGTTTTCCTACGCAAGTAGTTGGAATAGAGATGGATAGCCCGCTTTTTAAACTCTTGACACAAATTCAGGACGAAGTACATCGCTTTGCTATCACATTTCACAAGAACAAGAGGGCTAAACACAATTCAGAATCAGAACTCGATCATATCAAAGGCATTGGCAAAACAACAAAAACCTTACTGCTCAAGAAGTTCAAAAGCCTTAAACGTATCAAAGAAGCTGATTATAAACAACTTGAAGAAGTCATTGGGGCAGCCAAAGCAAAAATTATAAAAGAAACTTTTGCTGAACCCTCCCTTCTTGTCTAAATATATAAGATGATATGAGAACAGTTATACAAAGAGTTTCAAAAGCTTCAGTTACTATCAATAGTGAAGTGAAATCCTCTATAGGAAAAGGTTATCTCGTTCTGCTTGGATGTGAAAATGCTGATACAGAAGAAGATATACAATGGCTCGCAAAAAAAATCTGCGGATTGAGAGTTTTTGACGACGAGAACGGGGTCATGAACAAATCCATTCTGGACACAGGAGGAGACATTCTTGTGGTCAGCCAATTCACGTTATGGGCAAGTTACAAAAAAGGCAACAGGCCTTCCTATCTGCGAGCAGGCAGCCACGAGATTACAGTACCGCTATACGAACGATTCTGTGCGGTTCTATCAGAGAATTTAGGTAAAGAAATTTATACAGGCGAATTCGGAGCAGACATGAAAGTAGAACTATTAAACGACGGTCCTGTAACCATTTGCATGGATACTAAAAACAAAGAATAATCTTATGGAAGAAAACAAGTACAACAAAATTTTAAACCAGTACGATGTAGAACTGGATGACCAGAAAATTAAGCGTCAGGTGGAGATTCTTCTCAAAGAGCACCTGCAAGAAAATAACACGAAAGAGGTTAAGAAGTTCTTACTTAACAGTGTGGAACTGACTACATTACAGACAACAGACAGCGAAGATAGTGTTCTGAAATTTGTTGAGAAAGTCAACAGATTCGATGACATCTATCCAGAGTTAGGCCATGTGGCCACCGTCTGCGTGTACCCAAACTTTGCAAGAATTTGTCACGAAACCCTTGAAAGTGAAGACATAGAAATAGCCTGTGTTTCAGGATGTTTCCCGTCAAGTCAATCTTTCATCGAAGTTAAAATTGCAGAAACAGCACTTGCTATTAAAGATGGTGCTACAGAGATCGACATCGTCATTCCTGTAGGTAAATTCCTGGCTGGCGACTACGAAGGAATGTGCGATGAAATCGCTGAAATCAAGACTGTTTGTGGAGACAGGAAACTCAAGACTATCCTTGAAACAGGATGTCTTAGAACAGCTTCCAACATCAAAAAGGCTAGCCTTCTATCCATGTATGCCGGCGCAGACTACATCAAAACCTCAACAGGAAAACTTGAGCCAGCTGCCACTCCTGAGGCCGCATTCGTGATGTGTCTAGCCATTAAGGAATATTACGAAAAGACGGGCATACAGATTGGATTCAAGCCTGCTGGAGGAATGAAAACGGTTGAAGACGCCCTCACCTACTACACTATTGTCAAGGAAGTTTTAGGCGAGAAATGGCTGACCAACCAGTGGCTGCGTCTTGGAACCAGCTCGCTGGCAAACAAACTGCTTTCCGACATAGAAGGAAAGGATATCAAATTCTTCTAAAAACGTCAGTTCAATACAACCCAATCACAAAAAATGTATAAAAACAACACCTTTTCCCTATTTCAGTACTTCAGGTACTAACATGGAAAAAGAAGCATCATGTAAAGGAAATACAAAGGAGATTAAATGGCTCGGTCGATTACATAATCGACATACATATTCAGGGCTTGCTTGACATCTGAATCCGGGAACGATGTAAGCAGGCCCTTAGCTTTTTTTGCATAGTTGCCCATGACAGTTTCTGCATAGTCAATACCTCCGTTTTCCTTGGTGAAATCGACAAGAATATTGATTTCTTCTTGTGAAACATTTCTTGATTTCACTTTGCGAGCGAGATCAAGCATCTGCTCATCACTTGTCTTCAGCAACGCATGGATAACAGGGAGAGTCAATTTCCCTTCCTTCATATCGTTGCCTGTAGGCTTGCCAATCTGCGCATCCTTGTTATAGTCGAAAATATCATCGCGAATCTGGAAGCATATTCCTACGCATTCTCCAAATTCCTTCATCAGCAGAATATCCATTTCATCAGATGAAACCGACATTGCACCTGCCTCTGCGCAAGCAGCAAAGAGAGCGGCTGTCTTATTTTTGATGATGTCAAAATATACCTCTTCGCCAATCGACTGATTCTGTAAATTATTCAACTGAAGAAGTTCTCCGTCAGCAAGATCCTGCGCTGCTTTAGAAACAATCTCTATCAGTTTCGTGCTGCCTGTCTTAGCTGCACAAAGAAGCGCGTTTGCAAGGATGAAATCGCCTGTAAGAACAGCCACCTGATTGCCATAAGCACTATTGACAGACTCCTGGCCACGGCGTTCTTCACTCTCATCCACGACATCATCGTGAACAAGGCTTGCTGTATGGAAAAACTCGAATGCTGCAGCAGTATAAATGGAATTTTCATTTGCCTCTCCTCCTACCAGCCGAGCAGCAAGAAGCGTGAGCATAGGCCTCATCATCTTCCCTTTCCTACGACCGATGGTCTCCAAAACCTTCTGTAAAATAGGATTAGAATGCACCAGATATGAATCAAATACTTGCTTGTATTTCTCCATATCAGTACCTATAGGTTTTCTTATCTGCAGCAATGTATCCATACTCAAAAAACAAATGCAAAGTTACTGCAAAAAAATGAGTTAACGGGAGAAAAAATAATTATTTTTTTTTCTTAATACAAGAAATTAACCCAAATGAATGAACAAACGGAATAAATCTACTTTTTTCAAACTTTTCTCCATCTATAAGAACGAATATTGCCGATTTCCCAAATATTTTTTGTAAGTTTACACACAAAATACAAAACGACATGGAAAAACTATTTCTACTTGATGCGTATGCTTTAATCTATAGAGCCTATTACGGCTTCATCAAAAACCCTCGCATCAACAGCAAAGGCGAAAATACATCCGCCATTCTCGGCTTTGTCAATACGCTTGAAGAAATTCTCAATAAGGAAAATCCGCAATACATTGGTGTGGCATTTGACCCCCATGGACCGACATTCCGCCACGACGCATTTCCTGATTATAAAGCACAACGTGAAGAGACCCCTGAAGGCATCCGCTTTGCTGTGCCCATCATCAAGGACATTCTAAAAGCCTACCGAATCCCTGTGCTTGAAGTGAACGGCTATGAAGCCGATGATGTGATAGGCACGCTCGCACAACAAAGCAAATCTCTCGATGAAATCGATACTTATATGATGACTCCCGACAAAGACTATGGACAGCTTGTCGGAAAGAACGTGAGGATATATAAACCACGATTCGATGGAGGATTTGACATCATAGGCGAAAAAGAAATCATTGCAAAATACAATATTGAAAACGTTGCGCAGGTCATAGACCTTCTGGGCTTGATGGGCGATTCATCCGACAACTATCCCGGATGCCCTGGTGTTGGAGAAAAAACAGCAGTAAAGCTCATCAAGGAGTTTGGAAGCATTGAGGCACTGCTTGCCAACACCGATCAGTTGAAGGGAGCCATGAAGAAGAAAGTGGAAGAACATATCGAAGACATCAAGATGTCGAAATTTCTTGCAGCCATCAAAACAGACGTTCCTATCACACTCAATCTGGACAATCTCAAACGCGAACCGATTGACGAAACTGCATTGAGAGAAATTTTTGAGCGACTCGAATTTCGCGCGCTCAGCAAAAAACTCTTCAACGACAGCAGCACCCCTACCCTTCCTTCCGACACAGAAAAGAAAAAGACAAAAGGAAAAAGCCAGAACTTACAAGCCGACCTCTTCAGCGGAGATTTGTTCGGAGCACCTGCTCAAGAAGTACAAATACCCGTTTCTGACCCTCAAAATACTCAAAAAAATGCAACCGACGGACAAGGAGACTTGTTTTTTTCAAATCCCAGCGATTTAAACACGACCCCGCACAAATACCAACTTGTTGATTCAGAAGAAGAAATAGAAGCATTAGTTGCAAAATTATTGACTTTCGATTTTATCAGTTTAGACACAGAGACCACTTCTGTTGATGCCATGTCGGCAAAACTGGTCGGTTTGAGCTTTGCTGTCAAGGAAGGAGAAGCTTTCTATGTACCTATACCCTATCACGAAGAATGGGAAGGCGAAGATTTCGACAAAGCCTTAAAAATTGTCAACAAGTTTAAGAATCTGTATGAATCAAGCCACATCCTTAAAATTGGACAGAACATCAAATACGACTTGATGGTGCTTGCCAACTACGGCATCCATTTAGAAGGAAAGATGTTCGACACCATGATAGCGCACTACATCATCGCCCCAGAACTTCGTCATAATATGGATTACCTTGCAGAGGTCTATCTCCAATACAAGACTATCCACATTGACGAACTCATTGGTTCAGGAAAGAAACAGCGTTCCATGCACGAGCTAACTCCACAAGAAATCTATGAGTATGCTTCCGAAGACGCTGATGTGACACTAAAACTGAAGAACATCTTAGAAAAAGAACTGCACGAAAAAGGCTTATTCGAACTCTTTGACGAAATAGAAATGCCACTGGTTCCAGTACTGGCACGAATGGAGATGAATGGTGCCCGAATAGACAAAGAAGCACTCAGCGAAACGTCACGCATCTTCACCCAAAAGATGGACGCCATCGAACAAGAAATCCATGAAATAGCAGGACAAAAATTGAACGTCAGCTCGCCTAAACAGATTGGCGAATTACTGTTCGACCAACTCAAAATTGACGCCAAACCTAAAAAGACAAAGACGGGACAATATGTAACCGACGAGGCAACGCTTCTCACCCTGAAAAGCAAACATCCCATTGTAGAAAAGATACTCGACTACAGAGGATACAAGAAACTTCTCAGCACCTACATAGACGCCCTTCCACAATTGGTAAACCCACGAACAGGACATATCCACACGTCTTATAATCAAGCTGTTACATCTACAGGAAGACTCTCTTCAAGCAACCCTAATTTGCAGAATATTCCTATTCGCGACGAAAACGGAAAAGAAGTCCGCAAAACCTTTATTCCCGATGAAGGCGAACTGTTCTTTTCTGCCGATTACAGTCAAATAGAACTCCGCCTAATGGCACATCTCAGCCAAGACAAAAACATGGTTGAAGATTTCAATTCTGGCCACGACATCCACCAAGCCACAGCTGCCAAAATATTCAAGGTGGCCATCCAAGATGTAACCAGCGACATGCGTCGCAAAGCCAAGACTGCCAACTTCGGCATCATCTACGGCATCTCAGCTTTTGGATTGGCAGAGCGCATGGAGGTAAGCCGCAGCGAAGCAAGGCAACTCATAGATGAGTATTTCGCCACCTATCCTGGCGTAAAAGAATACATGGACAAGAGCATCGAGAAAGCGCGGGAACAAGGCTACACAGCTACCCTACTCGGCCGCCGCTGCCAATTGCCCGACATCAACTCTCGCAATGCCGTTGTCCGAGGCTACGCAGAACGAAATGCCATCAATGCCCCCATTCAAGGAACAGCAGCCGATATCATCAAAGTTGCCATGATCAATATAGACCGCCGGATTCGTACAGAAAATCTGCGTTCAAAGATGATTCTACAAGTACACGACGAACTCAACTTCTCCGTCGTTCCAGAAGAAAAAGAATCTCTTCAGTCCTTGGTAATCAACGAGATGGAGAATGCCATCAAACTATCCGTTCCCCTATGTGCCGATTGCGGATGGGGCGAAAACTGGCTCGAAGCGCACTAAGATTCCCCCAAACCTGCTTAATAAACTCAAAACAATGCAAGCCGTGTATCCAATGTTCTTTGTACATTGATGCACGGCTTCTTTGGAAACATACATATACAGTAATCGTTCCATGCATATTCAACCTCTGTACGACAAGTTATGATAAACGCAGAACAGACGCTGACCATAGCAAACTTACAAAGCATCACACAATAACAACAAAAGTCAACTACATTTTCCCAAAAAGAAAAACACCTGAAAGCGAATCCGCTTTGTTCACCAAAGATAATTTGCTTCATGAGTAGATGTCTGTTCGCTTCAGATATTCGAGTATCTTTTTTGAAATAATGAAGTCCATATATTGTCATCAACAAACTTCATTTATCTCCACCGCCTGCATAATATTTAAAGCACCGTATTTGAAGTATTATGCAGACGGTGAGCACATAGAAAAAAGAAAGAAAGAATTTTATTTGATGGATTGAACAAAAACTACATTTTTTTTGTACGTTCATGAAGCAAGGTGTATCTTTGCAATATTAAACGCTTTTAGCATTAAGCAGGAATCAAGTCTATTGCTTTATACAAAAAAGCAAATAATGATAAAATATGCTTTAGAATCTTTTTGTGAAGTATACATAATAATTCTGTTATAGATAAGCAAGCCATTTAGACCATTCCTATCTGTAAATGGCTAATAAAGAATTGATTGCGATATATAGAAAAGCATGAAAAAGGAAGTGTTGATGATATTTGTAATTTTGTTGTGCTACCAGATGAGAGCACAGCAGAATTTTACGGTATTGTCTTACAACATTGAGAATGCTTTCGACACGATTCATGATGAGGGGAAAGACGACTTTGAGTATTGTGCTGAAGGGGAGCGGAAATGGAACATGGGGCGGCTTTACAAGAAACTGAAAGGAGTGGGAAAGGTAATTGCTGCGGCAGACGAAGAAAGGCCTGTTGATCTTATTGGATTATGTGAAGTGGAGAATGACAGTGTCATGACATATCTCACTCAACGCACTTCATTGAGGAACATGGGCTATCAATATCTCATGACGCATTCAAATGATGAACGTGGCATTGATGTGGCCTTACTTTACTCTCCATTCACATTCCATCTTATAGAAAAACAAGATATTAGAGTTTTTTTTAAGAAACAAACAACACGTGATGTCTTACGTGCTACAGGAACCATCAATAATGGAGATACGCTTGATGTATATGTGCTGCATTTACCTTCCAGACGTGGTGGTGCTGAAGCACGCGATTTGAGCATAAGAGTGATTGAATTCCTCGGTGAAAACATTGATTCTATTCGCCTTTTCAGGCGCTCTCCCAATATAATTGTAATGGGTGACTTCAATGCAGAAAACAATTCGAAGCAAATCAAATACTTGACCAAAGAAAATGTGTTTGTAAACCAGACTGCTAAACTCAAGCCGGGAAGCTATAAATATCAAGGTGAGTGGTCGCTCATTGACCATATCCTCACTTATACTACAAATCTTATTCCTCAAAAGTCTCGCGTTCTCAATTTGCCGTTTCTCGTTGAACCTGACAAAACTAATGGAGGAAAAAAACCTCATAGAACTTATCTTGGACCTATTTACAAAGGTGGCATAAGCGACCATCTTCCTGTTTTTACACGATTCGTTTTCCGTAAAAAACCTGACTAAATGTGAAAAATCAGAAAAAAGTTGTATATTTGCCAAAAATTAGGTGAAAAATGGTTACAATCAAGAAAGTAGAAACAAAGAATGAACTGAAAAAGTTCATTCGTTTTAATTACGAATTATATAAAAATAATCCATATTCGGTGCCAGACCTCTATGAGGACATGCTCACGACGTTTTCGGACAAGAACGCTGCAATGGAGTTCTGTGAAGCTGCTTATTTCCTTGCTTACAAAGACGGGAAACTGGCAGGACGTGTTGCTGCTATCATCAACCACAAAGCTAACAAAACTTGGAATCTCAACAGCGTGCGTTTCGGATGGATTGACTTTATTGATGACGAGGAGGTGAGCAAAGCCTTGATTGATGCGGTTGAAGCATGGGGTAAAGAAAAGGGCATGACAACCATACAGGGACCACTTGGCTTTACCGACATGGATGCTGAAGGTATGCTCATCGAAGGCTTTGAGGAACTTTCCACGATGGCTACCATCTACAATTATCCTTATTATCAGCAACATATAGAAAAATTAGGATTTGAAAAAGATGCTGACTGGATTGAAATGATGATAAATGTTCCTAAGGAAACCGGTATTCCTGAACGATTGAGCCGCATTGCTGAGATTGTGATGAAGAAGTATGATTTGCGTATCAAGAAATACACTTCTGCAAAGAAAATAGCACAGGAATATGGACAAGAGATTTTTCAAGTTATCAACGAAGCATTCAAACCTCTGTTTGGATATAGCGAATTGAGTCAGAAGCAGATAGACCAATATGTAAAGATGTACCTCCCTGTACTCGACTTAAAGCTAGTTAGCCTCATCACAGAAGCAAATGGACGCTTGGTAGCTGTTGGTATTTCCATGCCATCCATGTCACGCGCTTTGCAGAAAGCCAAAGGCAAACTCACTCCTTTAGGATGGTGGCATCTTCTGAAGACACTCAAGATTAAGAAACCTAAAATACTGGATCTCATGCTTGTTGGCGTATTGCCTGAATACCAAAGCAAAGGAGTCAATTCCATCTTATTCTACGACCTTCTGCCTATCTATATCTCTGAAGGCTATGACTACGTAGAAACAAATCCAGAACTGGAAGAAAACTCAAAGGTGCAGCAGCAATGGATATACTTTGAGAGAAGACAGCATAAGCGTCGCCGCTGCTACAAGAAGGAAATCAAATAATTATGGAAGACTTAGACCTCAATCAAAATAGTAATTATGATGATGGAAATATCATCACACTGACAGGCGTGGAGCACATCCGTCTGCGACCAGGTATGTACATTGGTCGCTTGGGCGATGGCAGCCATGCTGAGGATGGCATCTATGTGTTGCTAAAGGAAATTATTGACAACAGCATTGACGAATTCAAGATGAATGCGGGCAAACGCATTGAAGTGGAGGTGATAGACAATCTTGCTGTGACCGTGCGCGACTATGGCCGCGGAATACCGCAAGGCAAGATGATTGAAGCAGTTTCAATCCTCAATACTGGTGGAAAATACGACTCCAAAGCTTTCCAGAAATCAATTGGTCTCAATGGTGTCGGCACTAAAGCTGTCAATGCGCTATCTACGTTATTTGAGGTCAGAAGTTATCGTGACGGGAAAGTGCGTTCTGCCATTTTTGAAAAAGGAAAGCTCATCGAAGACAAGACAGAGGATACTACTGAAGAAAACGGAACCTTCATCTCGTTCAAGCCAGATAACTCGCTGTTTCTCAACTACAAGTTCCATGATGAATTTGTGAGTAACATGCTCCGCAACTATACTTATCTGAACACGGGTCTTGAAATTTACTACAATGGCAGCCGTATTGTGAGCCGAAACGGATTAAAGGACCTTCTGAAAGACACGATGGATACCACTCCGCTCTATGAAATTATCCATCTCAAAGGTGACGACATAGAGATTGCCTTCACGCACACCAATCAGCAGTATGGCGAGGAATACCATTCGTTTGTGAATGGCCAGCACACCATACAGGGCGGAACACACCAGAGTGCCTTCAAGGAGCATATAGCCCGCACCATCAAAGAGTTTTATGGCAAAAATTATGACTATAGCGATATTCGCTCTGGCATTATCGCAGCCATTGCAATCAATGTGCAAGAACCTCAATTTGAATCGCAGACAAAGATTAAATTAGGTTCTCTCACCATGGAACCTAATGGCGGTATCAGTGTCAATAAGTTTGTAGGTGATTTTATCAAAACTGAAGTAGATAATTTCCTGCACAAAAATCTTGATTTAGCAGAAGTCATAGAGGAGAAAATCAAGGAGAACGAGCGTGACCGAAAGGCTATTGCCGGTGTTACCAAACTGGCTCGCGAACGCGCTAAGAAAGCCAATTTGCACAATCGTAAACTTCGTGACTGCAAGATTCACCTCAATGATGTCAAAGGCGACTTGAAAGAAGACAGTTCCATCTTCATCACCGAGGGTGACTCTGCCAGCGGAAGCATCACAAAAAGCCGTGATGTTATGACTCAAGCCGTCTTTTCTCTGCGTGGTAAGCCTCTCAATTCCTTTGGATTAACCAAGAAAGTAGTGTATGAAAATGAAGAGTTCAACTTGTTGCAGGCTGCACTTAACATTGAGGATGGAATAGAAGGGCTACGTTACAACAAAGTCATCATCGCTACCGATGCCGATGTTGACGGCATGCACATCCGCCTCCTCATGATGACCTTCTTTTTGCAGTTCTTCCCCGAACTTGTCAGGACAGGACACGTCTATATCTTACAGACTCCCCTCTTCCGCGTTCGCAATCGCAAAAAACGCATCAAAAAGTCTGTTCTTGAGGCATATACAGAAAATCACCCCGACAGCAAAGGCGACTTCATCACCATCTACTGCTACAGCGAAGAAGAACGCCTGCAAGCTATCGAAATGCTCGGTCCAGAACCTGAAATCACGCGTTTCAAGGGACTTGGCGAAATTTCTCCCGACGAATTCAAAAATTTTATAGGGCCAGACATACGCCTTGAGAGAGTTACCCTCCGCAAAACAGATCAGGTAAAAGAACTCCTTGAATACTACATGGGCAAAAACACCATGTCAAGACAGACTTTTATCATCAACAATCTTGTTTTTGAAGAAGACAGACCAGAAGAAGAAAACTCAGAATCAGCATAATATGAGTAAAACAGCTCTATTTGCAGGCAGTTTTGACCCATTCACAAAAGGTCATCAAGATATTGTTGACCGCGCACTCCAAAGCGTGGCCGACAATGTGATTATTGCTATCGGTGTCAATCACGAGAAGAAATATATGTTTTCTCTCGAAGAACGCCTGCAAGCCATACAAGAACTCTACAAAGACAATTTGCATGTGCGAGTTGAAAGCTACGAAGGCTTAACGACCGATTTTGCCAAAGAGAAAGGTGCAGACTTTCTTCTGAGAGGCGTGAGAAGCATAAAAGATTTTGAATATGAACGAGATATAGCAGATGTCAACAAACGTCTGACAGGTATTGAGACCGTTCTCTTGTTCACAGATTCCCAATTTTCTGCTATAAGTTCAAGCATTGTACGGGAACTGTACTCTTACCAGAAAAATATAGAAGACTTTTTGCCATGAAACTTCAAGCTATCCTCATATCTCTATTCATAGCTATTTGTATGCCAATCATGGCACAATACAACAGCTTCATTCCCTTTGAAAAACAGATACAAAAACTGATTTTTACACAACAAGCCATCTCTCAGCTCTATGTAGACAGCGTAGATGTCAAGAAACTAACAGAAGATGCCATCCGTGGCATGCTGAACGAACTTGACCCACACTCTACCTATACTCCTGCTAAAGATGTACAGGCACTCAATGAACCTTTGGAAGGATCTTTCGATGGTATCGGCGTACAGTTCAATATGAATGAGGATACGCTTGTTGTCATTCAGCCCGTTAGCGGCGGACCTTCCGAAAAAGCTGGCATCCTTGCTGGCGACATGATTGTGGCTGTGGATGATAGTGTCATTGCTGGTATTAAAATATCACGCGAAGAAATCATGAAACGACTGCGCGGACCCAAAGGTTCTAAAGTTGAACTCAGCGTAAAGCGGCGAGGAATTGAAGGATTACAGAAATTTACAGTCATCCGCGACAAGATTCCTGTCTACACAATTGATGCTGCCTACATGATAGACGCAACTACAGGCTACATACGTATCAATAACTTCGGCACAACCACCAACATAGAATTCATCAAGGCTGCCACAACTCTGCTTGCTTCAGGTATGGAAGATATTGTCATTGACCTTCAAGGTAATGGAGGAGGGTATTTGCAGACAGCAGTTGATTTATCAAACCATTTTCTCAACAACAACGAGATGATTGTTTACACAGAAGGACGCACCATTGGTCGCCAAGAATACCGCGCCAACAGAGGCAAGATGCATATCAACAAAATCGTGGTTCTGGTGGACGGCTATAGCGCTTCTGCAGCTGAGATTCTTTCAGGTGCCCTTCAAGACAATGACCGAGGCATCATCGTCGGTAGAAGAACTTTCGGTAAGGGACTAGTACAACGTCCTGTTAATCTGCCTGATGGCTCACTTATACGTCTTACCATTGCCCACTATTACAGCCCCATCGGAAGATGTTTCCAGAAGCCATACGTCAAAGGCAACAAACAAAAATACGAGTTAGATATGCTTGACCGCCTGAATAGCGGAGAGCTGATGCACGCAGACAGCATACACTTCCCCGACTCCCTCAAATACACGACCAAAGGCGGACGTATTGTCTATGGTGGAGGCGGTATCATGCCCGATGTTTACGTGCCGCTCGATACCACCACTAACAATGCCTTCCATCGCAAGCTCGTTGCAAAGAGCTGTATCACCTCAACAGCCCTCAAGTGGATTGACAGCAATCGCAAGGCACTCGTCAAAGCTTATGATGTGGAAAAGTTCCGCAAGGCACGTTCACGCCAGCAGGAAAACAAGAGTTTCGAAGCAGAAGACCTTCGTTCAGGTTTTGAAAGGTTTAAGCAAGAGTTCGTTGTCCCACAAGACATGATAGACATCTTGATGAAAAAAACAGAAGAAGCAAAGATTGAATATACAGATTCCGACCTGCAAGCTACTCTGCCATTGGTGAAAACACAGTTAAAAGCACTCATCGCACGAGATTTGTGGAGTATTTCTGAATATTTCGAACTCATCAACCCTATGAATGAGATTTACAAACAGGGACTTCGCGCGCTGAAAGATGAAAAAATATTTGAAAACATACAAACCCAATAATAATGATAAGTTATCATGCTGACGGCGTAAAAATGCCTCCCATCCGCCGACGCGACACCAGCACATGGATAAAAGCCGTTGCTGCAACCTATGGCAAGAAAATAGGCAGTATTGCCTACATTTTCTGCAACGACGACAAGATTCTGGAAGTAAATAAACAATACCTCCAGCATAACTACTATACCGATATCATCACCTTTGACTATTGCGAAGATGAACTGCTCATGGGACATAAAGATACACTCTCAGGAGACCTCTTCATCAGCCTCGACACCGTCCGTTCTAACGCCATCCAGCAAGGAACAACCTACGAGGAAGAACTGCATCGTGTCATCATCCATGGAGTGCTCCACCTCATAGGCATCAACGACAAAGGACCCGGTGAACGCGAAATCATGGAAACTGCCGAAAATAAGGCATTAGAAATGAAAGGGTTAACTATATTGAATTGACAACAGAACATACAAACTCAAAAACTCATAAAGTACACCATATATGAAAATTTTTCAACACGTATCAGACATCGGCGACTTGAAAAAAGCCCTTGAAGAGGCTTTCGAAATAAAGAGCAATCGCTATAAATATCAGGAACTTGGCAAAAACAAGACTGCCATGCTCATTTTCTTCAACAATTCGTTGCGCACCCGCCTTTCCACTCAGAAGGCAGCACTCAACCTGGGCATGAACGTCATTGTGCTCGACGTGAATCAGGGAGCATGGAAATTGGAGACAGAACGTGGCGTCATCATGGAAAGCGACAAGAGCGAACACCTGCTCGAAGCCATCCCTGTGATGGGCTCTTACTGCGACATCATCGGCGTGCGTTCCTTCGCGCAGTTCGAGTCTCGCCAGGATGACTACGAGGAGAAAATACTCAACCAGTTCATCAAGTACAGCGGTCGCCCCGTCTTCTTCATGGAGAGTGCCACCGTGCATCCTCTGCAAGCCTTTGCCGACCTCATCACCATCGAAGAGTACAAGAACAAGACATTCATTGAGCCCAATCCGCTCTTTGGTGGTACTCCTGTCACACGCACACCCAACAAACGCCCAAAGGTGGTGCTCACATGGGCACCTCATCCCAAGGCACTCCCACAGGCTGTGCCCAACTCCTTTGCCGAATGGATGAATGCTGCTGACGTGGACTTTGTAGTCACCCATCCAGAAGGCTACGAACTTGACCCACAGTTTGTTGGCGATGCCAAAGTTGAATATGACCAAATGAAAGCCTTTGAGGGAGCAGACTTCATCTATGCCAAAAACTGGAGCTGTCCGGGCGTTACACGACCAGAAGAGTACGGAAAAAATCTTCATGATTATCACGATTTTGCCGATTGGACCGTCTCTGCACGCCAAATGGCAGTCACCAACAACGCTTTTTTCATGCATTGCCTTCCTGTGCGCCGCAACATGATTGTGACCGACGAAGTGATTGAAGCACCAACCTCAATCGTCATCCCAGAAGCTGCCAACCGTGAAATCTCAGCCACCGTCGTGCTGAAACGAATGCTGGAAACACTCAAATGAAAAGCAAATTATACACCTTTATAATCTATAATTTTGGGGTGCTGTTTTCAAGAACAGCACCCCTTTTTTATTCAGCCAAGAGGCACGTCATAGACACTCAACATTCTCTCTAAAAATGTTTCCGATTGTACCTCAAAAGGGGTGAGAGTCTCACCTATGGTATAGGTAAGACTCTCACCCCTTTTGAGGTTGTAAGCGGAGCTGAAAATAGGATGAATTTTGAGGATATCTGAAAGATATAGAGATTGTTGTGAGTCTGGGGTTCTTCAGCCTTTAGCCAGACATTAAAGATTACGTAACTTCTTATATCGAACTCGCATTAAATCAACATACGAAAGCGTGTTTTCTCAAAAGAATTT
>JAEIGA010004334.1_pt1 | contig 21965 bp, 23 predicted proteins | sample 9270691 | NCBI WGS metagenome assembly JAEIGA01 (sample SAMN17057246, study PRJNA624740) | gut metagenome | biome: biome; isolation source: fecal sample | host: Bos grunniens | place: China: Xizang | collected 2019 | reverse complement strand
TTTACCTCGTGGTATGGCTGCCGCTGGTACACAATATGGTCAAGTAACAAATCTTGCTTCTGTTGGTTATATTACTGACGAAGAAGAATATGCTCCAATTACTGTAAAAACAGGTTTGGGTGAAATAATTACTAACCAATCAATGAACCCAATTATGCCACAAAGAAATACTGGTTTATTAATTTGGGGTATGTCAACTGAAAATGGTTACACATCAGCATTATCAGATGAAACTTCAATTTTAACAATTTTAAGATTGAAAAGAGAATTGGATGAAGCTTGTTTACCATTCTTCTTCCAACCAAATACTGAAGCTGTTAGAAGAGATTTCGATTCAGCATTGAGAACAATTTTATCAGATTATGTTTTAAGAAATGAGTTATATGACTTTGCTTTAGTAACTGATAGAACAGTTAATACAAATGAAAGAATCGAAAGAAATGAATTGTGGGCAGATATATCTATTGATATTACAAGATTTATTAAACAAATCTATATCCCAATTCGTATTGTTCGAACAGGTTCTTTATCATAATAAGAAAAAAAGAGAGGATTTAATCCTCTCTTTTTTATATTAATGTTGTTGTTATTTTTATTTTTTTAACCGGTATATAATGACTCCAAACTTTTAGAAATGAATCCAAACTTTGATTTTCAGATTTTGCCAAATGATTTAAAACTTTTGATGTAAAAGGATTATAATTACCATTTGTTCGGCTTAATGATTGAAATAATATTTGTAAAAAGTCACTCATTTTATATTTAAAATCATCAAATAATTGTATAATTTCTTTATCATTGAATTTGAGTTCTGAAATGATTGTAGAAATTGGACCTTTATAACCAGATGAAAATAATTCATTTATTGGAAGATTTTGGACACAGTATTTGTAAAAAATTGGTTCATATATTAATATGCTTGCTAAAATATTTGGATTTAATTTAATATATTTTATATCTGTTAATAAATTATTAAATTTTTTATAATTATCATAATGATATAAATCATCTATTAATGAAGATGCTTTTTTAAAGGAAATTGAGGATATTTTAGATAGAAGTTTTGGATTATTAATAAATTTTTCAATAGATTTATTATTTTTTTTAAAATCATACATTATAATATCTTCATTATATGATTTTAAAATATTAAAGAAAGTTGATTTATTAATTCCTAAAATATCTTTATTTTCTAATGTTAAAGAAATCCATTTTGTAATTTTAATTATTTTATTGAAAAATAATTTTATATCTTGAATATTTTCAGAATTTAAAAAGTTTCTTGGTCCTCTCCACTCAAGTGTTCCTTGTGGGTGGATACGTAAAATTCTATGTTTTTCATTACCATCATTTAAAATATCAATAATTTTTTGATAATCAGAATCTTCAATTGACTTTTTAAGTTCTTTTAGATATTTAATATCAGTATATTTTGGATTGTAGAAATCAATAATTTTTCCATTTTCAATTTTAAGTGAGGTTAATTCATTTATCATTTCTTCGTTCAATGATAAATGACATACTAACCATATACAATCTTCTAATGTTAATGTTGGTAATGATAAATGAATATGAAATCCACATTTATCATCTGTATGTATTTTGAATTTGGACTTTTTTAAAGAACTTAAAAAATTGATTGTTTTTTTAATATTTAATGGTGTTATATTCATTGTTGGAGATGGAAATTCAAAACCATTAGCATTTAATGAATCATCATGAATAATATTAATATCATTACCAAATGTTTTGCTAAATTCTTTTTTTAATTTTTTAAATAAATCAGGTTTATCAAAATAAACATATAAACGATTATCATTTAATTCAAATTCATCTAAATCATTTTCCCATTTTCGATTTGGAACTTTGATTCGGATGGTATTTGGGTCAACACAGGCTTCTAACTCAAATCCAAATGTAAATTCTGATAATAAAACAGATTCTAATAAAAAATTATCCATATTTCTTTCCATTCAATCATTATATTTAATATTTATAAAGAAAATACTTGACAATATTATTTTTTTGTGTATTATCCTGATAAAAAACACATATTTGAAAGGTTTAATATGAGTGGAATACAAAATATAAAACAGTATATGAAACAGTATAATAATGCTGAAATATATTTTCATCAAGATTGTGATGGTGTTTTTTCAGCAATTGCGATGAAAGAATATTTAAAAAAATATGGTATTAAAACTATTAAAGTTCATAGTATTCAGTATGGAGAATCTGAATATGCCATTTATAAACCAAAAAAAGATGTTTTACCTGTTATGGTTGATTTTGCTCATGGAAAAACTTTTATAAAAATTCATACTGACCATCATCAAAATCAAATTAAATATGATACATCATCAAATCAGTTTCGTCATTCAAAATCAAATGCTGAAACAATATCATCAATTATCGCAAATAATTTATTTTCCAATATGGATATTAAAATTGTTAATATGATAGATTCTGCTGATTTTTATAATGAAAATATTATGAAAGATGATTTATTAAAAGCAGTTTTTAAATATGATGATAATTGTGAATATGAAAAAAATAAAAAAATGTTGGGTTTGGTAACAAATAAATTGATATTGACATATAAAAATAGAAAAGGGTTTTTAGAAGAAATAGTTATGAAAAGTAATTGTTCAGTTATTTCAATTTATAATACTATTCAGAAGATTATAAAAAGAAAAATAAAATCTCATATAAAAGGGTTTATTAAACCTTGTTGGATTGAAAAGAATGCTATAAACTATTTAAAACAACAAGAAAATAGTAAAATTCAAAATGGAAATTTTTGGTCTATATTTAAGATGAAAAATGGAGAAACAATATTATTAGATGATTGTATCTTTCAAATAGGTGGTGGTAATATGTTATCCATTGGTTCTTATGATAGATATACAGCTTTTAGATTATATCCTCAAGCAAAATACCTTGTTATGTTTTGGAATAAAATGGGTTTATTACAGATATCAAAAAATCCTTGGTTAGAAAAAGATGATAATATAATTGAAATTAGTCTAATTGAAATTATATTAAATAAAATTGTTAATGAAAAATATTCTAAACAGTTGGAAAATCATAATATTTCGTTATTAACAATGAAAAAGATTTTTGAAAAAAATATAAATTTAAAAAATGAAAGAAAAACAATTGGTTTTAATGCTGAAGAAGTTTCAAAATTATTTAATAAAGAATTTGAAGATAAAAAAATTAAAAAATATATGAATTATAAAATCACCAAGTTTGTTGATGAAAAAAATGATTTAGAAGATATTTTTAATGTTCTTGGTCAAACCCATATATCGTTTAAAGATATTGTTGAAAAATTATCTGGTGGTCATAAAGATATTGTTAATATATCTGGATTTAATTTATTAAATGAACAGAAATGGGTTGATTATAAATTGAGAAAAAATATAAATCCATTTATTGTAAATAAGAAAAGAAATAAAAGAAAAACTTGTTATACACCAATTGGAGAAAAAATATTAAGAAATATAGCTATTGATTGTGTAAAGGTTTTACGAAAAGGATGTTAAATGTTTGAAAAAATTTCTAAATTATCAGTTAAATCAATAAGTTATTGTCAATTAAACTGTGTATATTGTCATCAATTATTTGATGATAAGTATAGAATTAAAAAACATTTTACAGATTATTTAGGTTTAGAAAAATTTTTATTAAGTATTCCATTAGATGAAAGAGTTGATGTAACAATTACAGGTGGAGAAATAACTTTATCTCCTCAAGATTTTTATAATACATATAAAGTTTTTAAAAAGGTTGAGAAAAAGATTGATGTAAAATTTGATATTTGTATTGTTACAAATGGAACAAATATGAAAATTATATATGAATGGTGTGATAAAGGTTATATTGAACCATATAAAACTGCTATATCTTGGGATGGAATTTATTCAGCAAGCAAGTCCAGAAAAACATCGGGAAAATATAATGATGAATTTTTTTGTAATATGATAAAAGAATTAGGTAAAACACAATATAATAAAGATATATCTATAACAACTGCTATTACTCCGATGACAATTGATGATTTATATGATAGTTATAAATTCTGTTTGGAAAATAATGTGTTTAATTGGGGTTATTATTTTATTCATGAGGGGGATTATTCGGATTCTTCGTTACAAAATAAATTTAAAGAACAAATAGAAAAAATTGCCAAATTGTATTTGGAATATTATAATAAAGGGGAAGAAGTATCTTATTATAATTGGCAATTAATATATTCTAAAAGGAAGAATCCAGATAATTTTTATATATGTAATAAATTAGGAAATAATTATCATATAGATATGGATGGTGATATTTATCCTTGTATATATTTTGGAGACCACAAAGCATATAAAATAGGAAATTTATCAAATGGGTTGGATAAAACAATGATAGAAAAATTTGAACAAGAATATAGTTGTTTTCCGAAATGTGATTTTAAAAATTGTGGAAATTGTCAATGTTCAGAGTGTCCAGCAAGTAATTTTGTTCATAATAAAAGTGTTTCAGCAAGATTTTGTAATTTATGTAAAATATTACCAATTGAAAATGAAATATATGAAAAATATGCTAAAGATTTGGGTGATGAATTATATATTCCAAATGATATTAAAAAATGTATTGACAATTTAAAAAATAGTGATATTGTATATACAGAAAAAACAGGTATCGAATCCCCTAACTTTAATGGAGTAAGAAAATGGTAAAACTTCCACCAATTATAAATCATTGTTATTTAATGGTAACAGAACAATGTCCATTACGTTGTAAATATTGTTACATTAAAGATAGAGAAACCCCTAATGAATTTGATTTCAAATGGATGGATAAAGTAAAAAATATGTTTACTTGTTATAATAAACCAAGAATCATCTTTTTTGGTGGAGAACCATTAGTGAAATTGGAACTTATTAAAAAAATTGTTGAAAAATATAATAATGATTTTCAATTTCAAGTTGTGACAAATGGATGTGTTAATTTTCATCAATTTATGGATGAAGTTTATGAACCAAACAGGAACAAATTTGATGTTCAAATTTCTTGGGATGGAAAAGTTGATACAAGAAAAACATTTGGTCAAACATCAACTTATAATAATGTTTATAAAAGTATTGAAAAAGAATTAAAAAAAGGCAGAATTTTAATTGGAAGAGCGGTTTTAAATGAAGAATCGGTTAAAACATTTTATGAAACATATAAAACTTATCAAAAATTAAATCGAGAGTATAAATTTGGTGGAGATTTTACCATTGCTCATCAATTACATTTTTTAGATAGTTTTGCTATTGACTTAAAAGAACAACTAAATCTTATATATGAAGATGTTAAAGAACAATTATTATCAAATGAAAAGTTTTATTTACCTAACATTTTACTAAAAACAATTTCAAATATGTTACAAAATAAAACTGATGTTATTTCTTGTGATATTGGAACTCATATTGTTATTAGACCAAATGGGGATATATATCCTTGTACGATATTATCTCAAAAAGATGAAAGATTTAAATTGGGAAATATTAATAGTTCTATTGATACGGAAATTATAAATGATTTAAGATATGGTTCACATTGTCCTAAAGATTGTAAATTTAAATCCATTTGTGATGGTGGGTGTCGTTATGAAAGAATTATTCATTATCCAAATAGTTGGAAATGTAATGTATGTAATCATACATGTGATATATATAAATCGATATTTGAATCAACCGATATATTTTTACAATCATTAAATACCAAACAACAAGACAAATTATTTAAATACTTACAAGATTATAATATGTTCTGTATAGAATATGATAATTGTGTTGAAGTTGATAATCAAAAAGGTATTTATGATGATTAATAAAATATCCTCTTTTTTGAGAAAATATAATAATTATAAACAACCTGAGATTTTTATTAATTTAACATATCAATGTCCTTTAAGATGTAAATTTTGCTATGTCAATTATCAAAATCAATCACAATTTACAGAAGAAGATTTAGATATTTTATTTGAAGAAGGTATTTTTAAAGCAAATAATATTAAATTGATAACTTTCTTTGGTGGTGAACCACTAATTAAAGTTGATTTGATTGAATATGTATTAAAGAAATATTATAAGAAATGTTGTGAAAAAAATATTCATATTGCGATTATTACATCAATGAGTATAAATTATAAAAAATATATTCAGTTGATAAAAGAGTACCCATTATTAGAAACGGTAATTTCGTTTGATAATTATGCAGAAAAAAGAGTTTTTTCAAATAATAAACCATTTAAAGTATTAGAAGTTATTGATTTAAATGAGTTAAAAAAATATAATAATAATATATGTTTTCATATTGTGATTGATGATGAAAAATCTTTAGATGATTTGTTATATGTTCAAGATTTGTATAAAAAATATGGTATTTTATATTCTTGGTGTTGGAATAAAACTCCAACTCATTATTTTCATTTTAAAGAAAAATATAAAAGTATTTTACAAAATATATTAGAAGAAAAAGAATATTTTCCGAAACAATTTACTGATGAGTTGAGTTATTATTTAAATAAAAATAATAATGGTTGTGGTATGGGTGCTGAATATTATATTTCATCCAATGGAGATATATCTCCTTGTTCTATTTCTCATCATAATCAACAATTTATCATTATGAAAAATGGTATATTGAATGAAGAATCATTTGAAAATATTGAAAATGCTCAAAATAATATTTTTAATAATGAAAATTGTTGTAAGTGTAAATATAAAGGATTTTGTAATGGTGGTTGTTTAATTGAAAGAATTAAAAATCGTAATGATGTTAATTCTGTTAATAACGTGTTATGTAAAATTATAGAAGAATTATATAAAACCTATGAAGAATTTTTAAAACAAATAAGTAATGAACAACTATTAGAAATAGAGCAAAGAATTGTTGAAATGGATATGGATATATTGGGATATTGTTATGATACTGGTATAAATATTGATATGAATCAATTTAAAAAGGAAAAATAATGTTATCATATTTGCCTGAAAATTTATATAATATTTTAAAAAATGATGCTGAATATCATAAGATTGTTGAAGAATGTACTAATAATGTGTTTTCATATGATGATGTTTGTTTTATTAATTCATTAATAAAATATGATGATGGAGATGAAAATATTGAAAAGGTTAAAAAAATAACATATGAAAAAATAGACCCAAAATATCATCAAATTTTAGATGTTATTATGAATAATAATGTTAGATATGATGAAAAACATAAGAATGATGATGTTGAATTACAATTATTATCAATGTATTATGCTAATAATGGTGATACATCATTGACAAGCGAATTTAAACAAAGAGTATTAAGATTTTTAGAATTATATGGAAATAACAGAGATAACAATTTATCAGCATATGTACATATAATTGCTTATACATATTATATTTTTCGTGAAATTTATAAAATATTAAATAATGGTGTATATGAAAAACAAGATTTGGATAATTTTTTAAATTATGAGAATGAATCTTATTTATATTTAAATAAATTATTAGAAACTGAAAATGAATCAGTTAAAAATATTATGTATCATAAGAGAATACAAATGTTGACAATATTTTTTGAAATATGTGGGCATCTTTTTATGAGAGAAGATTTATCATTGATAGCATTGTTAGAAGAAAAGATGAACATTTCAGAATTTAAATATAATGAATTTAATTGGTTTAAGGTAATATTTAATCAATTAGTGTTTCAACATTATGTTGATAGAGGATTATATCAAGATTCAATAAAATATTTTTCACAAATATATAATTTAATTTGTTTTTCATTTGAAAATAAAAAATATGCTATTAAATCATTGAATCATTTTAACAAAGCATTTCTTGATGATTATATATTTTATTTAAAACATTTTTACAATTTTATATATAAACATTTACCAAGTATCGTACCATATTTTACTGAAGAATTAAATAAAATACATATTTTAGATAAACAATTTATTCAAAATAATTTAGATATTGAAATGAATAAAAAAATATTTAAAATGATTGGGAATGTTGATACTCCATATTCATATGTTTGGGAAGATAAAAATGGATTTAGATTTGATATTATTGACAATATGTTAAAAAATGTTCAAAAATAATAAAAAGTTCTTGACAATAAAATTTCATTATATATATTAGCATCAGAAATGGTGCTAATTTTTTATATGAAAGGAATAATAATGTTAAAATTAATATCAGAATTGGAAGAAAAAATTTATCCAGTTACAAAAAAAGACATAAAAAGATTTAATTCATATAAGGACATTATTCAATGTATGAAAATATTTGGTGTAGATTTTTCAAATTTACATATTAAAATAGATATGCAATCAAAAACCCCTATAAATATTGTTTTTGAAAAAACTAAAGATATGGGAGATTATTCTTTTAAAATGAATATTTCATTTGGTTCAATAGATTTATTTAAGACAATTAATACCAATGTTATTTTGACATCAGCATATAAAAATGATATTTCAACAGAAAGTTTTAATCATATATATGATTATTATGATTTTCCAAAGTTGATGAATATTATGACAGATGAATTTGGAAATTCATTTACATCTTTGTTTAATTTATGTAATGAAAGTAAAAACGATGAAAAAGAGATTGAAAACTAAATTAACATTTTTTGATATAGATGAAACTGTATTTCATACATTTGCTAAAATAAATGTATTGAAAGATGGTAAACTTATCAAAAAACTTAATAACCAAGAGTTTAATACATATAAACTTAAAGATGATGAAAGTTTTGATTTTACTGAATTTAGGGATTCAAAAGTATTTTATGATACTTCTAAACCAATCAATAATATAATTAAATTGGTAAAGAAATATATTAAAAATGATGAGAGAGTGATATTTTTGACAGCAAGAGAAGATTTTAAAGATAAGCAATTATTTTTAGAAACATTTAGAAAATATGGTATTAACATTGACCATCCAAATGTATATGTTGAAAGAAGTGGAAATCTTAAACATATATCAAGTGTTTCAGATAGGAAAAAAGAAGTTGTTAAAAAATATTTGTCAGAAAAATATTCTGTTGTTAAAATGTATGATGATGATAGAAAAAATTTAGAAACATTTAAAAATTTTCTTTTAGAATTAAATTATAATGTTGATGCTATCCAAGTTATTGGGAATGGGAGAATGAAAAAAATTTAATTTAAAAAAGTGAAATTAGTAATTTTTTGAAAAAAATGCTTATAAATATTTTCAACTAAAATATATCAAGGAGAATATAAATGAGTGGATTAAATTCATTAACAAATAGACCAAAAAAACATTATGCTCAAGATATGGTAACAAAACAAAGATATGTTGTAATATCTTTGCAAAATGATACTGACCCAGATACTTGTTCAGTTGTTGATATTGATGCTTTGGATGCTGATACTCGTTCAGAACTATTAAATTTTGTTGATAGTGATGAATGCCAAAGACAACCAGAGATTTGGAAATTGTTGGATAGAAAATATTTTATGAGTTATCCAAAAGCAACAATGTTAAATATATTAAAACAAATGAGACAAATTAAAGTTGTTAAATCTTCACAAGTTGCTATTCAGCTACCAGGTGATAAAACAATGACACCAAAAGAAATATTAGATTGTATTCAAAAATATGAAACACAAACAAATGCAAAAGTCGGAAGTTTTAGCTTAGATAAGACAACTGCGGTTTTAACTGAAACTGAAAATAAAAATGCTAATGAAATTTCGGAATTAAAAGAAGAAGTAAAAAATATTAATGAACAAATTTCAACATTAACAACTTCACTTTCAGAATTAATTTCTGCTTTAAAAACAAAAGAATAAAAAATGATAGACAATTCAACATGGACATTAATATATAATTCTGTTTTTAGATTATTTTTACCACCAGAGCAATTAATTCAAAAAATTGTTATTAATTTAAATGGTCAGGAAATTGAATTTAAAACTCCATCGGAATTGTTTACTTATATGACAATTAATTCAATTGATAATATTGAAGATGAAAATATTAATTTTTATTTAAAAGATGAAACATTAAAACAAGAGTTGGATAAAGAAGTTAATGATATATTTTCACAAATTAAAAAAGGTGGGTAATACCCCACCTTTTTTAATTATTAACCAACAAGATACCATTACAAGAAATATTTAAATTAACATAGTTATTGATAGCAATTAATGTATTGTTATTATTTAAATCAATATCTTTAGATTGTGTTGAACAATAAGCACATAAGTATTGTGATGGTTCTAAAGTAATATTTTTTTCAATATAGAAAGGAGAACCTGGAACAATACGAATATCATATCCAATATAAATTTTTACATCAGGATTATTAATATCTCGAATATATAAATCAACCGATTTAAAATTCTTTGGATTAAATCTTTCAGAACCATTAATACGAGTTTCATCGACTTGTGAAATATACATTGAATGTAATTGACAAACACTATTAACATCTCTTACATTATATAAAATAGAAGATGAATTAGAATGAGAAGTTTCGTTATTATTTTCAATTCCAGATGGAACAATTATAAATTCTGAATTAGTTGCATTGACAACTTTTACAAAATTCTTAAATATTTCAGACATGTTATAAAATCCTTGTTTATTAAATTATAATAATATTTATTTTGATTTTATAATAAAAATATGTTAATGTTAAAAACATTAGAAAAAAGGTTAAATATTGATGACAAAGATAGTTATATCATACAAAGATTATGTTCATTGTAATATTAAAGGGTTAAATCAATTTGATATTATGAATTTAGTCAAAAAATTTAAGGTATTTATACCATCATCAAGATATACCCCAAAATATAAATTGGGGATTTGGGATGGTTGTATTAATTTTTTTAATGTAAATGGTAATACCTACGTTAATTTAGTACCTGAAATTTTAGAATCGATAAATTTAAAAAATTATGAAGGAATTGAATATATATACCCTAATAATTTAATTCAAGAACCAAAATTAATTGGGGATATAGATTCTCAATATTTAAGTGATTTAATTTGGTATGAAGGTCATCGTTTAGAAGGACAACCCGTTATATTAGAAGAACATCAAGTAAGATGTATTAATTCATTGCTCAAAAATCCAAGAGGTATTTTATCAGCAGCAACAGGTGCGGGTAAAAGTTTATGTTGCGCCGCTTTATGTCGTAAAGTTCAAGAATATGGTAGAATTGTTTTGGTTGTTCCAAGTAAAGATTTATGCCAACAAACTGCTGATGAATTAAAATTCACCGGATTAGATGTGGGTATTGTTGGTATGGGTATAAGAGAATTTGGTCATCAAGTTACTGTTTGTACTTGGCAAACAATCAATTCATTGGAAAGAAGAAAAATCCAAGAATATTTGTCTGTTGAAGAATTACAAAAATTAACAGAAGATGTTGTGTGTTTAATTTTTGATGAAACACATATTGCATCTGGAAATGAGATTAAAAAAGTATTAGAACAAACATTTAAAAATGTACCAATAAGATGGGGTTTGACCGGAACTGTTCCAAAAGAAAAATCAGAATATATGAATTTAATGATATCTTTAGGAAAAACAGTTGAAGAAAAAGTTGTTGCTAAAGAATTACAAGACAAAGGATTTTTATCAAATTGTCAAGTTAATTGTATTAGATTAGATGATAAAACGAAATTTATGTCTTGGACAGATGAAAAAGAATATATTTCAAATGATAAAATAAGAATGAAATTTATTTCAAATATTATATCAGGTATTGTTCAATCTTCGAAAAACACATTGGTTTTAATTGATAGAATTAAAACAGGAGAAACTTTAGAGAAAATGTTAATTGAGAATGGTGTTGATGCAATCTTTTTAAGTGGTTCGGTTAAAACGAAAAAAAGATTTGAAGAATATGAAAAAGTTAAAACACAAGATAATAAATGTATTATTGCTATTGATAAAATCGCTGCAACAGGTTTAAACATTCCAAGATTATTTAATGTAGTGTTTATTGATTATGGAAAAAGTTTTACAAAAATTATTCAAAGTATTGGTAGAGGTTTAAGACGAGCATCAGATAAAGATTTTGTAACAATATATGATATTAGTAATTGCACAAAGTATTCTAAAAAACATTTTAATGAAAGAATTAAATATTATGAAGAAGCACAATACCCATATGGAATATTTGAGATACCTGAACAAGGGTGGAAATCAACAGTAAAATAATTATTGAATATTAAATATGATACTGATACAATAAAAACAAATAACAAAGGAAAAAATAAAAAATGAAAGTTTTATTACCAACAAATACCCCATTTGATTTAAATCAACCAACAAGTAAATTAATTGATAATAAAATGTGTGTATTTGATTATTCTGATAAAGAAGATATGGATTTCTATTTTAAAAAAATTAGTTGTTTTATAAATTATAGATATCCAACTGTTACCTTATCAATTGGTGACAAATATAATATCGAATTACCATTAAATTGGAGAATACTGATAACAAATAATTATGATTATATATGTCAATTAGTTCCAGTTGAAGAATTGTTACATTTTCAACAACAAACGGCTATTTTTAACCCATATTATATTGGTGTGCCAAAAATTGTTAATATTTCAATTAAAAGCATTAATCCAACACCAGTAGAACATTTTGTTCCACGATTACCAAGAAGAAATTTTTTAGCATTACCATTGGGTAATAAATCTGAATGGGAAACAACGATATTAAATAAACAAAAAAACGAGATTCAAACATATCCGGATTGTTTATATTGTTGTGATGATTTAGACCAATCTAAATGTGAATTAGATTTATGGCAAGATATTATTGGTGGTTAAAATTTATTTTGACATTTTTAAAAGATGAGTTTAATATAAACTCATCTTTTTTAATATATGAGAGGAATAAATGAAATATGTAATTTTTAGTGATATTCATTTTGGAAATAAATCTAATTCAGACCATTTTAATGAAACTTGTTTAAACTTTTTAGATTTTGTTCAAGATTATATTGATGATAATAATATTGAAGTTAATGGATGTTTCTTTTTAGGTGATTGGTTTCATCAAAGAAATGCCATCAATGTTAAAACATTAAAATCAGGAATTGAAGGCATATATAAATTAGGAAATATAGGTAATGGTAATTCTTATATGTTATTAGGTAATCATGATTTATATTTTAAAGATAGAAGAGATGTATCTTCTATAATTGTTCCTGAAGGAGATATTGGTGTTGAAATTATTGATGAACCAATATATTTAGATGAAGAAAAAATTTTATTATGTCCCTGGTTAATTGGTGAAGAAAATCTAACTGATTTAATTAAAAAACATAATCCTAAATATGTATTTGGGCATTTTGAAATTCCAACATTTTCATTAAATAAATTGGTTAAATTTGGGGGAGAATATAATCCAGAAGATTATAAAGGACCAGATATGATATTATCAGGTCATTTTCATTGTCGTGACCAAAAAAATAATATTACATACATTGGTAATTGTTTTTCAAATGATTTTTCAGATGCTAATGATTGGCATAATAAAGGATTTTGTATATTAGATACTGATACAAATGAATTACAATTTGTTGAATGGAAAGATGCACCAAAATATTGTTATGCTTTAATCAGTAAATTAGATAAAATAGAATTTGGTTCAAATATGATATTAAAATTGACAAATGATGTTGGATTAGAGCAATTACAATTAAATCAATTAAAAGAATCATTGGAAAATATGCCACAAATTAATGAGTGTTATATTATACCAAAGAAATTTGATGAAAATATGATACAACAAAATGAAGAAAAAGAAGTTGAAAATATTACAGATATTAATTTATTGATAACATCATTATTGGATTCATTAGATATGAAAAATATTGAAAATAATAAATTAATTGAAATATATAATAATTTATAAAGGATAGAATTAATGAGTAAAATAGAATTATTAAACAAAGATTGTATGGAAATTATACCATATCTTCCAGATGAGTCAATTGATATGATTCTTTGTGATTTACCCTATGGAGAAACTGGTAATAAATGGGATAATATTTTGGATTTAAATGAATTGTTTAAGCATTATGAAAGAATTATTAAAGAAGATGGTGCTATTGTTTTAACAGGAACTTTTAAATTTGGTGTTATGTTATACAATATTGCACCACATTTATATAAGTATGATTGGATTTGGGAAAAGGATAATGGAACAAATGCTCCGAATGTTAATTTACAACCATTTAGAATACATGAACAAGTATTTGTGTTTGGAAAAGGTCGTGTAACAAATGGTAAAAGAACTCCTATGAAATATAATCCTCAAAAAACAGAAGGTAAACCATATTGTCAAAAATCTGGAAGAATGAGCGATAATTGGAAAGGGGGATTAGGAACAGTTGTAACAAATAATGAGAGTGGTTTAAGACATCCAAGAACAATTCAAAAATTTATTCGAGATAAAGGTGGATTTCACCCAACTCAAAAACCAGTTGAAATGATGGAATATCTAATTAAAACATATACTAATGAAGGAGATTTAGTATTAGATAATTGTATGGGTTCTGGTTCAACAGGAGTTGCTTGTAAAAATACCAATAGAAACTTTATTGGTATTGAAAAAGATGAAAAATATTTTAGTATAGCAGAGGAAAGAATTAATAATGTTTAAATTAAATTTAAGTTGGAATAATTTTAATACAAAATTTAAAGATGGAGTTAAAGAACATTATGAGATGAAAGTTCCTTGTAATAGTTCTTATTCAGTATTGAATGATGGGTTTGAAATATATGCTATTCAAAATGGTGTTTATAAAACTCATTTAGGAACTTTTAATACAATTAATGAAGCAAAAAAATTTTGTGAAGAACATTACACAAATGAGATTTTAAAAATTATAAAAGACTTATAAAAAATATCTTGACAAGTAATTTTTATATGTTATATATAACCTATCAATTTAAATTGATGGGTTTAATTTTTAACTGAAAGACGAAAACTATGACAAAATATGATATTACATTTGAAGAAAATACTCACAATTCAATCACAGTTTATTTTAGTAAAAAGGCAATAAATTTTGCTAATTCGATTGATTATACATATCCATATGAAAATGGTGTATTTTTAATCACTAATAAACAAGGATGTAATTATATTATGCAAAATTGTCCCTCAAATTTGAAATGTCAAGCATATGGAGTAAAATAATGTTAGAAAAGTTATTAATTGATTTGTTAAAAAGATGTGCTGATTCTTATTATAATTCGGGTGAATATTATAAATTGAATGATGATGATATTCAATATCTTAAAGAATGTAATTTATATCAAGAATATTGGGAACCAATATATGATAATGAAGTAAATGATGAGATATATGATTTTATATATAATAATGTTAAAAAAATATATTCAGATAATGAATATTTTAAATCAGTTGGAATTAAAGAAAGAAGTTTAGAAAAAGTTGATTTACCATTTGTAATGGGTTCAATGAATGAAGCAAAAATTGGTGAAATTGAAAAATGGTTAAAACCTTTAAATTCATATATTTGGTCTATAAAACTTGATGGTTGTAGTTGTGGATTAGTATATGAAAATGGAGAATTAAAAGAAGCATATACAAGAGGAGATGGAAAACAAGGACAATTAATTACAGAAACTGTTAAAAGATTTGGAAATCATTTGCCTAAAATATTAGGTTATTTAGGAAGATTGGAAATCAGAGGTGAAATTATTATTCCGAAAAATGATATTCCATTAATGATTCAAGAATTAAAAGAAGAAAATGGTCGAACATATAAGAATGGTCGTAATTCAGTTGCTGGTTGTTTAAATGCCAAAATAGCACCAGAATCATTTGTTAAATATGCTCATTTTGTTGCTTATCATATTAATGGTGATTTTGTTTCAGAGAGTGGAATGTTTATGGCGTTAGAAAATTTAGGATTTGAAACTCCTAAATATGATTTAATTTATGGTGATACTAAAGAAGAACAATTAATTAAAATCAATGAAAAATATAAAAAAGAATATATGTATGAAATGGATGGTATCATCATTACAAAAAATCATCAGGATAATGAAGATAAAGAATTTGAAACAGGTACATTAAATCCTAAATGTTCAAGAAAATTTAAGGTTGGTTGTGTAGATAATTATGCTATTTCAACCATTACAAATATTAAATGGCAAGTTAGTTCATTTGGATATCTGAAACCGGTTATTGAGATAAATCCAGTTGATTTAGATGGTAGTACAATTACATTTGCTACTGGTAATAATTATAAAAATGTCATTGATAATAAAATCAGTATTGGTTCAAAAATTAGAATTAAAAAAGCCGGATTAGTAATTCCATTTATTGAAGAAGTTGTGGAGTATGCTTTAGAAGAAAATTATAATTTACCACCAAAAGAAATTTGGGAATCAAATGGTGTTGATATTATATTAAGTGAATATAAAGAATCTGATGATAATACTGATGAAGTTTTAGATATTTGGACATCATATTTTAAAGAAATGTATCTATTACAATGTGTTTATTTCTGTACCAAAATGAAAATTGATTTTGCTGGGTATGGGAATATTAAAAGATTAGCAGATGCTTCTGATAAAGAAATTTATGAATTACATGATTTATTATTAGAAGATATAGATACGTTTGAAGAAGAAATTGGTGTCAATGGATTAAAATTTTATAAATCAATGAAAGAAAAAATGAAAGAAATGAATCCATCTGTATTTTTTGATGCTGTATCGGCTTTTGGTAGAGGAATTGGTGAATTAAAATTAAATAAAATCATTGAAAAATATGGAACATTAGAAGTATCTTATGACCAATTATTGAATGTTGATGGATTTGCTGAAAAAACGGCTCAACAATATATTGATAATATTATGGAATATAATTTTTGGAAAAACTTTGTTGAATCAATGGGTTATATTTTAAAATATCCAACAAATAATGTTGTATCAAATGATTTAGCAAATCTTGTTGTTGTATTTACTGGTGTAAGAGATAAACAAATGGAAGAATATATTAAATCTAATGGGGGTAAAATAGCAACTTCTTGTACTAAAGATGTTAATATGGTTATTACAAAAGATGTTAATAGTTCTTCATCTAAAATTCAAAAAGCAAAAAAACAGGGTGCTGAAATTGTATCTTATGAAGATGCTAAAAGGAGATTTTCATAATGTATAAAAATGTTTATAATATAGAACCTAATGGTGAACCATATTCTTTTGAATCATTTGATGATTTATATGAAAATAATATTATATTGCCAGATGATGGAGAAATTGAGTATATTAAGATAAATGATTTTATAACAAACATTTATGTTAAGTCTTGGGGTGGTTATATTGATTCACCACTATCGAAAAGGGAAATAATGACATATGAAGAATTAAAACAAATGTCTAAATCAAATGATATTGTAATTTATTGGGTAGGAGATTAAAATGACAGATATTATCGATTTTCATAGTTATAAAAAACAAAAAGAGAAAAAAGAAGAAAAATTTAATGAAAATATGTTATGGAAACCATTACCAATCAAAAATGTTGATTTGGAAAAAGATTTTATAATTGTTCGAGTATCAAGTTCTGAAAATGGAGTATGGGAAGCAAATTATAATGTTGTTTCGGATAGGAAATTGATAGAAGAATTGAATTGTAGTCGTAATGGGTTAATGGTTCAATGGATAACAATGAGAGAAATAGAATCATTAATACAAACATTTGAAAAACCAATTATAGGATAGGAGATAAAATTATGGTACAAATTATAAATGATGTTCAATTAGATTTTGATGATGTTTTAATTGTTCCTCAAACAACATCAATTAATCATAGAGAAGAAGTTGAAGTTGTTCGAAGATTTAAACAACTTGAAAAAGATTTAGGTATGGGATATATAAATGAGTTCAAATGTTGTCCAATTATGAATGCAAATATGACACAAACTGGAACATTTAAAATTGCTAATGAGTTGATTAAAAATAATATGATTGGTTGTATTCATAAATTTTATACTTCTGAAGAAATAAATAGATTTTTCAACGAATCTAATTGTGATGGGGTTACATTTTTTATCACAATTGGATTAAGAAATCAAGCAGAAGAGATTCAAAAATTAAGAGATTGTAAAGATTATATGTGGTCTATTTTAATTGATGTACCAAATGCTTATATTCCAGATGTAGAAGAACTTGTTAAATTTGTTCGTTTAGAATTTCCAGATAGAATAATAGCCGTTGGTAATGTTTGTACAGGGGATGCTACACAAAGATTGATTAGGGCAGGTGCTAATATTGTTAAAGTTGGAATTGGACCATCAAAAATTTGTAATACTCGTGATAATGTTGGAGTGGGAAGACCACAATTATCGGCTATTTTAGATTGTTCAAATGCAGCACATCAAGTTGGTGGTTTAATCATTGCTGATGGTGGATTTAAAACATCTGGTGATATTTGTAAAGCATTAGTTGCTGGTGCAGATATATGTATGTCTGGTGCTATGTTTGTTGGTTGTGACGAATCATCAGGAGATATTATTGAAAAATGTTACAAAACAAATGAATATTCATTTTATTCACAACCAACAGATGAATCAAATACACCAGAATATTTTCCTGATAAACCAAAATATGAAATTAAAAAATATAAAGAATATTATGGTATGAGTTCATTTCGTGCTCAAATGGAAAATTATGGGCAAAAAACAACTTCCGGAACATCTGAAGGAGTTGAAAGCAAATTGGTGGAATACACAGGAAAAATTTTAGATACAATTAACCATATTAAAGGTGCTTTAAGAAGTTGTGGTTCATATTTAGGTGCTCATAGTATTAAAGATTTTAGTAGGCAAGGAAGTTTTTATAAAGTTAATCGTTTAAAATAAAAGGTGGTAAAAACCACCTTTTTCTTATATTAATATTGATTTTAAATTCAATTTACTTTATTATTTATTAAAAATAGTGAGGGTAAAATGAATTTAACATTTAAAGAAATTACATTAAGAAATTTTTTATCATTTGGGAATATTGAACAAAAATTAAAATTAGATGAAAAAGATTTTAGAATTATTACCGGAAAAAATTTAGATAAAAGTAATACTGATTTAGATAAAAATGGAACAGGAAAAACAACAATCTTCCAAGCAATTCATTTTGCTTTATTTGGTAAATCAATTGGTAATAAAGTAACATTACCAAATCTGATTAATAATATTAATAAAAAGTGTATGGAAGTATCAATTTTATTTGAAAAAAATGGAATTGAATATAAAATTGAACGAGGAAGAAATCCAACTTATTTAAAATTTTATAAGAATAATGAAGAAATAACAGATGAGTCTTTGGGTGATTCAAGAGATACACAAGATATTATTAACCAAGTTATTGGTATGAATGAAGATGTTTTTACACAAATTGTTTTAATATCTTGTTCTGTTCCAATGTTTTTAGACCAATCAACATCAAATCAAAAAGCAATTATTGAAAAAATATTGGGTGTTGATATTATTTCTGAAAAGATTAATAATTTAAAATCTTTAATTAAAGATACCAAAAACAATATTAATAATGAAACATTTAAATATAATACAATTAAGAATCAAAATGATACTATATTAAATAGTATGAATCAACAAATGGAAGATATGGCTAATGCTAAATTAAATCGTATTAATAATATTAATCATCAGATTGATAAATTAGAAAAACAATATAACCAACTTTCGTCAATCGATATTGATGAAGAAATGAATAATTTTAAATTATTGGAACAATATAATTCCAAATTAGAAAATAATAATAAAAATATTTTATTAAGACAAGAATTGGAAAAAAAGATTAATCATTTTAATACCGAAATTAATAAATTTGAACAAGCATTGGATATTTTAACAAAAATTGATTTTACACAAGAAAAACAAAATCATACTTATAATTCTTCATTGAGTGTTGAGATTGAAAAATATAAAGCAGAAGAAAATTTGAATAAGTTAAATGAAAAGAATTTGAAATTAGAAAATGATAATTTTAATAAATTAAATGAAAAAATCAAATTAAAAGAAAATGAGATTAATAATTTTAATCCTGATGTTTGTCCAACTTGTAAGCAAACTTTATTGGATAAATCGGTTATTGAAACATTTAAAGATAAATTAAATTCGGAATTAAATGAATTAAAAGAACAATATCATCAATCTGACTTAAAGATAATGGATTTGGTTCATGAAACATCATTGTTTAAACCAAAAACATTTGAATTAAAGAAAACCATATATAATTCAATTGAAGAGGCATTACAACAAGAAAATTCTAAAACTTCAATATCAGAATTATTGAAAAAGGATTATCAGTATAAACAAGAAACTTTGGATAAGTTGGCAAATATTGTTATTGAAGATATTGGAACAAAACCAACTTTGTTTTATAAGACACTCGATGAGATTACAAATCATAAATCTCTTGTTAGTTCTTTAAAAATTCAAATTGATAATTTAAAACAACAATTGGATGAAAATCCTTTTGAACAACAAGAAAAATCAATTGAAGCATTGAAAGATAGTTTAATTCCTTTAGATGATACTATAATTAATAATTTAACATCTGAAAATAAACACCAAGAAGCATTGTTAAAATTATTAAATAGTCCTTCATCATTTATTAGAAAAACTATTTTGGATAAATCATTAGAATTTTTGAATGATAAAATATCTTATTATTTGGCATCATTGGGTTCATTACATGAAGTTTATTTTAATAATGATATGACATTAACAATTACATCTATGGGTGTTGAATATGGTTATGTATCATCAGGAGAAATGGGTCGTATATCTATTGCTTTAACATTAGCATTTAGAGATGTATGGGAATCATTAAACAATTGCTATATAAATTTATTATCCATTGATGAAATTATTGATAGGTCGGGATTGGACACATCTGGTATTGAATTGATGTTATTAAATCTAAAGAAAAAATCTAATAAAAATATTTTATTAGTAACACATAATGATTCAATAATATCTCAAACAAGTAATATAATTACAGTTGTCAAAGAAAATGGTTTTAGTGAAATTTTGTAATTTATGAAAATAAATATTGAAAAATAGGATAAATTAAATGAAAATATCAACATTTTACTTAACTGATATATCGGAATATGATAATTTTATTAAAAAATTGGTTGAAGAAATTGATGTCAATTTTTATAATAAAGGTTGCACTCCAATTTATCGTAGTAAAATAATTACATATTTAAAAAAAGAATTATCCTATTATGCTAAAATTAAATTTAATAAAGATTTAATTGTATGTGTAAATTTACCAAGAATTGAAAAGAACTTAATTCAAAGAATTGTAAAAAATGACCGAAGTTATGTATATATTAGATTAAATTATGATAAAATTAAAGCAATTTTAGATGGTAAATATTATGATTATTCAGAATATTTGGAAGAAATAATTGAACAATTTATAACATATATACAAGAAGAACCAACGTTTGAATTTGATAAGTATTTGGTTTATCAAATGAATAGTTTGGCAGAAATATGTGTTCAAGAATTGTTGATGAAACAAACCGTATCTGATATATTAAGTAAAATTGTTGAATCTAAAAATTGGGTATTGTTATCCCGTCAATCATCAATATTTAAAGATTATTTTCAGTTATATTTACAAGATAAAAAGGTTTATAGTAATTTGTTTTGTAAATTTTTAAAAACAATTGGAAAAATATTAAAGGAAAGAGATGAAGTATAAAATTTGGACTCCAGATGGTTGGAAAGAATTTGATGGTGTTAAACATTTAGGAAAAAAAGAAACCATTAAAATAACCCTTGATAATGGTTTGGCAATTACTTGTACTAAAGACCATAAAAT
>JAEIGA010004333.1_pt1 | contig 21965 bp, 44 predicted proteins | sample 9270691 | NCBI WGS metagenome assembly JAEIGA01 (sample SAMN17057246, study PRJNA624740) | gut metagenome | biome: biome; isolation source: fecal sample | host: Bos grunniens | place: China: Xizang | collected 2019 | reverse complement strand
GCCCTTCTGCTTGATAATGGTCTGCAGGCCACCACCGGTGATCTCAGTGACACCATATGCGCCCTCGCCCAGGAACAGGGAGCCGAAGACACCGCCCTCGTAGATCTTGGCCTCAGTGGTCTCCACGAAGCGGACACCGGCGATCTCGCCGATCTCGCCCTCGTACAGGTTGTCGGGCTTAGCGTACTTGTGTGCGTCGACCCACTCAGGATCACGCATCAGGTCGTAAGCCACATAGGGATGGATGATGGCAACATACTTGCCGCTGATGGTGGGAGCATTCTGGCCTCTCAGCTTGGCAACCACCTGCTGCAGCACCTTCACGGTCAGCTGGCAGGTGTTGTCCAGGGCATCACGAGACTTGACTTCGGTCTCCAGACCGTCAGCAGCCACCTTGGGGCAGTAGGTAACATTGGTGCCGGAGTGCAGCACATTACGGACGATGGTGTCCAGAGTCAGACCAGCCTGGCGGCCCAGCAGCTTGGTGGCCTCCAGAATGGTGTTATCCAGAGCAGTCAGCTCCAGAACATCAGACTGGGTGATGTAGTCACCGTACTGAGCGACGGTTGCAGTGATGGTGCTGACTTCCAGGCTCTTGCCATCAGGGGTCACGCCTTCAGTCAGAGGAGTGAGGGCCTTAGCCAGGGGTGCGAACTTACGGAACTCAATGGTCTTACCGCCATTGGCAGGGATGGGGCGCTTCTGGCCGAACTGGTCATGGACCAGCTTAGCCTGGGCCTCGTCGATCAGGGTCATGTCGTAGAAAGTCTTCATTTCTGCGGACAGACCGGGCAGCAGGGTGGTCTGCAGTTCGTTAGCGAACAGCTGCAGGCCCTTCATCATCATGGTGAAAAACTTCTTCATTTTTGTAATCTCCTTTCAGGTTTTCGGTGAGAGGAGATCAGATGCGGTTAGAAACGGATCTTCTCTCCTCGTTGTACTCTGCGGATAATCTCCTGACGATCCGCTTTGGAGAGCTGTGACACATCGCTCTTTACTACCGCTGCACTCTGGGAACGCATACCGTTCTCTGCAGGTCTTGCTCCATTGGCTGCAATCTTCTTTGCGATCTTGGACTCTACGGTCTTTGCAGTAAACTGCATGGCTGCCGGGATGATCTCATCCTTGTGCAGCACCTCGTAGGCGGTTCTCACATCGATATTGCTTCGGAGCAGGTCCACAAATTTGGGGTTCTGCATTTCCGCATTGAGATCAAAGGAAGGATAGACCTTCTTGGCGTCCTCTGCCTGGTTCATCCAGGATGCGTAGAGCTTGCTGGCGTTTTCCTTCGTCTGCTGCTCCTGCATCTGTCTGCGCAGGTCCGCGTTCTCGCGCTCCATCTTCCGGATCTCCTTGAGCTGCTGAACCGTAAGCCCCTTCTCCAGCGCTTCCTCCTCATAGTAGGAGTCATCCTCGCTGATGGCCAGGTTCAGAGCTTCGATGTCGGAGGCATCCACACCATACTTCTTAGCCAGCAGTTCCAGAGTAGGAGTCAGCGCGTTGTACTTGTCAACGGTCTCCTTGGAACTCTTGAGTCTTTTCTGGATGGTGTCCTGCACTCTTGCATCGTACTGCTCCTTGTACTGGCCCTTGATGAGCTTCTCGAACTCAGCATTCGGATCAAGCTGTGCTTCGGTAGGCTGTTGCACCTCGGCGGCAGGTGCTTCCTCCTGGATGCCATACTTGACATCTGCCAGAGGGTTCTTTGCGCCCTTGGTCTGCGGCAAGGCGGCTGCCGCGGTTACGCCCTGTCCCTGTGCTGTGCCACCGTCACCGGCTCCTGCAGAAGCACCTTCCGCAAAGATCTGGAGACTGTGCATAGGGATAAAAGTGTTCATTTTCATGGGGTTATCCTTTCTGTCCGTAAGTGGACGAATCTGTGATTTATGTGCAGGCCTTACGCCTTTACACCTTGAGATGTTCCAGCTTTACATGCTGGGGATAGTTGTGTGCCAGGACATGGATGCCACACTGGCCAACCCAGAAGGTATGCAGCACTTCCGCGAATGCCTCCTCTTTGGGGGTTGCAATAACAATAGCCTCACCATCCTTGATACGGATCTTGGGCTTCTTCTTGAGCATGGCCTGCTCATCCATAAACTGGACCGCCTGCGCCACTGTGTATGCAAGCATCGTGGCTGCAGAGCAGATCAGGTCCTCACCCTTGGGGGCAGCTCCTGCATGGCCCTTGATGGACATGTGGATGCTGCCGGCACTGGGCTTCTGATAGAATCGCGCGGTAATCATCGGATATCACTCCTTATGTGGGATCGGTGGACTCAGCCACGCGCTGTCTTGCCTTCTTCGTATTGGAGGCTTCCTTGGCACCTTCCTTGCCACCCAGGGCCTCAGTCTGTGCCACATTGCCGGAAGCCTGGCCACCGTCAACAGGTGTCACAGGAGCGCCACCGGTAATGCCTGCAGCAATCTGTTCGGCAAGGTTACTGCCTCTGCCCTGGTCAACCAGCTTTGCCAGCTGCAGCATCTGCTGTTGCATCATGAGCATCTGCTGGTACATGCCGCCGTTCTGGGCAATTTTCTGCATGACAAACTGCTTTCTGTCGAAGTCCATCATGTCCAGACATGCCAGCGCCTGGTCAGCCATCTGGGGATTAAAGAAGCCTGCGCCAAAGAACTGCAGTGCCAGCTCATTCTGGCTCATCTTGGAGTAGGGGCTCTGCTTCTGGGCAGTGATCTCAATGTCAAACAGGGGCAGTCTGTAGCCCATGTCCACACTCATCTCCACACCCTGGAACTGGGGAGTGATGCCTGCGTTGGAATACTCCACATATCTGGCAGCGCCATTCTCACCCATAATGCGGAAGCATCTGGGCATGTCATAGAACTGTCGGATCAGCTCAATGACCAGCAGGCAAACCTTCCGGAATGCCCGGTAGGAAGCCTTGTTGTCCTGCCGGCTCAGTTTCGATCCGGATTCCTGAAGCGCTGCCACAGCACTGGCTGCCGTTACACCGCCAGAGGTACCGCCGGTGGTTACATCTCGGTTACCGGTGACTTCCTTCAGCTCGTCGATCTTGTTGTTGATGACCTGCACATAGATTTCATTGAGGGGCTTGCCCTGCACAGGAAGGATGCTGTCCTGGCCCAGGTTGCCGCCCACATGGATGAAGTCCTTGCTAAGATCTGCATACTCATCCTCATTGACCTCACCGTCATTGCGGATGAAGTGTCTGGGCTTGGCATTGGCCAGCATATTCATCATGATGGCCTGGTTGCCTCTGTCGATGTACTCCTGTGCGCTCTTGCCCACATCGATGTAGCCAAAGCCACAGGGCGTACCCTCTACAGAGAACAGAGGGTCAAATACAAAGGGATACAGGCCATGGTCATACCAGCCGCGCTCAGCGAACTCAGGCTCATTCTCCGTAGCAAACAGCACCACATCGTTCACATACTTGCAGTAGTGCAGGACGATCTTGCCGCCCTGGTTCTTCTTGTAGTACCAGTCCACCACAGCAGACTTGTTGTTGGTATCCACAGAGTCATCGTAGACATACTTGCTCAGGTCCATAGTGGAATTGCCCAGCTTACCTGCCAGCTGAGGATAGGCACCCAGCAGCAGATCATTGTCAGCCAGCTCCACATGGAATAGGTTTCTGGATCTCTGGATGTCGGTGATGCCGCTCTCCCAGAACAGGTTGATGATGTCCACCTTCCGGATGGAGATATCACCCAGGCCATTGAGCTTCTCCTTATCCCAGAACACACCGTAAATACCGGTACCGGCCTTGAGCTTGTAGTCCCACACATTGTCGTAGGTCTCCTCAAAGTCATTCTGCTCCAGCAGCACAGGCAGGATAGAGCTGAGCATCTCAGCCTCAGCCTTATCGCCTTCCTCTCTGGGCAGCACATTGGGACTGGGGTAGTTGTCCATGGCATCCGCATGCTTGTTGGCAATGCAGTTAAACAGCCAGCCGGAGCTGGGCTCCACCTGCTGAGGCTGACTCTGTTCTTTTCTCATGCATTCCCAGTGGCGGAGCTTGAACCACTGCTCATTCTCCACGATTCTGCGCTCCAGGTTGGACTTGCCTTCCTTATAGCGATTCAGGGTCAGCTGTGCCTCCTGGATCTGCTCACGGCCAATCACCTGAGCCAGTGCCTTAAAACCATCAACAGCGCCTGTGGGAGCCTCCTGGGGCTGTACAGCCTGCATCTTCTGCAGCTCATCCTGGACTGTAGGACGCGGTGCAGACTGACGCCGGGCCATCTGCTCCTCAATGGGAATTGCCTGCTCAGGCTCTTTCTTCTGATTCTTCTTAGTCTCCATCGATTATCTCCATTCTCGGCCTCCTGGAGACCGCTTTGATATCCTCCTTGGGGATGTCCAAGAACATAGCCATAGGAGTCTGGTTGTATTTATCCGGCTGTGCAGCCACTCTGGGCTTGATCGGTCTGGACATGCAGAAGTAGCGAACCTCGTCAGCTACATGGTCCTCACCATCCGTGTCCAGATCCTCCGGTTTATGCTCGTCATACTGCAATAGAGGAATGGTCCTGATGAACGCCTTGCAGTTACTGAAGATGTACATCATGGGGAAGCCATTCTCATCAAAGGCAAACCGGTAATGCACCTGCATCCAGCCAGGGATTCTCTTGTTATCACCTGGGCTGAAGAACACACCATGCTTGCCGGCCACATCAGCAATGGACTCACCTGTCTCTGCGTCCCAGATAGCCGGGTCTGCAATACCGATGATCTTCTTGCCTGCCAGCCACCGGTGCTCCCTCTCTATTCGTGCGATCTCAGCAAACACCTTTGGAGGTGTCCACTTCACACCCTCATTGGGAGTCTTGTTGCAGCCATACAGCTCCAGTATCCGGTACACCACTCCATCATGGTCCACAGCCCACCAGCCGCAGCTAAAAGGCTTGTTGTAGCCCCAGTCGAAGGAGCGGTAGATCTTCCAGCTATCTGGGATCTCAAAGGGGTCAATCACATGCGTCCATTGCCTGTCTGCATAGTGTTCCTGGCTATCCATGAAGTCCTCAAAGAACTGGCCTTCGAAGATATCCCAGCTGCCATATAACCATGCCTCTCTCAGCTTAGGAGGCAGGGCTTCCAGTTCTGCTTTATACTCAGGAGACATCTCCATCAGCACCTTGTTGTCAGTCACCAGAGCCTGTGTGAAGCTGTAGTTCTCAGGGATCTCTGCTTCCTCATACTTGCGCTCAATGAAGAGTCTTTTGATGTAGTTGTGAGACACACCGCCAGGGTTGCAGGTGTAGTAGGTTCTCTTGGGTAATCCATTGGGCTGTCTGACTGCCAGGTTAATCTTCTTCAGCCAGCTCTCCTGCAGCTGTGTGGCCTCATCAAAGAAGATCACATCATACTCAGCGCCCTGGTACTGATCTAGGTCCGCATCATTGTTGCAGTAGCCAAACCAGATTGTGCTGCCATTGCAGAAGGTGAACACTTTGTCAGTCTTGTTGTACCTGGCCACCTCTGGAGGGATCATCTGCTGCAGAGGCACGATGTGGTTGTTGGTCAGCTCCTTGTAGGTCTTACGCACGATCAGGATCTTGATACCAGGCCATCGCATACACAGTAGGGTAGCCTTCACTCTCACGGCCCAGCTCTTACCACCGCCTCGTGCACCACCATAAGCCACATGCCGGTGCTGATCTGCCAGGAAGATCTTCTGCTTCTCATTGGGTTCCGGGATTGTTATGACTGCCACGACGGATCGCCTCCCTCAATGGTGATGGTCACATCCCGGTTCTGGTTCTCTTCCTTCTCCGCTTCCCTGCGCAGCTTGGCAATGCGAGCTTCCTGTTCTCTCATATCAGCCTCACTGCGGATCATCTGGATCTCCTTGATGTCCTTGATGGTTGCAGATAGGTGCCGGAACTCCTGCGACCCCATCTCAATGGCATCCAGAGCCTCCACACGCTCCCTTACCTTCTGTAGCAGCAGGTCACTGACATCCAGCAGTTTCGTTGCCCTGTCTACCTTCCTGCGTTCCACAGCCTGTATCATTTTTGTTTGCGTGGTGTTGGTTTGCTGTTGGCGCAACTGTTGCCAGTCTTCCTTCTTCGCCCTTTTGGCGATGTTGGTGTAATGCACACCGTATTTTTGCGAAAGCTCACGGTAACTGGTATCCGTGGTGATGTATTCGGTTTTGATCTTGTTCCAGTCAGCCATAAGCCTCCCTCCAATCGTTATATCGCCAGTTTAACAAAGTATTTTCCCCAATAGGTAGCCCCCCCTAATACGCAAAAAAGAGGAGGCCGAAGCCTCCCCTCATTCATTTCACACGCAGAGTTACACTCGTGCAAGTTTGCGTGTAAGTATTCTTACAGTTTAATGCCCTCGATCTCCGCTCTGACCTCCAGGCAGTGCAGGTATTGACCCATGTGCCGTTTCTGGTCAGCCAGCAGACTCAGGCCGCAGGTAGGTGTGAAGCCCAGGGTACCGGCCTCATACTTGATGCACATCTGGTGCAGCTTGTTGTACCGCTCCTTGAGCTGCCAGTATTCCTCCTTCATTCGTTCCTTGTAGTCCGGCTCGTACTTATCAAGCCAGCCCATCTGCCATGCTCTGAACAGGATGCTGTCCAAAACTGCCACCTCATCAGGGCTACCATCAATGTTTGTAGCCTGTCTCAAATCATCCTTAGCTCTCTGGATGATCTCAAATCTGTTGTCTCCGCAAGTGCAATTCATAATGTTTTCCTCCTGTTTTTGTTTGATATAAAGATCCCGATAGTACAAAGCGGCGCTTTTCCACCGGTCTCTATCTACTTCTGTTGCCTTTAGCCGTTCACGAAGGCTGGAAACAAGCTGTTCCAGGAAGAAGATCTTGCCACCTCCGCGCTGGCCTCCGTACATGGTGTACTTCGCTTCATCCATCACGCTTCCTCCCTCGGCGGCTCTGGCAGGGGCATCCAATGGGTGATTCTCTTATCATAAACCTGCCCCCACTCCGGGTCATATTCATAGAACCCATTTCCTGGGTCATACCATGCTGTAAAGACCACCGCCTCACAGCTATACAATACACTTGGTCTTGTCACAAGGTATTTTTCGTGCTTCTCCGGCAACCTCTCGCTCACAGGAATCCACTTCTGGATGGTTACGCCGTTGGCAATAAGGTAGTCGGCAAGGTCATACGCAGCCGCTGAGCAGAACAAGGTTTCAAGCAACTCAATCAGCTTTTCTCTCATTGTCTTTCACAACTATCTAAATATCAAAAATGTCGTGCAGATTTGCGTAATGTGTATGATTTGATCCGCCCATAGATTTATCTTTCTTTTGTTTGCTTTCAAATCGTCCACCATTGCGTGGATTGTCAAGTTCGCAATAAACGCAACTACATATCCGATACCGATTTCAAAGTTTGCGTTAAACGCTATCGGAAGCATAATCATAAATGTCCAACTGAAACTGTGCATCAGCAACGCCCAAACATAGTCATATCTATATAGTTTTTCTGGAGCGTTTTCTTCCCAATACCGTTTCTGTTTTGCCGAAGCTAACCACCCTTGCAAATAGTAATCGTCAACAATATGCAGAAAAACCATAAGCATAAATACGAAAGCATTATTCATTGTCTTTCCTTTCTCCGTAGGAACAGAAATCGTCCAAATCAAAATTCAAGCTATACGATGCACCGCCCTCGTGGTCTGTTGAAACAGCCTCGTTTTGGCACTCCATTTCTCGCATATTGAAGTGCTTGCAATCCTTACACCGCACCACTTCCTCATACTTTGTGCGGTCTTTGAATTGTTTGCACTTTTCGCCCGTGCAGTATATTCCGTTGCTTCGATTTTCGCCGTATTTGCAAACTTCGTTGTGCAGGCAGTTTTCACATTTAGCCATTCCCATCACCGTCCATCTTTGCACCGCAGTTGGGGCAGTAAGACAATTTACAAGGTTCTCTTGCGCTGTCCCAATCACAAACGGAACATACATCGCCATAATCGTAGTAATCGCCCTGCTCCCACCGCCCATGCACCACTTCCACGGCATCCGCAATAGGTGCATCCGTAATGGCGATGATGATGTTACCCACCGTTTCAGCAGTATTGCCGCCATCTGCAACCAGCTTCGTTACCTTCTCAAGTAACGAATCGAGATCGGTTAGCCGCTTTTCACTTGCCATCTTCTGCCCTCCAAAACATCACTTCGTATGTCATCCCGGTCACTTCCAGCATCTTGTCGATCCAGGGCTTTCTGGGCTGTGCTTCACCCCGGAGGTACTTATTAAGTCGGCTGTAATTATTGGCGAGTGGCTCAACCCCAATACGCCGCAGAAGCTCCTTTCTGGAGATCTTGTTCTCGTTCATCCAATTTCTAAGATTGGGGTAAACGCACTCGTCTCCAATGTGGATATAATACCTCGGATCGCATGTGCCGCATACCATAGCGACATACTGGTGGCTGACCCCAAACCGTTCTGCGATCTCTCTGTGCTTCAGCCCTTGCTCTCGCAATGCCCTCATTTCCTTTTTGCGTTCCGACTCCGGGTGCTGGGTTCTTTCCGGCTTCTTGTGCCATGACTCAGCGGCCAAGTCCGCTCTCCGTTTCAGATCATCCATATTCATGCCTGCTCCTCCTCATAAGGTCTCACGCCCATCACATGGCACAGCTTGGTGTAATGCACCTTATCCGGGTCTTCTATGGTTGCCATGTATTCGCCATTGAAGAACACTTCCAGTTTCCCATCGTCCCAGCGAAACAGCTCCACATTATCCATGTTCACATGATCGCCGCCGATCAGCACCCATCTCATACTGTCTCCCTCACTTTCCGCTTCCGCCGCTTCACCGTTCTGCTTACCTTGACAGTGCAGCCCTCACCCGGAGGGCAGGGTCTGCGCTTGTCGGTGTCCAGCAGGTACGAGCAAAACCTCTCGCTAGTGATCGCCTTGTAATAAATGCAGTCATCGCAGTAATTCTTTGCCATCAGCGCCACCCCTTTCTGGCCTTGTCATACCGGAACTGCTTCAGCTGAGGATACCGCTCATAGAAGGGATAGAACTCGTCACATCCCGGCTTCAGCAGTGCGTCCAGCTCCTCCTGGTAGTAGTCCGCTTCCTTGTCATCGGTGAAGCAGATGTGGTACTTATCGGCAAGAACCTTCAGGTTCTCGAACACCACATCCAGTCTCTTTTTGCCGAACACATCCTTGCCCATCACCTTGGGATCTCGCAGAGTGAGCTGGATGTAGTCCCACATTTTCTGCATGCCCATCTGCTCACCGGCATCGAAGAAGCCCTGGTTCAGGGCCTGTCTTCGCTCCAGGTATCCGTTCTTACCCATGCTTGTCCTCCTTCAATGTCGGCGCCGCCTTTACAGCTGCATACAGCAGCTTCCACATGTCCAGCGCACCCTGGTCATAGCTGTTGTCATCCTCCCAGACCTCCGGCCGTTCATCCCGGAATACTTTCAGCAGGTCATCGGCATCAATTCTTCGCATGCCAGCGCCTCCTTCCGTCTTGCTTCTACTTTGGGATTCCAGCCGCAGCCGGTGCAGTGTTTCACCTCGCAGCAGACTCCCTGGTTGAACTGGCATGCCTCTCCAGCCGTTTTCCCCCATCCGTTGATGGTTCTGCGGTAGGCGTTTGAACACGCTACGGAGCAGAATCTCCTGTACTGGTTCGATACGATTTTCTTGCCGCATCTGGCGCATACATATTCCTTCATATCAAGTCTCCTTTATCCGAATTCCGTGTACCCACAGCATCAGTTTCTTCTTCAGCCGGTACACCTCCGTCTTATAGCCCTTGCAGTCTTCCACAACCTGCTTGCCGTCCTCGTAATACACAAAGTCAGCCACATAGTTGCAGGCTCTTTCCCCTGCCTGCTTGGGGACCAGTTCAAAGCTGACCTGCCGCTGCAGGCCCTGGATCTTGCCGGCCCTCTCCAGCAGCCTCAGGCAGCCCCACCGGTGGTACTCTTTTACAGAGTCGAACACCTGGCCATCCGGGGCCGTCAGTTTCCTGTTCCTATACTTGTTCATCGTACCCCCACTTCCTGTTCAGAAGTCCTGCGATTGGGCACTGGTTGTAGCAGCTCCGCCTGCAGAACCTGCCCTTGTAATCAATCAGCTGAGCATGGGAGGCGAATGCTAAGTGCAGCACCATCCCATCCTCCAGTCCTTCGCAGTAGACTACCTGGCTTGTATTGGTCTTGTAGTAGGGGCACTGCACAAGATGATCCTCGTGCTTGTTTGCCATACCACCGCCCCCTTAGTCGCCGAACAGCATTCTGTCCCGGCTCTCCTCATAACAGCGATCACAGTATGCTTCGTAGGCATCCTGGTCGTAGTCATCGTCCTCCTGCATCCAGGAAGGGTACCCGGTTCTCTCGATCCAACCGATTTCCGGATGTTCCAGCATAATGCTCACCTCCGATCTCAGCTACCCGGATGCCGCCAAGCTGCAGCCCCAGATTCGCATTGTTTTTATACCGGCCGGTACAGTCCATGATCGCTCTGTACCGCCTCACTTCGTCTTCATTGCCCAGGGTCTTATGGATAGATGCGCACTCCAGGGCCTCGTAGTAAACACCCTTCAGCTCCTCCACCATCTCCGCGACCGTGGGAGGGAACTTGCTCACCATCCTGTGATGGTTGAATGCCTGTTCCATGATTGGATACGGCACATCCGGAAAGCTCATCTGCCACATGTTCACCGTAGCCACCTTGGTTGCCTGGTCCATGTCCCGGTATGCTGTGGGGTATGCTACCTTGATCAGCGCCAGCAACTGTATTGACTCCTGCTTATTCATAGCAACCCTCCTCCAGCATATCCAGGAACGGATTGGAACTCTTGGGTGCCGCCGGCCTGCTATACTGTCTTTCCTTCTGCTCCCAGGTCCGCACCGCAGCCTTCCAGTCCTTCATCTTGTTCTTACCCACCATCCAGCCATTGCTGGTGTAATGGTCCACAAATCTCTGAGGATCTAATGCATTGCCTCTTTCCTGGCAATACTGCATAACCTCATCGACTGTCGGAGGGATAAATCGCTTGGGGCGCGTGGGAGGCGCAGCCTCCTCTTCACCTATACTATCCTCTCCTAACCTATCCTTACCTGTACTTACCTGACCTAACCTTACCTGTGTCGACGGGCTCGTCACGGACTCGTCACGGAGTTGTAACGGACTCCCCTCAACCAGGCGATATGCGCTGTTCTCATCCAGTTCCAAGGTGCTTTTTTCTTCCTTGTACTTGGTCTCCGTGTAGGTGTCCTTGCGGATGTAGTTGTGGATCTTCCAGTGCTTGATCACCACCACGCCGCTCTCAAATGGGATCAGGAACTTCTTAACGAACAGTAGCTTCAGGTCATCGTCTTTGCAGCCGACCATCCTCATCAGGGACTTGGGTTTATTCACAAACCCATCGTCATCCGCTCGCATTGCCAGGTGGAAGTACAGCAGCTGAGATGTGGTCGGCATCTCCAGAAACGCATCGCTGTCAATAATTGTCTTGGCGAACATTCTTCTCTCAGCCAAATTCCTTCACTCCCTTCGGTATAATCTTCTTTGTTTTGTCGAAGTGGCGGTGGACCAGGACCATCTCCGTGGGAGTATCCTTCACCACCAGCCAGCTGTAGGTGTCCAGCTTCCACTTCTCCATCAGTTTCCGCTGCTCCCTCGTGGGCTTCTTGCCGTTCTTCATAGGGTCACATCCCCTTCCCCCGGAACACCACTACCATGCTGGGAAACGGCGCCGGCGTTGTCTGGCCACCGAACTTCAGTCTGCCCTTGACGAACCGGACCTCCGCTCTTTGGTAGATGTAATCGTGGAACCACCGGGTATCTGTTCTCGCATGGAGCAGCATCACCGCGCACCGGCATTCCCCTGCATACACCTCCTGGAAGCATTTGCGTACCCACTTCGGCACATCTCTTCCATATGGAGGATTGCAGAACACACTCTCTCCGGACCAGTCCTGCTGCAGGCCATCCTGCTCCACCGTGTAATACTTCTCACACTTGTGGTTGTGATCGTCCGCGCAGGGGTCAAGAGTGAAGTGGAACTCCGCGTCCAGTTTGTCAAAGAAGTCCTGCGGCGTTGCCCAGTCCATGGCCTTGCTGCTCCACATCACTGCATTGTCCATTGCGGCACCTCCTTAGAAGGGTAGCTGCGCGTCCGGGTCATCGATAGGCTGGAAGCGCTGATAGCCTCCCGGATTGGTGTTCTGTCTCTGGGTGGTATTGCTGGTGCCCTCGGAATTTCTCTTGCTGGAGAGGAGCTCCACGGCCGTGGTAACCACCTCAACGGTCTTGCGCTTATTGCCGTCCTTGTCCTGCCAGGATCTTGCCTGCAGTGCGCCGGTGGCGGCTACCACATCACCCTTGTGGCCGTACTGGGCCAGGTACTCCGCGCCCTGTCTCCAGGTAACGAAGTCGATGAAGTCCGTGGTATCCTTCACGCCGGGTCTCTTCACCGCCAGAGAGTAGGAGCACACCGCGGTGCCATCGTTGGTTCTTCTCAGTTCAGGATCGGCACACAGTCTGCCGACGAAATTACAGCTATTCATAGTTAATCCTCCTCAAGGTAATACTCTGCGAAGCTCACGCTCTCGCCATATCTGTTTTTACTGGTCTTGATCCGACGGCCAATGGGAATCCCCTGTGCCTTCAGATCACTGATTCTGGATGCCAGTCTCATGCATCCGATATCCTGAAGTGCCTGCAGCTGTGTGATAGACCCAAAGGTCCTCATATAGGCAAGCACCTTTTCACATTGCGTTGTCTTCATAACTACATCCCCTTCCTGTAAATAAGAGCATCCTCGCTCCAGTCTTCGTAATGGTTCTGTAGATAGTCCCGGAAGTATCCGCGCATCTCAAGTCGTGCGGTGGTCTGGTCATACTTTCTGTGGCAGATGGGGCACAAGGTCAGGCCGTTCTGCTCGATGCCCAGGCCACCCTGGCTTCTGGCAATGTAGTGAGCATTGGACCATGCCAACAGGTCCGGAGCAGCCGCTCCGCAGAATACACAGCAGGGCCAGTCATCAATGCTGTCTCGCTCGGAGATGGCGATCTTGGTCTTCCGGTCAAAGTCTCTTGCTTTCGTATCCTTACGCATTCCAGCCCTCCACCAGCAGGCTCAGCTTGTCCGGTGTCAGGGTCTCGATACCCAACGCCTTGCTGTCCTGCACCAGATTGTCGATAAACACCTGCATCTGCGATACCGAGAAAGTGCTGGAACCGTAATAGGCTCTCAGGTTCCGGTATCCCTGGATCTTGGACTTACCCATGTCCACGCAGGGCCAACCTAAACCCTGGGACTCCCAGATCTGCTTGAAGTGGGCGACAGCCTCCTCTTTGATGGGGATGACTTCGTAGTTGCCGGAGACATTCAGGATCGCCTGCCGGTAGATCTCCTTAGGAGTGATCCGCAGCACATCGGCGATCTTATTGATCAGCACCCAGGCATAGGCATTGGCATCCAGGCTGCGCTTCTTCTGGTGTTCTTTGACCACCAGGTCATACAGCTTGTCCTTGTGCTTTCGCACCACTGCCATGGCCTTGCACAGGTCCTCTCGCTCCGGCTTTACCATCAGCCAGCCGCCTTCCAGCTTCACTTCGCGGAAAGATATGGTTTCAGACATTTGGGAACACTCCTCTCTTCAGGCAATCAGCCAGGATCATGTGCTTGGGCAGGTACACGGTATCGATCCACCTGGGATCGTATGTCACCGGGATCTGCTGCCGGCGCTGTGGGTCGATGTCCCTGAGGAAGTTGTCGTAGTCCGCCTCCTCCAGGCCGTAGGCTACGATTTCGGAGTCGAAGATCTTGCTGCCGAACATCTGCACCTGCACCTGGTTCTTGTACTTCTGAGGGCACTTGAAGCCCTTTGCCCACTGGTAGGTCTTCACCTCTTCGATCCTGGTGGGGATATTGCCGTCCAGATTCACCCTCAGCCGCAGGTCCTCAATAATGAATTGCCTGTCCTTCTCCAGCCCCGGCAGGTGCAGGCTGTCTAAGATCCTGTGCTCCCAGTTGGTGCCGGCAACGGTGTACCGGTTGTCGAAGTGGTCACGGTTGATGCCCAGCTTCTGCAGCCACCACTTCTCCCAGGTCTTCGTCTTCCAGTTGCCGATCACATACTGCACATCGGAAGCACCGATATATCCGGAACGGTCCTGGCTGGCAATCATAAGGCGTTCAGCTCCTGCTCAAACCGGTTCAGCTGATCGAAGTAGGTAAACAGCAGGCGAACCTCGTCCTCGGTCTTATTGACCGCCTTGGCGATATCGCCGGTGGACATGCCCTTCTTGATAGCATTTGTGTAAGCGATCTGGAGTCGTTCCTTGATAGCAAACAGATTGTGGCTGCTCAGATCCTCCACTGGAGTCTTGTCCTCTGCCTCGTCACCGGTCACCCAAAGGCCGAAGCCTAAGCCGGTACGCATCGCCACGCCCTTGACAAAAGCTCTTGTCTGTGCGTTCCACAGTCTCTGCTGGGTCAGGGAGTTATCCTTGACTGGGTTACTGCCGTTCATCAGGGGGTACTGGGCTTCAAACTCCAAGTCATCAATGACGATCTTCACACGCACCTCATAACAGCGGTTGGTATTGCCCTTGCTGTCAGTGAAGACTTGGTCGCTCATGAACAGGGAGGAACCGTTTGCATTCACGCAAGGCTCAAAGTAGACGCTATCGGCACCGTTCTGGTGAAGCAGCTCCTTGCACTTTGCCCAGTTCAGATACGGAACCTTGATGCTACGGCCCTTATCATCCTTGGCATCTCTCTGGTCGCAATGGGGAAGCACATCAATCTTCCGCATCGCTGCATAACTCTTAATTGCCATCGGTTTCTTCCTCCTTAATGTCCTCCAAATGGATGCTAATGCTAAATTTCTTCTTATCGTCTCTGGTCCTACCGTCCACAGAAATAAAGTCTGCGGAGTAGGTGCAGAAGGAATCAATCACACCAAGAAGATCTGCGATCTCCAAAAGTCTCTTAATAAAACCGTTCATATCTAAAGCCTCCTCTTAATTCTTGAGCTCATGCCAGTAGTAACCAGCCTTGAAAGCCAGCCACGCGCCCACCACACACAGCAGAACCGTGCGGAAGGTAGTGTTGATCCACTCGATGTTTGCCAGGGCAAAGATGCCAACCTCAAGCGCCGCAGCCACCAGCGCTGCCACCACCATCATCACGATGGCCTTGTTTCTCCGCTTGGCCTTGAAGTCCCGATAGGTCTTCTCTGCGTTGTTGAGGGTCTCTTCTGCATTGACCGCTCTCTCGCTGGTCTTCTTGTTGATGAATTCAAATTCCTGGTTTTCGTTCATGATCTTAAATCCTTTCTTATTGGCCTCTCATCGCCTTGATGAAGGGCATCTTCGGTATTCTTACTCTTGTCCCCATCCGGATCACCGGGAAGGGAAATGGGTTTTTGCCGTCTCTGGTTGCCACATTGATGGTGTAAGGACTGCAGCCAAGGTATTTGGCTATATCCGTAGGCACCAGCATCTCCTTCGGCAACGCCTCAATACGGTCCAGCTCGTCAGTCATACTGGCCTCCTTTCGCCTCGTTTCCCATTTTTGGGAATTCTAAGCCAAAAAAATAGCGGCCCTGTCCTCGGCGTTGTCAATTCCGAGGATTTCGCAGATTGCCTGGGCATCCTCAACATAAAACTGAGACCTGCCGTTCATCTTTGCGGACAAGGTGTTTTCCGTCATTGGGAATCCTTTTGCGCACAATTCGGCAACAAGTGTCTTCTGAGTATGCCCTACCAGAACCATGCGTGATTTCAATTTGTTCACATCTACCATAGTGTGGTCCTCCTGTTGTTATATTAGACATTTCCCAGTAATGGGAATTGCTTTGACACAACTATAGCATCTCTGTCGAATCTTGTCAACCCATTTTTGGGAACTTATAAAAAATTTTTTTGATTTGGTGTTGCATTTGTGGGAATCTATGTTACTATAGAGACAGGAGGTGATTTGATGTCTGTCCAGTCCGATAGAATCAGAAGCGAGATGCTGCGAAATTCTCTAACCCTCATTGAAGTTGAGCAGAGAACCGGAATAAAGAAATCTTCCATGCAGCGCTATGTTAGCGGTCAGACAGGAAAAATCCCAATGGCTGCCATAGAAAAGCTCGCAGATCTGTTTGGGGTTTCCGGTGCATACCTAATGGGTTGGGACGAAAAAGAAAGCTCCCCCAGCGAGCCGCAGCTCACCGAGGGAGAGAAACTGATGTTGGAATTGTTCAGAAAGATTCCTACTGACAAACAGCCTGAGGCTCTGGAGCTTCTCCGAGTCGCTCTAAAAATTCAGCAAAAACTTTGATAGCTACCAACGCCGCCTGCTCCGGATTATCGTTTTCATGGATCATATTAAAAAGTTTGATTTCGTTTTCGTTCATAAATACAAGTCCCCCTTTGATAACGATACCGGATCGAATGTCATAATAAAAGTTTAGCAGAATTTTCTGGCCGTGGCAATATTTCGACAACATTTGACGCCGTGTAAGTATTGTCAAATATTCAAACATCTGTTTGATTTAAGAATACCCACCTTTATGTCCAATATCTAGGACTAATTATCGAATGTGGGGGCAACCGTCGCCAAACCGTATACCCCCACACCCTGAGTGATAGGCCATTGCTGACCTGGTGTTAGCCTATCATTTCTGTTAATAAAAATACAGCCAAATACAACAGGATTTTACGGAAATATTGGGGGATATTCTTCCCAATATCTTAGGGTAAAATCCTAACATAATTACGAAATGAGGGCAAACGATGAAAAACAGGCAAGACCCTTCCTCCAAACCATACTACCGCTGCCTATCCTGCGCTCGGTTTAGGAAGAGCTGTGGAGGAATTCCTACCAGAGGTATGGACCTTCAAAACTGGTGTGAGTACCTTCGTGATGTGAAAGACCACGCACATTTGACCAATGCTAAAATCGCAGAAGAGGCAGATGTGTCCGTTAAAACCATCGAGCGCATCATGGCCATCAATGTCGACCAGGATATCCGCAGAGCCACCGCAAGACGGATTGAGCTGGCCATCATCGGACCAGTGGGCGACCACGCCTGCTACCTTGACCACGATCCCACCGCTGCCACAGAGAGGATCAACAGACTTCTCACGGAGATAGAATACTGGCGGAAGGAAAATGACCGCAAAGCAAAAATTATCGACAAATACCTGGACACTTAAAAGACCATAGGAAAGGACGGCCTGCTATGTCTACAATAGATGTCGTTGACCTCAAGTCCCTAAGGAAGAAGTACATGAAGAAAAAGGTCTTCCTAGATCGCTTCCCCAAAGGAGTGATGGCGGATTTCAGCCAGCAGTCTAAGGAGCTGTTCCTGGAGTTCTCCCACTTGGTATCCTGGTCCGGTGATGAGTACACCTATACCATCACACTGGCCCTGGACGATGACTTTGTTATCCAAAAGATCTCTGCCTTAAAGTGCGAGCGCCTAGCCGGCGATGATGCTCGCGGCAGCACCTACAGAGGCAAGAGAACCGACGAATACGACTACTATCGCCTGGATCGCATCCTTCAGGATGCCGTCCCGGATGCGGAAGGAGAATGACGATGGGATTTATTTTTGCTATTTTGGCCATTATCGTTGTGGTTGCCGTGTTTTTTGTTCTCTATTTTATAGGTACCGCTATCGAACCATTGCTCCTGTTGTTAACGCCAACAGCGGAGATTATCATCGCCATTCTCTTCCTTATTGGTATGAATGTATTGGCGTACTTCGCTTCGTATAAATGGAACCGAAAGCGCTGGTACTTCTGGCTTTGCCTTAGCCTTACTGTCTTGTTCTTATTATTGGTCCTATCCTACGCGGTGTAGTTTTGGAGAAAGGAGCTGAGTCATGCTCTGTAAAAAGTGTAAAAAAGAGATCCCCGAAGAGTCGAAATTCTGTAATTACTGCGGAGCCAAGCAGCTCCGTGAGCGGTCCGCCAAAAAGCATGGCAATGGCCAAGGGACCGTCTATAAAGATACCAATGGCAAGTGGATCGCCGAGTACACCATCGGTTGGGACGAAGTGGATGGTAAGCTCACCAGGCGTAAGCGCAAAAAAAGAGGCTTCGCTACAAAGCACGAAGCGCTTGCCTATATCCCTCAGCTGAAGCAGGATGTACCCCAGACGGACAAGAATGTAAAATTCAAGGACCTGTACAAAAAGTGGATAGACGGTCACTCCGCAAAGGTAGGAAAGTCTACCATCACCGGCTACAAGTCAGTATGGCAGTATTTCAAGCCCATCTATTATGTGGAGGTCGCCAAGCTGAAAACTGAGCACCTCCAAAAGTGCATAGACGAATGCCCCCATGGTAGAAGAACCAAGGAAAATATGAAGGCCGTCGGCACCTGCGTATTCCGTCTGGCCATGCAGCTGGACATCGTCGACAGAAACTACGCCGAGTATATTTATATCCCCAAAGAGGATAAGAACGAGAGGCTGGCATTCTCTCCGGATCAGATACAGTTGATGTGGGAGAATGTTGACAAGGTACCTAACCTGAAATATGTCCTGCTCCTATGCTACACCGGCATGCGCTTAAGTGAGATGCTGGGAGCCATGACAGCGAGCTATGACCCGGAAGGCGGATACTTCATCACCGGTGTTAAGACAGATGCCGGCAAAGACAGAACCATCACCATCTCGCCGAAGATCAGGCCCTTCTTTGCAGACTTTGGCAAGGGCGAGCACCTCTTCACCGAACTGTCAGCTAAGAAGTTCCGAAACGACATATTTTACCCTGCCCTCCAGGCGCTGGATCTGGATGTCTTGGACGAAAAGGGAGACCACATCTATACACCACACTGTTGCCGCCACACCTTCGCTACCCTTATGAAAAATGTGGACGCTCCTGCTACCGATAAGCAGAAACTGATCGGTCATGCCAAGTTCGAAATGACCGCTCACTACACCCACACCGATATAGAATCTCTAAAGAAGATAACCGATAACCTATGATTTTTGAGTGGTTTTCAATTGGCCACTCAAAAATTATTAAATTCCTGTGACCACCGCGTGACCCCCAAAACGCCGAAAAAGCTAGTAATACCAACACTTTTTCATTGTATGGCATTCAAGAGGTCAGCGGTTCGATCCCGCTTATCTCCACCAAGAAGTTCCGAGAAGCTAGTAAATCAAGGCTTCCCGGAACTTTTCTTTTATATTTATCTTCTAAAATTTTCGCGAATTTTCTCCTGTGACCCCCATCGTGACCCCCAACATAATATAAAGGGAGCACCCAAAGCGGATGCTCCCTCTTATTATTTTGCAGTCTTCTTATTGTACTGTGCGGAAGTGATTCCCAACAGCACACCCAGGAAGGTGTCGACCGCGGTAATGGTACCGACAATCTCCTCGGCATAAGGGAAACCCCAAATGCCTGCCAGGGCAAAGTACAGGGTGCCGATTGCAGGAAGCACCACCATAGCGATCCACTTCAGGATATCATACATCTTGTTGCTCATAAGAATTTCCTCCTTTATAAGACTCGTTTTTCAAGTTGGTCCACATCCCCCATGAGCGCATCGAGGAAGCCATTTCCGCTCAGATCATCGTGATAGACTTTGTGCATTCGCTTTAAGTCCTCGTATTCTTCGACGGAAATCCAGCCTCTTTTGATATAGGATTTCGCGAGACATTTGATCCTATCATACAGGATGGCTCGGTCTGCGACAATTAGCGATGTCACCATTTTTCGCAGCGCTTCCATTTCTTCGCCTCGTTGGATGCAGTTTGCGGTTACAGCATTGTGCGCTTTATCTTCTTTGGCCGCCTTCCGGTTCAGACCCCACATGATCACACCGAAAATACCACCGACCAAAGCAGCGCCAGCCGCTCCAGTAAGTAATGTCTTTAAGAATTCCACCGCTCCCAACTCCTTATTAGCTATCTGCTTTGATAAAGGCATCGGTGAAGCCAGCAGCCTTGATTTTCTTCAGCATAGCTTCGGCATTTTCCTTGACGGCGTATGCACCCACCTGCACCCTGTACAGAGTTGTTTCCGGTGCTTTGTATGCGATGCCCAGAGTCTTCAGTACGCCCTTGGCAATGGCAATACCCATAGCCTTCTGCTCTGCCGGTGTGTCGATGATCTGAATGTCCTTCTTGTGGTCAAGGAATGCACACTCTACGATGACCGCCGGAGCTTTGGTGCTTCGGATAAAGCCGTAATAGTCAATGCCGCTGGAGTTCTTTCTGGTTTTCGCACCACGGGAATTTTGACCGATTTTCACGACCTCGTCCAGAATATTCACGGCAAGAGGCTTGCCAGAGCCGCTGATGGAGTAAAACACTTCCGCACCGTCACCGCCGCCTGCATTGTTGTGAATGTTAACCGCCAGATCAGGGCTAAAGGCGTTGCATTCGTTAACCTGCTGGGCAAGAGATTCGCCCTCGTCAACTTCCTTGCTCATTTCAACGGTCACGCCGTGTCGAACCAGTTCATCCCGGCAAACCAGAGAAATTGCAAGGTTCAGATCCTTTTCCTTGAAACCATTTGCCACAGCGCCGGAGTCAGCACCACCATGCCCAGGTGCAATAAATACTTTTGCCATTTCTTCTCACCCCTTTACTGCAGCAGCCAGGTATGAGTGTCTGCATCAAACAGATAAACATTGCCGGTATCGATCTCGTACAGGATATCAGCGTTCTCCACGCCATCGTGAGGCTTGGGGTCGCTGGACTTGCAGTAGTACTCACTGCGATTGGTGCTTGTGCCGTTTGCATGATAGCTAACTTGGCCGCCACCTTTTACATGGATAACTTCAGTGATCATAGGAATCTCCTCCAATCATAATATAGTCAGAACATATTTGTATCCGGCATGACGATCCACCATTGCCAGATAAAGTTGTTGCGGTATTCTTGCTTAGCCAGGGCGCAGACAGTCCATGCTTTGTTATCAAAGAGAATCTGCGCCCCCATAAGGTCAACGCCATACCGAGTCTTAGTACGGATCAGTTTCTTATCGTCCATACTCTCACCAACCTTTTAGGTGGTTATTTCTTACCCCTCAAGGGTTTCAACCTACACCCGGTCAGGCAACCTTGCACCAAGGAATTGGGGTCGATGGGATTGACGGGGGTTTCCTCGGTGGTGACAACCTCGTTTTCTTCGTCAGCCATTTAAGTCACCGCCTTTTGCCTTTTCAAGTATCCAGCCGATAAGACCCTTAAAGGGAAATTTACGATACTTGGGATTAGCCAGATATTCGATGAAACTAATAGTATCGGTATCATCGACCTCCGCTCCTGCGATAAAAGTTCCGCTACCGCGATTGGTATAGAAAGTGCCGTTCAAGGTGTCGTAGAGTCCGAGTTCGCCATCGGTATTTCTCCGGGCTGGAATTAAGTCACGCACAAGATTGTGATCTGCATCATAAATCTTCAAGCCGTAAAGTCTACCAATCGTTCCGTCTGAACCATTCTCCAAAGAATAATGGTTATAAAACACCAGAAGGCTGCGGGAACTTCTATCATTGGTATCTATACTGGTTGCACTGCGCACTCCATCAACATCGAGATAAGTATTACCTTTTGTTGTGCTGACATTCAACTTGTATCGTTTGTCCAGCGCAATTATAACATTAGATAATGGAGAATCGTTGCCGGCACCAAGAGCAAAACGCCAGCTAGAACCAGAAGCTGACGCACCAACACCGCTTCTTCCATAAGGGGCAGATGTATTGTGAGCGCCAACAATATACCGACCACCAGAACTGCCGAATGATGTGTACGCAAATTCAACCTCGCAATAGAAGCCATCAGGCGCAGAATATCCTGTGTCGATGTACTGTGTACCAGTAGATTCGATGTATTCCAGCGGGACATATTCAGCTTCGGGTTCTTCTGTAACCAATTCGCAGTATATCGTGCGGTCATAGTCAGCTGCTTCTTTCACCATAAAAACCACAGTAGCCATGCTATTAGGTGTGAAAATATTAAAGGGTAGTCCGTTATCTTCACCCTTATACCAAATCGAAGGATTTCCT
>JAEIGA010004332.1_pt1 | contig 21966 bp, 13 predicted proteins | sample 9270691 | NCBI WGS metagenome assembly JAEIGA01 (sample SAMN17057246, study PRJNA624740) | gut metagenome | biome: biome; isolation source: fecal sample | host: Bos grunniens | place: China: Xizang | collected 2019 | reverse complement strand
TTTTTTACAGCCTTCATAAGTGCTATAGGTGAGTTACTGCGATAAACAACCTTTTTACCTATTGAGAGAGCTACAGCTGCATTGCACTTGTTCGTGTGTATCATCAAAGTATCCTTTTCATACTCCTTTAATGCCTGCCATATTCCTGAGTAAGGAGCCACGGATATGCCCTGCGATTGCAAATAAGCCTTTACTTCATCTGTCAGTTTGCAATCATCGATATACAAAACTGCATCCTCACCTGTAACAATCATATACGAAACAAGAACCGGGTTGTATTCCACATCACTGCCACGCAGATTTGTAAGCCATGCAACCTCGTCAAGCATAGTCACTACCATGCCGTCAACACCCTCCTTTTTTAAAGCTTCGCGCAGGCGGGCAATCTTTGATGAAGCGCTCTCGCCTGCAACATCATCAGGCATTATCTGCGCCATAGACAACGGAACGGCAGGACGGTCGTGCCACAATTGGTCGAATGGGTCGTTTACCGTTTCCGTTTTAATGCCGCAAGAAGCAAGTGGAGCTTTCCATGCATCAAAATCGACAACAGTACATACTGTTGTATCCACACCCACAACATCTCCTTTTTTAAGATTTTCCGAGAGCCATTCTGTTATGGATGGTGTTTCTGCAATACCATCTTTCATAAGTTCTATACCCGTACCGGCAAGAACCTTGTCTGCGGCAAGCCAATAACGCGAATCGGTCCAGAGAAGAGCTTTGTCGGCTGTAATTACTACAGTGCCGGCAGAGCCGTCGAATCCGGATATCCACTCACGACATTTCCACCGGTCGGCAACATACTCGCTACTGTGAGGGTCGCTGCTCACAACAATAAAAGCATTCAATCCTTTCTCGCTCATGTAAGAACGGAACTGTTCCATACGTTTACAAACAATATCTTTATCCATCATCTGCCAACAGGATTTTAACTTTTAAAGATTCTTATAAAATTCCACAACAGCTTCAATACCCTTGCGGAATATATCAAGATTGAAATTCTCGTTTGGTGAATGAATAGCATCACTCTCAAGACCAAAGCCCATAAGAACGGTCTTTATGCCGAGAATCTTCTCAAAGTCGCTGATGATTGGAATACTTCCGCCACGACGCACTGCAAGAGGTTTCTTTCCGAAAGCCTTTTCAAAGCCCGTTTCAGCAGCCTTGTAAGCAGGCAATGTTATTGGACATACATATCCCTGACCGCCATGCATTGGAGTAACCTTCACCTTTACGCAGTCGGGAGCAAGCGATGAAAAATAATCGACAAACATCTGCGAAATCTTCTCGTGGTCCTGATGTGCAACAAGTCGGCACGACAACTTAGCGTATGCTTTTGACGGCAAAACCGTTTTACTACCCTCACCAATGTATCCGCCCCAGATACCACACACGTCAAATGCCGGGCGACAACTGTTGCGTTCCAATGTAGAATACCCCTTCTCGCCACGCAAAGCATTGACATCTATAGCAGCTTTGTACTTCTCCTCATCGAAAGGAATAGAAGCAAGCATCTCGCGCTCCTCTTTTGATAGTTCCTCAACATCATCATAGAAACCGGGGATTGTAATGCGTCCGTCAGCATCGGTTATTTTTGATATCATTTCACAAAGCACAGTAATGGGGTTTGCCACTGCACCGCCGAAGTGTCCGGAGTGCAAGTCACGGTTAGGGCCTGTAACTTCAACCTCCCAATAGGCAAGACCACGCAATCCTGTTGTCAGCGACGGCAACTCTGCGCCAAGCATACTTGTATCGCTCACAAGAATAATATCAGCCTTTAGCAATTCCTTATTCTCTTTAAGGAAAGTATTGAGACTTGGAGAGCCAATCTCCTCTTCACCCTCAAAAATAAATTTCACATTATGCCTGAGCAATCCATTCTTAACGACATATTCAAATGCCTTAGCCTGAATCATTGCCTGACCTTTATCATCATCGGCACCACGTGCCCACATACGGCCGTCTTTTACAACAAGCTCAAACGGATTGGTATTCCATAATTCAAGCGGCTCTACAGGCATTACATCATAGTGCGAATAGACAAGAATTGTTGGTGCTGCTGCATCGACAATCTTCTCGGCATAGACAAGCGGATTGCCTTTAGAGGGCATCACCTCAGCCCTATCCACACCCGCTTGGAGCAAAAGTTCCTTCCAGCGGTTGGCACAAGCAATTATGTCATCCTTATGTTCAACCTTTGCACTTATACTCGGAATACGAATCAACGATGCCAACTCGTCCAAGAAACGTTGCTCATTATCTTGTATATACTTTTTTACTTCCATAATTTTGTTTCATTTGATTTTGTTATACTTAGGCGAAGATAATAATTTATTCGGTAAATAAAAAATAGTAACACCAACCCTTTGCAAAAACAGGCAAGAAACAGTAACTTTGAACTAATGCTCAGAAACATGAATAAAATCAACAACAGCAAAAGCCTCGAATGTGCAAGGCTCTGGAAAGAGGTCTTTGGCGATAGCGATGAGTTTATCTCATCGTTCATCAACGACATCTACAATGCCGACAATATGCTATGCATAGAACAAGCCGACAAGATAGTATCTATGTTGCATATTATACCTTTTGAGTTGAACGGTTCTAAGGTTGCATATATATATGCTGTTGCCACCGATGCCGATGCACGCGGACAAGGTTACGCCACCAAACTGATAAAGCAAGCCATTGAAAAAGCTCAAGCCGAAGGATATAAAGCAATTTTCACCCTCCCTGCCGATAATATGCTGAGAAGTTTCTATTCTCAATTCGGATTCAAAGGCAGATATACCATAAAGTTTGAGACAAAAGAGCATTTCGACTTTGGCACAGGAGAAGAAGAAAAGGATATTGCAATGGCAATAATCTTCGACAACAGATTGATATTGCCTGAAGTCATAGTACTAAAAGGAATATAAAGTTTAGAGTTTAAAGTTTAAAGAATGAAGGGGCAGGGTCGGCCTGCCCGATGGACGTTTACGAAATCGTAGGGGTAGACCGATGTGTCTACCCTTTCAGTTTACAAAACATTTATTGGGCGGGCCAACTTCTGTTCTCTGTTATCTATTCTCTGCACTCTGTTATCTGTACTCTTTCCATCCCCTGCATTTTTTATAATCATTAATAGTTAATCACAACCTAAGCAAAAAGAGTTTTTAGAACAATTACCACGAAAGCGATGTTATCTACAAAAAACTATTTTTATGCAGTGGATAACAGAATTATTGCGTTCGCATCCCGAATTTGCCATCTATCTGACATTGGGCTTTGGATTTCTTATAGGCAAAATTCACATTAAAGGTTTCAGTTTAGGAATTGTAACAAGCGTGTTACTTGTAGGCGTGCTTATAGGGCAACTCGACATACCTATGACAGGAGCGTTGAAACAGACTGCTTTCCTACTTTTTCTCTTTGCCATAGGTTATAAGGTTGGTCCTCAGTTCTTTGCGGGATTAAAAAAAGAGGGGCTGCCACAGGTTTTGTTCGCGGTGGTGATGTGTGTTTTCATTCTTGTAAGCACGTGGGTAATAGCCCTTATCATGGGTTATAACGCAGGCGAAGCAGCCGGTTTGTTGTCGGGCTCACAGACAATAAGCGCTGTAATTGGTGTTGCCGATGACACAATACGAGGATTGGGCATTTCCGATAATGAGAAACAGAAAATGCTCGATATAATACCTGTTGCATATGCTGTGACATACATCTTTGGAACAGCCGGTTCGGCTTGGATTCTCTCAAAGTTGGGCCCACGAATGCTTGGCGGAGTGGAAAAGGTTAAAGAGGCGTGCCGGGAACTCGAAAGCCGTATGGGTAAAGACGAGAGCGAAAAGCCGGGATTCACAGCAGCAAAGCGTAATGTAGAGTTCAGAAGTTACTGCATTGAAAACAGATGGTTCAAAAAAGGGCGTAAGGTTGAAGAACTTGAGCGTTTCTTTAAAGAAGAGGGCAAGAGGCTTTTTGTTGAGCGCATACGCAAAGGTGAGCATATAATTGATGATGTTAAAGGGAAAGATATGATACGCCCCGGTGATGAGGTTGTTTTGAGCGGACGCTACGAATACACTATCGGCGAAGAGAAATGGATTGGCAAGGAAGTTGATGACGATGCTTTGCTGAACTTCCCTATAATGACTATAAAGAGCAGAATATCAAAACATAGGCGGGCATTCCCACTCAACAACAAACGAGTTAGCGAACTTCGTGCGCAGCCGTTTATGCATGGTGTGAACATACAACGCATAAAGCGTATGGGAGTTGATATCCCTGTATTCCCCGAAACCAAACTGAATACAGGAGATATACTTGAACTTGTTGGAAAAAAGATTGATGTAATGCATGCAGCAAAGCAGATTGGCTATCCCGACCCGGCAACAAACGAGACTGACATCGTTTACTTATCCTTTGGTATTCTTATTGGCGCTGTAATAGGAACACTTGCATTACATATAAAAGGAATCCCATTGAGCCTTAGCAGCAGTGGAGGTGCACTGATTGCCGGACTTGTATTCGGTTGGTGGCGAGCACACCACCCTACAATGGGTGCTATACCCGAAGCGGCACTATGGGTTTTCAACAACATGGGACTTAATATTTTCATTGCAATAATAGGCATATCGGCCGGTCCGGGATTCGTCGAAGGCTTTAAAGAGGCGGGCTTGTCGTTATTCGTGGCAGGAATACTTGCAACATCGTTACCTCTTATATTCGGCATATTCATTGCTTCGCGCTTGTTCAAGTTCCACCCGGCAATAGCTTTGGGATGCTGTGCCGGAGCAAGAACAACGACTGCAGCCATTGGAGCGATACAGGAGACTCTCGGCAGCGAGACACCGGCTCTTGGATATACAATAACATATGCAGTAGGAAATACCTTGCTTATATTGTGGGGAGTATTTATAACATTGATGGTTTCATAATGTAAAATATAATTGTATGGATAAATTATTGAGCGACCACAGCGAGGTCAAATCATTTGAGAATGAGATGGCGAAGATAAGCCCTTTTGAACTCAAGAACAGGCTTATTGAACTTGCCGATGAAAGTATAAGAAAGGCGACACGCACCATGCTCAACGCCGGGCGAGGCAACCCAAACTGGATTGCAACCATGCCTCGCGAGGCATTCTTTGCTCTTGGCAAGTTCGGAATTGCAGAGTCACGACTCGACTGGCAGTGCGAAGAGGGGCTTGCCGGTACACCCCAAAAGGATGGTATTGCAAAGCGTTTCGAGGAATTTATAAAGGAGAACGGAAAAGAGCCGGGAGTAATATTCCTCGAGAAATGCTACCATTATATGATTGAGGAGCATGACATAAAAGGCGATGAACTTATACACGAATGGACCGAGGCTGTTATAGGCAACCAATACCCTGTTCCCGACAGGATTCTGGCACACACCGAGATTGCCGTACGCGACTATATTGCTCAGGAGCTGTGCGATGGACGTCCACCACAAGGCGAGATTGATCTTTTTGCCACAGAAGGCGGAACAGCTGCCATGTGTTATATTTTCGACAGCCTACAGCAGAACCGGCTGCTTGAACGTGGCGACCAAATAGCACTGATGACACCGGTATTCACACCATATATTGAAATCCCCAAGCTCTATCGCTATAATTATAAGGTGACAGAGATACCGGCGAATGTAACCACATACGACGACCTGCATCTGTGGCAGTACAGCGACAAGGATGTGAGCAAACTGCGAGACACCTCATACAAGGCTTTGTTCATAGTAAATCCCAGCAACCCGCCAAGTTACACTCTTGCTCCTGAAACGGTAGAATTGCTTGTGGATATTGTAGAGCGCTGGAATCCCAATCTTATGATTATAACCGACGATGTATATGCCACATATACCAATGGCTTTCAATCGCTGATGGCACGACTGCCATATAACACCATCTGTGTATATTCATTCTCGAAATATTTCGGTGCAACAGGATGGCGCACTGCTGTCACGGCAATTCACAGGGACAATATCTTTGATGAGCTTCTCAAACGATTGCCACGCAAACGCAAGAGTGAGTTACAACAACGCTACGGAAGCATAAGAAGCGACGTTGAAAATATGCGTTTCATAGACCGTATGGTTGCGGACAGCCGTCAGGTTGCGCTCAACCACACTGCGGGACTATCCTTGCCACAACAGATGCAGATGACGCTATTTGCACTCTACTCCATTATCGACAAACGCGAAGGCAACCGTTTTAAAGAGAAGATGCAGGAGATTATACACAAGCGTCTTGATGCCCTATGGACAAACATGGGATTCACCCTATTGCCCGACCCTTTACGCGCAGGTTACTACTCCGAGATTGATATGCTCGTATGGGCAAAGAGATTTTATGGGACCGACTTCGTGGAATGGCTAAAGTTAAACTACAGCCCGCTTGATGTCGTTTTTCGCCTTGCGACGGAGACATCACTTGTTGTGCTGAACGGAGGCGGATTTGACGGACCGGAATGGAGCATACGTGTATCGCTTGCCAATCTGAAAGAGAGCGACTACACCATTATCGGAAAGCATATAAGGAGCATTCTGGAAAGCTATGCCGAACGCTGGAAAAAGAGCCTTCCCACAGTTGAATAAAAATAGAGAAAGCGCCAATGGTGCTTTCTCTATTTTTACTATCAGAAACTTTTTATTTCTTGTTAATCATTGCATCGATTGCGGCAACAGCTGTAACATTGAGAATTTCCTGTACAGAGCTTTCAAAATCAATGAAGTGGATTGGTTTGTTCAATCCCATCTGGATTGGTCCGATGATTTCTGTATCGGGATATATCGCTTGCAACATCTTATACGATGAATTTGCCGAGTTCAGGTTAGGGAATATAAGAGTATTTACCTCTTTGCCGAACAACTTTGTAAACGGATACTTTTTGTCGCGTAATTCACTGTTCATAGCTACATTCACCTGCATCTCACCGTCAAGAACCCAATCGGGATAGTTTTTATGGATATGTGAAACAACCTGACGTACTCTTTCAGCACTACCACCCTGGTCTGTTCCAAAGTTAGAGTATGATACCATAGCCATCACCGGCTCGTGATTGAAGAAACGTACCGATTTTTCGGCAAGACGTGTAATGTCAATCAATGTAGATGTCTCGGGAGCGCGATTGATAAGTGTATCGGCAACAAAGTATGTTCCTTTCTTTGAATTGAGGATATGCATTGTACCGAATGTACTGAAGCCTTCCTGCATACCGATTACCTCTTTTGCAACCTTGATTGTGTTTGAATACTTGGTATAAAGACCTGTCACGAAGGCATCGGCATCACCGGTCTCGACCATCATCATACCAAAGTAGTTGCGCTCATACATCTTGTCGCTTGCCTCCTCAAAGGTATATCCCTCGCGCTGACGCTTGTCGGCAAGGATTCTTGCATAACGCTGACGACGCTCACGCTCATCGGGATGACGCAAGTTTACGACCTCAATACCCTCGAGACTCAAGCCGAGTTCTGATGCAAGTTTTGAAATAACTTCGTCGTTTCCAAGAAGAATCGGTTGACATATTCCCTCTTCTTTTGCCTGTACTGCGGCCTTCATCATTGAAGGATGTGCACCTTCGGCAAAAACAACACGTTGTGTCTGAGTGCGGGCAATATCATGAAGCTGCTGTGTAAGCTTTGACTCACGGCCCATAAACTCGAGCAGATGCTCCTTGTACTTTTCCCAATCGGTGATAGTCTTACGTGCAACACCGCTCTCGATTGCAGCCTTTGCCACAGCAGTAGATACCTCTACAAGCAAACGTGGGTCAACAGGTTTCGGAATGAAGTAATCGCGGCCAAATGAGAGGTTTCTAACCTTATATACCTTGTTTACAATTTCTGGTACAGGTTGCTTTGCAAGGTCTGCTATAGCTTTTACGGCAGCGAGTTTCATCTCTTCGTTGATAGCTGTAGCTGCAACATCAAGTGCTCCACGGAAGATATAAGGGAAACCGATAACATTATTAATCTGGTTTGGATAGTCGCTTCGTCCGGTACTCATAAGCACGTCGGGGCGGCTGTCCATAGCATCCTCGTATGTGATTTCCGGCTCGGGATTAGCAAGAGCAAAGACAATTGGATCTTTTGCCATTGAACGTACCATATCCTTTGAAAGTACGTTACCCTTTGACAAGCCAAGGAAAACATCGGCATCCTTTACCGCATCGGAAAGTGTTGAGATGTCGGTACGTGTTGTTGCGAACTCTGCTTTTTCGGGAGTGAGATTACCACGTGAAGTATTGATTACGCCACGGCTGTCGAGCATCACTACATTCTCTTTTTTAACACCAAGAGCAATATAAAGTTTTGTACAAGATATCGCGGCCGCACCAGCACCGTTAACAACAACCTTTACATCGGCGATGTTCTTGCCGTTAACCTCAAGAGCATTGATAAGACCTGCCGCAGAGATTATGGCTGTACCATGCTGGTCGTCGTGCATCACAGGAATATCAAGTTCCTCTTTCAAGCGACGCTCGATCTCAAAACACTCGGGAGCCTTGATATCCTCAAGATTTATACCGCCGAATGTAGGAGATATTGCCTTTACTGCCTCGATGAACTTATCAGGGTCCTCTTCGTTTACCTCAATATCGAACACGTCGATACCTGCGTATATTTTAAAAAGCAATCCTTTACCTTCCATAACAGGCTTACCCGCCACTGCACCTATATTACCCAAACCAAGAACTGCAGTACCGTTTGAGATTACGGCTACAAGGTTACCCTTATCGGTATATTTGTATGCATTCTGTGGGTCTTTCTGAATTTCAAGACAAGGCTCGGCTACACCGGGCGAATATGCCAACGAAAGGTCGGTCTGAGTGAAATATGGTTTTGTAGGAACTACCTCAATTTTACCGGGACGTTTTCCCTCGTGGTAGTTCAAAGCATCTTCTTTAAGTATTTTTGCCATTTTGTATTATATTTAAATGTACTTACAAAGTACCATTATATATTATTGTCTAAAAAGTCTTTTATAAAATCTTCACCGGCTTCGCCAACCCCAAACAGAGCAAAATCATAACGTACGGGGTCATCGGGCGAGAGTTCCCTTAACTTTGCCGTAAGTTCCTCAACAGTGCGACGGTCGTTCTGTTTACGGTCCACAAGCCCTAAGGCACGTGCTGTGCGTGACACATGCACATCGATAGGTATCATCAACTCTACGGGCGACACTTTATGCCATATACCCAAATCAACTATTCCGTCCCTGCGGCAAAGCCAACGCAACATCATGTGCATTCGCTTACATGCCGAGCCGGGTTTTCCTTTTACGCTGACCGGATTGCTTATATGCCTTGTTGTAACACCACCATTGGCGTTTGCAAGCTCGTTTCTAAGCCTTTCTATGCCTTCCCATGCGGAACAGTCCACAAACAGAGGTTCCATAGAACCGTAGCGGGTATATATTTTTTTTAATCCGCGACAAATGTATTTAAGGTCGGATACAAAGAATGTACGGTGTATATTCTGTTTGTCATCGAGCGATTCCCATCCCCCACCCATAACAAATTCGTATGGCGTAGAATGCATTATTTCGTGGAACATTCTATTACCGCTACGCAGAATCATTTTGCGGTTTCCCCAAGCTATCACCGATGCCAACAGTGCCACTATCTCTATATCCTCACGGCGTGTAAACGAATGTGGGAAGCTTATAGGATCGTTGGCTATAAAATCGGGTGTATTATATTGGGCGACCTTTTCGTCGAGAAGGGATTTCAGCCGATCCATGTATCAAAGCGAGGTTATAGCCTGCTGCAGGTCGCTATATGTATCATCACATGCAGGAACAAGTGGCAAACGAAGTACATTCTCAACCTTGCCATGTATATTCAGAAGAGCCTTGATACCTGAAGGATTTCCATCAACGAAAATCAACTGGAACAGTTCATTCAAACGGTCGTGCTGATTACGTGCATCGCCTACACGGCCCTCCTGCATTGCTCTGACAAGAGCTGTCATCTCTGCGGGATATGCATTTCCGAATACAGATATTACACCAACGCCTCCGGCTTCCATGATATCAACGGTAAGCGAGTCATCACCCGAAAAGACATCAAAACCTGCCGGTGCCATAGCAACAAGTTCCTTTATCTGTGCAAGATTACCGGAAGCAGCCTTGTAACCGACGATATTAGGGCACTCGTTTGCCAGACGTACAACTGTAGAAGGGAGAATGTTTACACCTGTGCGACCCGGAACATTGTACATATATACAGGTAACTCTGTTGCTTGTGCAACAGCCTTATAATGCTGATAAATACCCTCTTGAACAGGTTTATTGTAATAGGGCGCAACCGACAATATTCCATCGACACCTGTCAAATCCTCGTTCTGCAACTCATCAACAACAGCGCGAGTGCAATTTCCGCCGATACCTACCATTATAGGCATACGACCATCAACCTGCTTTATGACGCGTTTTCGTATTTCACGTTTTTCCTCTATTGTCAATGTAGGTGTTTCAGCTGTAGTACCCAACACGCATAGAAAATCAGTGCCGCAGTCCAAGTGCATTTGCACGAGTTTCTCTAAAGTAACGTAATCGACATCACCATCTTTTGTAAATGGTGTAACAAGGGCAACGCCCATGCCTTTAAATATCTTTTGCATCATAAAATTATTCTTTAATCTCCAAGATGCAAAATTACATTAAATTTTACTATTTATTATTATAATAGCATGGATTAAATTCGCCACATAACAAAAAATAACATTTACCAGCCAATCATTGCAAGAAAATCATCCTCGCCAACAATTCTGATGCCGAGTTTCTGTGCTTTTTCGAACTTGCTTGGTCCCATGTTTTCACCGGCAAGGATAAACGATGTCGATTTGCTGATGCTGCCAACATTCTTTCCGCCGTTCTTTTCAATGATTTCCTTGTATTCGTCGCGCGAATGATGTGCAAAGACACCGCTGATGACAATGCTCTGACCATTGAGAATATCGCTATGCATCTGTGTTTCCTCTTCGGAGACCTCAAAACAGAGCCCATACTCTTTTAAACGTGATATAAGTTCGCGATTACCCTCGTTGGCAAAGAACTGTGTTACCGTTGTGGCTATGCGTTCTCCAATCTCGTCAACAGCAATAAGTTCTTCAAAAGAAGCGTTCATCAGATTGTCAATATTCTTGAACGCACGCGCCAATCGTTTTGCCACCGTAGCACCCACAAAACGTATTCCCAAAGCAAACAATACACGTTCGAAAGGCACTTGCAACGACAGACGCATTCCGGCAACGATATTTTCGGCCGATTTCATTCCCATTCGTGGGAGAAACATCAAATCAACGGAATTGAGAGTATATAAATCGGCTATATTCTTTACAAGTCCATAGTTATAGAGAAGTTCTATTGTTTCGGGGCCTATGGAATCGATATTCATGGCATCGCGTATGACAAAATGTTCTATCTTGCCTTTTATCTGCGGTGGACAAGACAAATCGTTTGGACAATAGTGTGCCGCCTCACCCTCGTTACGGACAAGCGGAGTGCCACATTCGGGACACTTTGCTATGAAATTAACCTTTTCGCCAAGCATAAAGCGGGCATCTATATCCACTCCGGTAATTTTAGGAATAATCTCACCACCCTTCTCAACATAGACCATATCGCCTATATACAGGTCGAATTTGTCTATAATATCGGCATTGTGCAGCGAGGCACGCTTCACAACAGTTCCCGACAGTTGTACCGGGTCGAGATTGGCAACCGGAGTAACAACTCCGGTGCGTCCCACCTGATAGGAGACTTCGTTCAAACGTGTCAATGCACGCTCTGCCTGGAACTTGTATGCTATTGCCCAACGAGGGGACTTTGCTGTGTATCCAAGATTCTTTTGTTGACGCAACGAATTGACTTTAAGCACTATACCGTCTGTTGCAAAAGGCAAGTTCTTGCGCTCCACATCCATAGTATCTATAAAATCGTAAACCTCGTCAAGTGTTTTGCATTTACGGGTATATGAAGAAACCTTGAAACCCCATTCGGCAGCGCATTGCAGATTTTCATAATGCCCCTCGGCAGGCAGCTGTTCGCCCAACATAAAATAGAGATAGGCATCAAGACCACGTTTTGCCACAACCGAAGAATCCTGCAGTTTCAATGTTCCCGATGCCGCATTGCGGGGATTGGCAAACAACTGTTCCCCGTTGGCTGCACGCTCCTCATTGAGACGTTCAAAAACGCCCCATGGCATAAGGACTTCACCACGTATCTCAAACTCCGCAGGGTAATTACTGCCGGAAAGCACAAGAGGTACAGAACGTATAGTCTTTACATTAGCCGTAACATCGTCACCCTTTTCGCCATCACCGCGAGTAACGGCACGCTCCAACTTGCCATCAACGTATGTCAAAGAGATAGACGTACCGTCGAACTTCAGTTCACAGCATATCTCGAAGTCCTCGTTCAGACTACGTTTGACCCTGTCGTAAAACTCGCTTACTTCGCCTTTTGAATAGGTGTTTCCGAGCGAAAGCATAGGATACTTGTGAGCAACCTGCTTGAATTCCTTTGTAATGTCAGAGCCTACACGCAAAGTAGGCGAATTGGGGTCGAACATGTCCGGATTAGCCTCTTCGAGTTCTTGCAGTTCGCGCAACAAAGCATCGAATTCAAAATCGCTTATAACAGGCGAGTTAAGCACATAATATCTGTGGTTATGTTCGTGAAGTTCTCTTCTGAGTTCAAGTATTCGTTCTTTGGGATTCATACAGGTTATAATATTTCTGTTTGCGAAGATAACAAAAAAGAACGCGAAAATGCGTTCTTTTTTGTTATTTTTGCTCGCCGGCATTCCCTTTCGATGCAAGTTCGAGAAGTTCGGGCGACAAGCCTTCCATCGGTTGACCTTTGGCAGCCTGTTCCTCGTTGCGTTTTATAGCCTCGAGTATCTTTGCCGAGAATGGAAATGATGTATTCTCAAGCATTGTCTTGACATCAACAGCGTTCGACTTGAACAAATCCATAAGGAAATCGTTGGCAAGCATCTGATAAGCCGGCGTGTTATATCCGTCGGATATTGTTATATCTATTTCGCTGTTCTGTACCTTTTGAGGATTGTACCACTTTGCCTCTTCGGAATAATATGTACCTGCGATGTCGATATAACGTTGCTCATTATAAAACTGTTGAATTGTTTTCATCACTTTTGTATCGCGTCGGCGACGGAAAGTTCTGAAACTGTCGAACAATCCTTTCAAATTCAGCGATGAATTCTGTATCTGCTGGGCATACAAAGATGCCGGTGTGCCGGCTCTTGGTGTCTGCCCTTGCATTGCAGAGTTTACACCCGAGATTTCATTTATAAGACGCAGCTGGAGATTCAACAGTTCAAAGTCACCTGCAACCGAAGCACCACTATTGTACTGACGCACTACTCCATCGATACTCTGTCCCGGCTTGAGCTTTACAAACAACACTCCGTTGTAACGGACATATTCGTCTATCACATCCTCACGCGACATACTCTCAAAAGCATCGTCATCGACAACCAGAACACCTTTCGACGATGTACCTCGTATAAAGTCGATAAGCGTTGCAGTGCGATTGATAGCACGTTGCTGGTCGATAAACTGCTCAACAAAGTTGCCCAACCGTCCTTGTACGAGCGGGAAGAGATGAAGCACATAATTATGCTCGCCATGCCAATAGGGACTGCGTCCCTCCTGCAATACATCACCACGCGGAGTCATATAACGGTAGTACCAATAGCGTTCGGTAGCAAAGTTGTAATTGATAAGCAACAATTCGTCATCCGACTTGCCGGCATTATCTTTTCGGCGTTGTTCATTCTCCTCATCGAGCATTTTTCGGCTATCGTCGTTGTAAGGCAGATACCCCCATGTTCCGCGCAATTCATCATTCCAATAATAGGCATCGCAAGACTCCAGTTTCCAGCCGAGTATAACACGACAAAGCGAGCTGCGTGATGCCGTATAGAAAGTAAGATTACGCGATTCATCGCCCTGTACAGCACGATTGATACTCTCGTATGGAGACACATTGTGATATATCTCTTTTATAAGAGTCTTTTTCTCGGGAGTTGTACCAAAATGAGCAAGCACATCATCAAGCGGCAAATCCATAATTTCTCCGACGCATGTTACATCCCACATACGCACATCTTCAAGATTGGCATTAAAGAAAAGACGCGAAGGATTGACACTATGTACCCAGACATCGCGTCTCTCTTTTGAGGGATTGACACCATATTCGACTCTCTGTGCCACCATACCGCCATTCAGCAACATACGCATGGTATCGGCATCAAGTTCTTCAAGTTCATTAATATCATGTACATACTCAATCGCAACCGACATCATCTCCCCTATTTTTCCTTCGCTCTGGTCGCGCGTGACACATACCGGACGCATTAGATTTTGACGAAGCTGGCCATCGATATTGCTCAGTATAGGTGCAATCATGTTGTTTTTCAATGGAACTTTGCCATTTTTCTTTATCAGTTCACCTTCGGTAATTTGAGCAAGAGTATCCGGGTCGGTAACATAGTCACCCCATTGGTCGCCATAGCTGTACATAAGGCTTCGCCGCAATTTGCGGCGCGCCTCACTCAACGAATTCCAACAGGCAGCACACTCCTCAAGAAATTCCCTTGCTACACCCTTAAATGTTTTTTCAGGAACTTTCTTTGAGGCTGAAGCCGGCTTGAGACGTTTATCAAGAAATTTATTCATCTTCATCGTATTAATTGTTTAGATAGTCTGATGGAACATCCTCGTCATCGGTATTCTCATATTTTCTTCGGTACTCATCGGCCTCTTTTTTTATAAATTCACGTCTTTCCCGCTCTTTTTCCCGATACGCCTCATAGCCATAAGGGTCTGATTCCATTTTTTTCTCACGCACAGCATCTTCGAGCAACGTCTTTCTGAAATCTTTGATAGCATTCTGTAATTTGACAATTTCATAAGGCGTGAGTTTAGGTTTACCCGAATGTTCCGGGATTTTTGGTGATTTTACAGGCTCTTTGGAACTGTTACCATTCCTAACCCTGTTTATAACATCAAGCGGCCCTGTGAAATACTTTTTAAGGTCATCAAGTTCTTTTATTGCAGGTTGTTGTTTGTTTGACAATTCCTCCTTTTCAACATTGACTACATGAGGATAACGCTTGCCGGTAAGCTTATGCAACAAAAAATCATCATAAGTGGGATACATGCTCCTGAAGCTTTTCATATCCACGCCGAACTCACGTTTGAAAGCCTTTGCAATATGCTCATCATTATCGAACAAAGGCACGGACTTACGCACGTCGTCAACCAAATCAATATACTCCTGAGCTCTCTTGTAACGCTTTTGCAACCGTTCCTCGAGTGACATAAAACTTCTGTCATATTCTTCCCTCTCGCCATTCTCATCTCTATCAAAACGATAGTTTGCCGTTTCTGCCTGCTCACGCAGTTGCTTATCCGACTTTTTTGATTTTTCTACAATCTCGGCACGTACATCTTCGGGATAGTAAGGATAGTTCACCATATACTTTGCTCCTATAAGTTTTTCTGGAACGAATCTGCTGAACGACTCTTTAGCGGCCATCTCTGTCTTATCCCGTACATATGCATCCCTGTTGTAATACCCGTCACCTTCGATATTAGCCGAAGCAAAACGGTTGAACACCTCTTTTCTATGATTGCCACGTTCCTTTTTATTGAGTACAGAACGAGTGTGAGCCTCTAATATCGACCGCAAATCCTCTTCACTTATACGGCGGTATTTACTTTTGTAGAGATTACTTCTCACAAGCATTCCTCGTACAAAATCCTTGAACTTTACCAATAAACGACGCTCCTGAGCATTCGGATATGCTTTTTCCGCAAGGTGTGCAAGATACTCCTCAGTAACAGTGTACATATCGAAGTTCTTGTAAGTACCTTTCAATTTATTTATTCCTGACAATACAGAGCCATCGGCGGTCTTATACACCTCTTCGAGGAAGTCGTACATATAATTACCAAAGACTTTCTTAAGCCCGACATGTCCTACGACTTCGTGAACGATGGTTTTTTCCAATTCAGCCACATCCTTTATGTTAGGCAGGTTTATATATACCTTGCCTTTGTCCACCCAACCCAAAGCATGCAGACGATTGTTGTAATCGACCAGCCCATTATGGTCATTCTTATTTGGTGTGTCAATCTGATGTTCATCAGTAATAAACACAATATCACTTCCAAACTTTTCAGCAAGTTTCTTGCCATATCCCTCATACTCTTTGACTCTATCTTCGGTGATGTCATTGCCACGTGCATTCCAAACCTTGCCGGCTTCGATTTCCGGAACTTTATATATCAACTTTTCTTTTATACGTTTTGCAACCGATGCAGAGCCACCTTGTCCTTCATATTTTTTTTCTTGAGCACGCTTATACTCCTCAACTTCGCGATTTCTGTTCTCGGCGTTGCTTGAAAAATCTTCCATAAGAATCTCATTACCAGGCGCCGAAGTTCTTTCATTTACTTTCTTCACCTCGTTGCGTACAAAATTCTCATATTCGTCAAGAGCTTTATTCTCTTTTTCGGTACACTCTATAAAACGTTTATCCACAGCGTATGCCAGCGTACCTCTGTCAAGGTTATAGCGTTTCTCAATATCACGTCTTGCCTCGGCAAGAGATTTGTTAATCTGCGATTCGTTATTCAATGAACGCTGCATTATATCATGCATAATCCTTTGCTCCCAATTATTCAAAGGCTCTTTTCTTGCACTCTTATACATAGCTTCAGCAACTACGTCAGCATCAACACCATTCTCTTTGACATAAAGACCGGCTTCGTGCAGAAAGTTGCGCGAATCGGTATCCGAAGTGAGTTCTCTTTCGTAATAAGCGATTCTGTTCTTTCTTATACCGCCACGTTGAAGTATCAGATGACTTTTTGCGCTGCTTGCAGTAGGAAAACGCAACTTCTCTACCAACTTGCCGCCGGCATCGAGCATCCTTATGCTCCATATTCCTTTAGTACTTTTGTCAACTTTATAATCGACCACCACAGGCGGAGTAGATGTAATCTTATTCTCTACAAGATACATCAGTTTCGATTTTGCCGAAGCCGAAAGATTTTCGTTAGCCATGAGCTTTGTATAATTATCTTTCAACAGTCTTGCATTCGTACTGTTCAACGATGGCATACGCAACTCCTTTTCCAACATGTTTACAAAGCCTTCCGGGTCCACATTCTGCTCACGCAGTTCCTGACGCTCCGAATTCGACAATTGGAATTCCTCTTTCAATTTTCCGTCAGCATTCAGTTTCTCTTTGGCTCCTTTGGGTTGCCAATGAGCCATACGCATTGTCAACAGCGTTGCAGCACTGCCACCAAAGTCATTCACAAGATCAACAGGTGTTATCTCCACCCCATGAGCAAGTTTATCAAGTTCTGTTCCCGCTGTAAACACAGCAGATTCTGCACTCAGCACACCTGCCGATGAAAGCAATTTCTTACCGCCTGTAAGCCCCTTTGAACGAGCTTTCAATGTTGTACCCACAGCACCCACAGCAGCACCTGTTGCAAATCCTTTAGCAAAAGAGCCCGCAGCCTTTCCTAAATTGACAGTGCCATTATAAAGGATATCATCGGCGACACTGTTTGCTATGTCATATCCGCCAAGCGTAAGTCCCTGAGTTGTTGCACTTTGCAAGATACGATTCTTAAGTCTGTCCTTGATAACCTTGCCTGCTACAGCATTGGCAAAGCCCTTGCTTACAAGCCGTCCGGTATAGCGCGACAACACAGTTGATGCAAGTTTCTCTGTAGCCTTAGAGGTCAAACGCCCTACAGCCGATGATGCAGCAGAACCCAATCCCGAGAATATCGGAGAGTCTATAAGCAGACTGCCCACGCCTGCAGCAAAGTCCTCTACACGTTTCGAATCATAATTGGCAACACCCTCATTGGCAATCATACGGTTATCTCTTGCACTCTTGTCGAGATTCATACCCATTGCTCCCATTTTGCCCATAAGCGAATTGTCAAAAGCCGAACGCATTACATACTCAGTACCGCTTTTTGGAGTATTCTCATTGACATACTCCCCCACCATTCTGTTACGCAGCGACGGTTTTACAAACTTATCGACATACTCCTCGGCATCGTAACCGCCATACGAAGCCAAAGGAGCAACCTGTTTCAAAAGTTCCTCATCATTCACCTCGTTCATTGTCTCGTCAACCACGCGCATCGGGTCATCGGCACGCATCGAAGCTTTAAAGGCATCTACAGGGTTAGCACCCGGCACTGAAGCATAATTCATGTACTCATCACGTCCTCTCTTTTTCGACTCCTTACGTCTCTTCTCAAAGTTATCTTTAAGAGTATTGTTATAATAATCACCTACAACATCGTCAATAGCCTCGTTAGACAAAGCATAATTCCTGCGGTGTCGTTCCGGAGTATCTTTAGGCATCATATAGTTACCGAAAGAGTTCTTGAAACGACTCTCCGAGGCATTGCTATCAACAGGAGTCGTTAGATAATCGAGTTTACTTGAAGTACGTCTTTTCATAGCATCCCACTCGGGAGTAATATGAAGGTTATCATTCTCAAAACCATTATCGAAACTACCCAACGAAGGTGTTTCATTCATTGCAGTATAAATATTCTGCTTCTGTTTTTTATTGTTGTTGCTGTTTTCAAATAACATAATTTTCTGTTTTTATTTTTTACTACTATTCTTTTTAAAATTCCCCGGTAACTTTTCTATCGCAATTCTCAGCGTATATCCTCCATAAGGCATTTCGCCATGCTTTTTACAGAATTGTTCATACAATCCTTTTGCAACAGGTTTCTTTGCAACAGGCTTGTTCGGGATATAACGCGAAAGCAAAGCAATGAAATCAGTCACATTATTTCTTACACGCCTGTCGAGAAGCCTCTTCTCCCTGCGTAAAAGAGATTCAGCAAATAAATCTTCTGAATTGCTGTTGGTATAAGTTTTGTGCATTGGTTATTTAGTTTAGAGTTTAACTTCGTTGAATATCGGCTACGCTCGTTATAAAAGCTCAAACAGGCTTGGCTTTCACTCGCTTGCACGATATTTAAAGTTTAAAGTTTAGAGTGTAGAGTTACTCTTTAATCGTTAATCGTTATTGACAACACTCGCTGTTCGCATCCCGCAGGGCACGACTAACACCGTGCTTCCTGCGACTAACTGCTGCTCGTGCTGTCGATTTGCAAGCAAATTCGTTAAACGTTACTCGTTAAACGTTAATCGTTACTCGTTATATCATCTCTCTTTACCCCAATTTGCTCCAAGCAAAGCATTCTGCATAAGATTATACCCGCTACTTGCTGCCGACTTTGCCATACGCTCATCGAGCGACAACTGTTGTTGCTCAGCATTTTTAAGAGCAAGATTATTCTGCTTATGTGCAGTATCGATATTCATTTTTCGAGCGCCATCGGTTGCAGCAAGATTATTTACCACATTCTCCATTGTACGCAATCCCTGTTCATTGCGAGCTACAGACATCTCTGGAGTTGAGCCGGTGATGATACTACGTGCACGCTCCTGTGCATTATTGCGCCGCAAGGTATTCTCCACCCTTTTTATGGCTGCTTTCGATGCCGAGTTGTCCATAAAATTACCGTAGTAATTCCTACGAAACCATGCATTCTCCTCGTTTTGTGCAGCCTGTCTTAACTTGTTCTGTTTCTTCTTCGCCTCGGAAGAATCAATCATTCCTTTTACTGTGGAATAGAGACCTAAAGCCCCATTTATTCCTGTCATAATCATTGGTAGTGCCATAATTTTTTTTGACGCAAAAGAAATACAGAGATAAAAGAAGAAGGTTGCTGTAATGACATAAAGCTTTGGCAAAGCATTGTTTTGTCATTACAGCAACCTGTAAAAAGCGATATGATATATTTTTGCGGATAAAGAATCCATAATATGAAAAACAGAAAGAAAAATATCACACTCGAAGATGTACACAACGAAACATTAGAACTTTTCCACAGGCTCATAGGCAGGCTCGAAAAACTCACCCACGACTGCGAAGACCCGGGAACAATAAACCAAGCATTGAAAACAACAGCCGATTTTCTTGTAAAACTGAATAAAGAACGCGACCAAGCCGATGACGACTTAGGCGCATTGTTACAGCAGACGTTGAAAGGAATTGAGGGAAATTAATTGAAAACAAAGCAAAAACAAATGAGAACGACCCAAAAGTAAAAATTGGGTCGTTCTCATTTGTGAGAGGTTGTATAAAAAGAGCTATTTTAAGGCTTGCGAAGCCCGAAAAAGCGCAACCGACGCAGCACGCGAGAGCAGAGAGTGCTTGCATTCTATGCCGAGCAGCAAGGAGGAAAAGCCATGCATTTTGGATTAATTTACTAAGCGTAAATGAGCATTTTGAGGGCGAGTGTAACGACAAAAGAGCCTTTTTAGTCAGCCTGATTTTGTGATTATCTGTTTAGTCGATAATAACCTTAATGCTCTTTTCTCCTATTTTTACAATAGCGATATCGCCTTTTGAGAGTCCGCTTTGTATTGAAGCGCAACCATTCTCAATAGTTGTGCTTCCAATGAACATGGCATCGCTTGTGTAAAGCTCAACAACTTCTCCTTCGAGCGAACAAGTGATGTTTATAGTGCCGTTGTTCGATGTTACAAACACAGCCTTTGCCGGGATGTTTATAATGTCTGTATTAGCTATTTCTACAATATTTCCAAAGCTGCTCCAAGGAGCTGTTGTTTTGTAATTGTTTATTGATGCTGCCGGCACGTGCAGTGTCATATATTCGGGATATGAACCGCTGAAAGCATCACTTTTTGTTGTTGGTACATCTGTTGCAAGACAATAGACATCTGTAAGGTTCTCACAATTACTGAACGCCTCATATCCAATGCTTGTAACGCTGTTTGGTATTGTAATGCTTGTAATAGTATTATTGCCATTGAATGCACTTGCACCAATTACATAGTTTTCTCCTTTATAATCAGCAGGCAATGTTAGTTCAGTTTCATTACCTAAATAAAGAATTAAAGTGCTTATGTCATTTGGCTTACCGAATATATAACCATCCTCTATTGAACCATTGGGGGCATTATAGACATTGTCGGCATAACATGCAATATAGCCGTTGCTGTTTGAGCCTTTGCTAAAGGTTAAATTTGAAAGGTTTATAACCGTTTTCAGTCCAAAGCAATCATCGAACGCATAATTTCCAATGCTTGTAACGCTGTTAGGTATTGTTACACTTGTAAGTCCGGAGCAACTATAGAACGCAGCATATCCAATGCTTGTAACGCCATTTGGTATAACAAGTTCAGTTATCAATTCATTATTTAAATACAAATTCTGTGCATAATACAATGGATTGGCACTACTACTTCCAAAATCTATACTACACCAAGCAACAAGGTCGTTTATATGCACCTCTTTAAGTCCGGAGCAATACCTGAACGCCGACTTTCCAATACTTATAACGCTGTTAGGTATTGTTACACTTGTAAGTCCGGAGCAACTATCGAACGCATAATTTCCAATGCTTGTCACGCCATTTGGTATAACAAGTTCAGTTATCAATTCATTATTTAAATACAAATTATGTGCATAATACAATGGATTATCTTCAAAATCTATATTACACCAAGCAGCAATGTCGTTTATATGTACCTCTTTAAGTCCAGAGCATAGATAGAACGCACAAGATCCAATGCTTGTAACGCTGTTAGGTATTGTAATACTTGTAAGTCCGTTGCACCAATTGAACGCCTCACTTCCAATGCTTGTAACGCTGTTAGGAATTTCAATGCTTGCAAGGCTGGTGCACCAACTGAACGCCCGATTTCCAATGCTTGTAACGCTGTTCGGTATTGTAATGCTTGTAAGTCCGGTGCAACCTTCGAACGCACTATTTCCAATGCTTGTAACGCTGTTAGGAATTGTAATGCTTGTAAGTTTAGAGCAACCATCGAATGCG